>Ga0307474_10000665_pt1 | contig 24489 bp, 19 predicted proteins | sample atmos_gasesECM1C_2_FD_203312 | JGI IMG/M metagenome (GOLD analysis project Ga0307474, IMG submission 203312) | Hardwood forest soil microbial communities from Morgan-Monroe State Forest, Indiana, United States - atmos_gasesECM1C_05 | ecosystem: Environmental > Terrestrial > Soil > Temperate... | reverse complement strand
CGGAAGAATCCGCCCTAAACTCGATCCAGATTCTTGAAGATATCCCGTATGTTGCCGTTCACATCGTCCTGCAGCGGAGAAATGTCCGCATCGGAGAAACGCGGATGTCCTTCTGCCTGGATTCGGCTGAGGAATGCTTCATAGCCGTTGGACTGCATCGAGCGCAGCGAGGCGACCGTAAGGCGCTTTTGCATCTCCTCCATGGTGAGACCGTCTCGCTTTCCTTTCTCCACCTTTCCGGTCAGCTCTTCAATATAGTTGCGCTGGTTCGTCATCACCACTCGATCCGCCTGCATTGGGCCGTGTCCGCCGAGAACGTACTTGAAGTCGCCCTTCATTACTTGATCGATGGTCGCGGGCCAGGCATGAGGATAGCCGTCCCCAAGATTCGGTACCCAGCCGTGGCTCGCGTCTCCCGTCGCCAGCGCACGACGCTGCGGGCAATAGACAAATACATCGCCCGCCGTGTGCGCGTGCCCATGAAACTGCAGGTGCAGGTCAAACGCGGGATCCGACAACTGGTAGGAGTCATCGAAGGTGATGTCAGGCAACTCCAGCCTGAATTCCTTGAGTTCGGCCTCATAGGCCTGCATCTGCCGAAACTGCTCCGCGCAGAAGGCCTTTTCCGCTGCCGAACTCGCGCTTTCGGATCGTTTCCGTATCTTCTCGATCTGCTGCGCAATCTCGTCGGCAGAGGCCTTCATGCGGGCCACGGACAAATCGGACATCAGTTTTTTTGTTGCGTTCGTGGCGATGATCTCGACCTTTGACCCTGTTTGGCGATAGGCATGGTCGCCCTGCGTGTGGTCCCAGTGGAAGTGGGTATTGATCACGTAGCGCACCGGCTTGTCAGTTACCTCACGCTTGATCTGCGCAAGCAGAGATGCCGCAGCCGAGGGCTTCGAGTGGGCATCGACCACGACCACATCCTTCGACCGCACAAACACCGCCCCATTGCAATTGATCACCGCCTGCGCCCGGGCCCTGGCAAAGTAGACGCCGTCGGCGGCCTTTTGCAAATCGAACAGCCTATCATCTGCCGGCGCGGAGGCAGCGCGTGCCCAGGCGGCACGATGCCACGCAATTTCCATTACGGATGCTCCCGCCAGCGCGCCTCCCATCAGCACACGGAGAAACTCCCGCCGTGACGGATGAGTGTGCTCAGCTTCTACGTGATTGCTCACATGAGAGTGTGTGTGAGTGTGATGGGCTTGGTGGCTGTGATGGCGCTCGCACATGAGTCTCTCCTGTTGAACTCAGAAACGGCCGGGGAATGGCTGTTGGAGCTGAACGAATCGATGCGAAGAAGATTACTACGTGTGTTGTGCGCTGCATGAGAAAAATCCGCCGGGGAGAGGCACGACCCTGGTCGCCGAGCCCTGCCTGGGCACGTTTTCCGCTCGCCGGCAGGTGGTAGAATCAAGCGTGCCGGGTCCTACGCGACGTAATCCCGCCAACCCCGCCAGGTCCGGAAGGAAGCAACGGTAACGGGCTAGTACGGGCGCAGTAGGTCACCCGGTACTTTTTTGGGGGCGCCCTGGGGCGCATCACGCCTTTGAAGTTCACAGGTAACCGCGCATGACCGTCGACGCAGCGCCAACGGATGGGGCTTGCCCAGCCGCGCACGGTACCCCTAAATTGAATCGATGGGCGCGGAGCCGGATTTCCCCGGTCGAGTTCGCGCTGCCAGGAGAAAAGCTTTGACCCTTACCGTTCGTCCCGTGGTGGGCCGGCGCGCCAAGATTACTGCGCTCGGAACCTACGTTCCACCTCAAGTGCTCACCAACCAGGACCTGGAAAAGATGGTCGACACCAACGACCAGTGGATCCTGGAACGGACCGGGATTCGCGAGCGTCACATCCTGGCTCAGGGGAAGGGCACCAGTGATATGTGCGTGGAGGCGGCGAAGAGATGCCTGGCCGCGCGCGGGATCGGACCCAAAGAAGTCGAAGTGATTATCGTTGGCACGGTGACTCCGGACATGATGTTTCCGTCGACAGCGTGCCTGGTGCAGGACAAGATTGGTGCGACCGGCGCGTGGGGCTTCGATGTTTCGGCGGGCTGCTCAGGATTTGTCTTCGCGCTGCAGGCTGGCGTCAAGCTGGTGGAGAGCGGCGCTCATGCCAAAGTGTTGGTCTGCGGCGCCGACGCCAACACGCGCATGACTGACTACACCGATCGCGCCACCTGCGTGTTGTTTGGCGATGGCGGGGGTGCGGTGCTGATCGAGCCTGCGGAAGAGGGCGAGATCGGCATGATCGATTTTGTGCATGAGATTGATGGCTCTGGAGGCGCGTCGCTAAATCTGCCAGCCGGCGGGAGCCTCAATCCAACGACACACGAGACCATCGACAAGAAGATGCACTTCATTCACCAGGATGGCCAGGCGGTGTACAAGTTCGCAGTGCGCAAGATGGCTGAAGCCACCACAAAGCTGCTCGAGCGGAACGGTGTGACGGGCGCGGATCTCGGCTGCTTCATTCCCCACCAGGCGAACAAGCGGATCATCACGTCTACGTCCGACCGGCTGGGAATGGATCCCGAGCGCGTCATCATCAACATCGACAAGTACGGGAACACCTCGGCAGGCACCATCCCGCTGGCGATGGAAACGGCCATTGAACAGGGGAAGCTGAAGAAGGGCGACCTGGTGCTACTAGCAGCCGTGGGCGCCGGCTTTACCGTGGGCACGGCGCTTTTGCGTTGGGAAATCTGACGCTTCAGGTTAGTGCATTTCGGCCGGAGCGGTGACTGTGGCCCAGCGCTCCGCGATTCGGTCGCCTTCGAAGCGCCACTCCACAAATCCGTGAAACTCCATGCGCTTGCCGGTCTGCGTATGTGTGCCTTGCCAGCGATTGCGGCACACGACCCTGTCAGCCTCGGCGATCATCTCGTCGATCTCGACGTGCAGGTCGGGAAACAGCTGATACATCGACCGCATCATTGCTTCGTCGCCTTGCGCGCCCGTTTCCTTGCCGCCGGGACCATCATGATCGAGAAAATTCTCCGTCATGTTGTTGCGAATGACCTCGGCCTTCTTGCGGTTCACGAAGTCTTCGAAATGCTGCCGGACAAACTGCTTCATTTCAGTCGGGGTGAGCGTCGTTGCCATGCGTTCCTCGTTGGCCGGGATTGTTTAAAAAGCGATCCGTGACAAGCAGATGCGGGGTCGGTTCGGCTTGATGGCGCCCAAGAATCGTGAGGACCGGCGCGTTGACCTCGCTACGAACCAACATGGACAGAGCAACGTCCAGGCGGCTCGCGAGCATCGAAACAAGTGCCCGAACGTGTCTTCTCTGAGAGTACCTGGCAAGTTATGTTGAAAACAAATAGTTCTTTCAGGTTGTATTGCCTCGCGACGTTCTCACTTGTTGTTTCAGGGTGCGGATCATCACACGTCGCACCACCCTCCAATGTTCAGATCAGTGTAGTGAGTGCGGGAAGCGGTGGAGGGACCGTCAGCAGCACTCCTGCGGGCATCAGCTGCGGTCAAACATGCAGCGCGAGCTTCACGGCCGGCACAGCCATCACGCTGACGGCAACTCCAAGCTCCGGATCGACGTTCGCGGGATGGTCCGGAGGGTGCAGTGGCACGGGCAGTTGCAGCCTGATGGCATCGGCCACGACATCGGTTACAGCTACGTTCAATACCGCCACGGCCAATAATGATCAACTGACCGTTCAATTATCAGGAAACGGCGGCGGATCCGTCAGCAGCTCTCCGGCGGGCATCACGTGCGGCACAACGTGTTCCGCCAGCTTCGCCAACGGCACGGCTGTTACGCTGACAGCGACTCCAAATACGGGGTCAACCTTTGGGGGATGGTCAGGAGGCGGCTGCAGCGGAACCGGGACATGCAGCGTGACCCTGTCGGCCGCCACATCCGTCACAGCCACGTTCAATACCGCCACGGCCAATAATGATCAACTGACCGTTCAATTATCAGGAAACGGCAGCGGATCCGTCAGCAGCTCTCCCGCGGGCATCACGTGCGGCACAACCTGTTCCGCCAGCTTCGTCAACGGCACGGCTGTTACGCTGACAGCGACTCCGAATGCGGGGTCAACCTTTGGGGGATGGTCGGGAGGCGGCTGCTCAGGCACGGGCACATGTAGCGTGACACTGACGAGCAACACTTCGGTTACGGCCACTTTCAACGCGAACAACATCACGTCGATCAATCACATCGTCTTCCTGGCGCAGGAGAATCGCTCGTTCGATCACTACTTCGGCGCGTTGCGTGGATACTGGGCGCAGAATGGCTACCCTGACCAGTCATATGACGGACTGCCGCAGTTCAATCCCACCACCGGCGCGGCGCCACTGCAGGGGCCTGCGCCAACCAATCCAGGATGCAACCCGAACGCTCCACCGCCGGCTGACTGCTCATTCGACACGAGCAACCCGGTGCCCTCATTCCATTTGAAAACGGAGTGCAACGAAAACACTAGTCCGTCGTGGAACGAGGCACACGTGGATTGGAATTATAACGATCAGCTGGGGCAATTTCCGCCGGCAGCCCTCAATGGATTCGTATACGCTGCGGGGCACGACTTTCGGACTAACAATCCACCCTTCTACGATGTAAATGGCGTTACCGCCATGGGCTACTATGACGGCAGCGACCTGAACTACTACTACTACATGGCTTCAAACTTCGCTACGTCGGACCGCTGGTTCCACCCCGTGATGACACGCACTCCTCCCAATCGGGACTTCCTGATCGCGGCCACTTCGCAAGGAACCGTGTACCCGCCCGGCACCAACAGCAACGACTCTACGCCGTTGACAGCGACGACCATCTTCGAGGAACTCCAGAGCGCGGGCATTACATGGAAGATCTATGTGGATCCGGCGACCCCGGCGCAGGGCGGCTGTGCTGGGCCGCCCTACGATCCTGCCTGCCTGGTGAGCTTGAGCTATGTGAAGGACTTCGCGTTTGGCCAGAGCATCCCGACGAAGTATCCCCAGAACATCGCGCCGATTTCGCAGTACACCACTGACGTACAGAATGGAACACTGCCGCAGGTGGCGCAGATCGAACCGGCTACGGATGCCGGCTTCGATGAACATGGGTCCGACTCGGATGCCGTGCCGACCAACATCCAGACGGGAGCAAACTTTGTCTCAGGGCTGATCAATAGCCTGATGCAGAGCCCGTCGTGGAAGGACTCGGTCTTCATTCTCACTTATGACGAATTCGGCGGCCTGTACGACCATGTGGCGCCGCAGCCAGCGGTGAGCCCGGATGGCATCAAGCCGGTCGACCTGAATGCCGGCGATGTATGCACCAACGGGACTGGCCCGATCTGCGATTTCACATTCACGGGTTATCGCGTACCGCTGATCGTGGTTTCTCCATACACCAAGAAGAACTACGTTTCGCACACGGTCGCCGACTATACGGCGATCCTGAAGCTCATCGAGACGCGCTTCAATGTTCCGGCACTTACCAAGCGTGACGCCGCCCAGATGGATATGACGGAGTTTTTCGATTTCACCAACCCACCGTGGATGACGCCGCCGAGCCCGCCGGCCCAGGTCACGAATGGCGCGTGCTCCCTGAACCCGCCTCCGACACCGTAGCTTCGCTGGAGAAGGTTGCCTCGATCTGGCACAGGCGTGGCCGACTGCATCCTGGATGCCGGCCACGCGTCTCTTAGAGCTCGATTTTGTAATCCGGCAACACGCCGGTTTCAGCCGCCATCGTGAAGAAGCCGCGCATCCCTTCTTTGCACTCCTCGTCCAGAACGTAGTGGATGTTTTCGCTTAAATAGCTACGGATCGTGTGTTCGGCCAGGGGGAGCCGGTCGCACCACTCGGCAGCCAATGCCTCAATGCTGGCCATACCGTGATCGCGTGAGCGGGTAAAGTCTGTTGCGATTACCTCGGAGGACAATCCGCCGCGCAGCTCCGCGTCAGCGCGTATAGCCCAGACGGCCGATACAAACGGAAGGCCGGTAAGCATGCGCCACTCGTGGGCGATGTCGTGGTAGACCAACTCTTCTTCCTGCCTCTCGTCTCGATTTGCGCGCTCTTCCAAGGCAAGGAGCGCAGGGTCGCCGATGAGGATTGCTGCATCCGCGCGCTCGAGCATGAAGTCGAGATCGGCAGCCATGGGAAGGAAATCGACTGCTGAGTTACCCCACTTCTCAAACATGATCCGCGAATATGCAATGGTCGTCCGGCTGGCCGTGTCCGCCGCCACAGTGCGAATATCCGCTAGTGCGCGGCCGGCGCGCCGCACCAATAGCAGCGAACGCACGAAGTCTTTCGAGGCGATGGTGCAACCGGGCAGTATGTGCAAATCGGGGTTATAGGGCAGGGCTGCGAGGGGCACCAGGCCGACGTCGGCCGTCCGCGCGGCCAGGCGATCCGCACACTCTGAAGGCAGCATCCATTCAATGCGGTAACGCTCCGCAAGCGCGCCTGCAAGTGGTTCATGCTCAAAGTCCCACATTAAAGGTGCGGGATTCAAAAAGCGTATCGCGGCAATTCGTAGGGGGATCCGATCGTGAGGAGCCACTCCTTCAGTCTAAATTCTCGGGCTACAACGTTCCTGGGCCGCAATTCTGTAGATCATGACCTCCGGCCAAAGCGCTGTGCCGGCCAACCTTGACATTCATCCCAGCCGGGAATAAGGTGGCCGGGAAATCAGCCGCGAAGTCCCGAAACGATGTGGGTGATCTGGTCTTGTTGCCGGCTCGCCCAGGTATCTATCCATGAACAGCGCAACCAAAAACGAAAGACCGCCGAAGACGGCAGAGAATGTGGAAGATCAGCTGGGGTGGCTTGCTCTCACGCTGACTCCAGGTCTGGGCCCACGCCGAATAATCGATGTGGTGAAACAGCTCACAGCCCCGAGCCAGATCTTCGAGATCTCGCTCACCGAACTCGAGGCGCTTCAGCTTTCCGCAGAGGCTGCGCAATTTCTCTTCGATGGCAAAGCGCGGAGAGTGGCCGAGGCTGAGTGGGCCGCACTTCAGCCAGCCGGTGCGTATCTTCTGCCTTACGACAGTCTCGAGTATCCTCAGTGTCTGCGCGAAATCTACGACCCTCCGCCCGTTCTGTGGGTGCGTGGCCACGGGAAGCTCATGGCCCGCACCGCAATTGCTATCGTGGGTACGCGGCATCCGTCACCGTACGGTTCCGGCGTGGCAGAGATGCTGGCGCGCGATCTCGGTGCGCGGCGCCTTTTGATTGTGAGCGGAATGGCACGCGGGATCGACACCTGTGCGCACAAGGGCGCTCTTGCAGCGCGCATGCCCAGCGTCGCCGTGTGGGGCACCGGGGTCGACGTTGTCTATCCCAAAGAGAACAGGAAGCTCTCAGAAGAGATTCTCGAGGCGGGAGGCGCGATTGTCAGCGAAGTTCCCCTCGGAACCTTTCCTGCCCCGCAGAACTTCCCGCGACGGAATCGCATTCTGAGCGGCATTAGTATTGGGGTACTGGTGGTGGAGGCAGCTGAGAACTCCGGCACTCGGATTACCGCCCGCTGCGCAGCCGAGCAGAATCGCGACCTCTTCGCAGTCCCTGGTAATGTGACCAACAAGAACTCCTGGACCCCTAACACGTTGATTAAACAGGGCGCAAAGCTTGTAGCAACCTGGGAGGACGTCTGGGAGGAGTTGCCATCTCATGTGCGGCTGGAGCTGGAGGCGGAGGCCGGGGTTGCATCCAAACCCGAGGCTCAAGCATCACTCTTGGCTGACCCGGCCCTTCGCCCGGAAGAGGCTATGGTGCTGGAAGTCTTGCGGTCGGACGAGTCGCTGCAAATCGACGCGATTCTCGAGTCGCTCGAAACGCAATTGACATCCTCTGAAGTGTTTACCGCTCTGTTTGAGCTGGAGATGGCGGGCCGAATACGACAGCTGCCAGGAAAAAATTACGTCCGCGCACTTTAGAGGGGAGTCGTTCAAAATCAGCTGAGAATGGGCGGGTTTGGTGCAATTTTCGCGCACTTCCAGGCGATTTGCGCGTACAGTCTTGGAAAGCGGATTGCGAGAATAGGAAGCGAAAGAGTGGAAAAGACCCCGCCTTCCGTGATAGCTTCCAAGTTTCAAGCGGCCAAAGCGAGTGAGTCGATCGGCCTCGGTGGCATTTCGGCCGGCGTGAAACCATGAGCCGCGTACTGTAATCAGAGATGAGACGGAATGCCCGCTCGCGAGTCCAACAGCCCGAAGCGGGGTCAGTAATAAGGATGACAATGAGCAAATCACTGGTGATCGTCGAATCGCCCGCAAAGGCGAAGACGATTGAAAAATACCTTGGCAAGGGCTACGAGGTGCTCGCTTCAGTGGGGCACATCATGGACCTTCCTAAAAACGATATCGGCGTGGAACTGGAGAAGCGAACCTTCGAACCGACACTCATCGTGACTCCAGGCAAGGAGAAGGTTGTCGGTCAGTTGAAGAAGGCCGCGGCAAAGGCCGACGAGATCTACCTCGCGCCTGACCCCGACCGCGAAGGCGAAGCCATCGCCTATCACCTCGCGCTGCAACTGGGCACGTCGGCCAAGGAGCGCAAGAAGATTCGCCGGGTTACCTTCAACGAGATCACCAAGAAGGCGGTACAGGACGCCTTTCAGCATGCGCGCGATGTCGATCAGAATCTTGTGGACGCGCAGCAGACTCGTCGGGTTCTCGATCGCCTGGTGGGATATCAGATTTCCCCGCTCCTTTGGGACAAGGTTCGCCGCGGTTTGTCCGCAGGTCGTGTTCAGACCGTCGCCGTGCGCTTGATAGTAGAGCGCGAGCGCGAGATCTCCGCCTTCCAGCCCGTTGAGTATTGGACGCTGGACGCACTCCTTCATCCGGAGAAGCAGGCAGACAAGCAACTGAAGGCGCGCTTCGTGGGGATAGATGGAGAGCCTGCACGCGTCGCCAATGGCAAAGACAAGGACGGCAAGGACCAGTTCTTATCCAACGCCTTGCCCGACAAGAAGTCGATGGACGAGGTACTGGCTGCGCTGGAGCAGGCCAAGTGGTCTCTCGTCTCCGTGCAATCTCGCGAGCAGCAGCGGCGTCCCCTGGCGCCTTTCATCACCAGCCAGCTGCAGCGCGATGCCGCCGGCAAGCTCGGGTTCAACGTGCGCCGGACGATGGGTGTGGCCCAACGACTGTATGAAGGCGTGGATCTCGGTCCTGACGGCACAACCGGCCTGATCACTTACATGCGTACCGATTCGCCACGCGTCTCGCCGGAGGCCAAGGAGAGCGCCCGCGATTGGATCGCGAAGAATCTGGGCGCGCAGTACCTGCCGGCAACCCCCAACGAGTACAAGGGCAAGAAGGATGCGCAGGACGCGCACGAGGCAATCCGTCCCACGGACGCTGCGCGCACTCCGGAGTCGATCGCGAAGTATCTCAGCGACGAGCAACTGAAGCTCTACCGCCTGATCTGGCAGCGATTCGTGGCTTCGCAAATGATGCCTGCCATCTTCGACGTAACGACCGCCAAGATCGCGGCAGCTTCCTCAAAGACCAGCAAGACCTACGATTTTCGCGTGAGCGGATCAGTGCTGCGTTTCGATGGCTTCCTGAAGGTCTATGAGGTCATGGAGGATAAAGGCGACGACGAAGATGAGGCGAAAAACAAGCTGCCCAGCCTCGATGGCGTAAAGGCTCTCGAACTTGAAAAGCTGGAGCCGGAGGATCACTTTACATCGCCGCCTCCGCGCTACAACGAAGCGTCGCTCGTCAAGATTCTTGAAGAGCGCGGCATTGGACGCCCGTCGACCTACGCGTCAATTATCAACACGATTCAGGATCGCGAGTACGTCACGAAGATCACCGGGCGCTTCTATCCCACGGAGATCGGCGTAGTGGTGTGCGATCTGCTGGTGAAGAACTTCCCTTACATCTTCGACGTCAAGTACACGGCGCGGCTGGAAGAAGAACTGGACGACATTGAAGAGGGCTCGGAGAAGTGGACCACCCTGCTGAACGGCTTCTATGACCACTTTGAAGAAGAGCTGGAAGTGGCTGAGAAGAATATGGAAGATGTGAAGCGCTGGGAGAAGAAGACCGACGAGAAGTGCGATCTGTGCGGCTCTCCGCTATTGCTCAAGTGGGGCAAGTTCGGCAGCTTCTTTGCGTGCTCGGCGTACAACAAAAAGGATCCGTCCAGCTGCACCTTCACCAAAGAGAATACCGCAGCCAAGCCTGACTTGAACACGCCCGAGGCACAGGAGGCCAGCGAGCAGGAAGAATATTGCGAAAATTGCGGGCGCGTGATGGTGCTTCGACGCGGACCTTTTGGAATGTTCATGTCGTGTCCGGGCTACAATGAGGATCCGCCTTGCAAGACGTTCCGCAAGCTTAGTCAGAAGCAGCAGCAGAAACAGACAGCGCCGCAGCCTACCGGCGAAGACTGCCCGCAATGCGGCAAGGCACTGGTCCTGCGTCAAGGCGCCTATGGCGAGTTCGTTTCGTGCTCCGGCTACCCCAAGTGCAAATACGTAAAGCAGAACATCATTGAAGGCATGAAGTGTCCCAAGTGTGGGACCGGGGACATTGCCGAGCGCAAGGCGAAGCGCGGCAACATCTTCTGGGGTTGCACCAACTATCCGAAGTGCGACTTTACTTCGAACTCCAAACCCGTTCTGCAAAAATGTCCGGAGTGTGGCAGCGCCTACCTGATTGAGAAGACCCTGAAAGACGGCATCTATCTTGAGTGCCCCAACAAGAAGAGGGGCGCGGAAGAGGAAACACCAAAGAAGCGCGGCAAGAAGACCGAGCAGGAGCCGCAGTCAACGGTCGTCTGCACGTATTCCAAGCGAATCGGCGATGCACCGCCTCCACCCACTGCCGAGACGCATGGCCCCGTTCCGGAAAAGCCAGGCAAGAAGGCCGGCAAGCGCGAACTGCAGCCCGCTTGATCCCGCAATACTGGGAACAAAAAGGGTGTCAGGAGCGATCCGGCACCCTTTTTGCATGAATGATTCCGATTGAAAGCCTGGCGACCATTCGCCGAAACCGCCAGCGCCATGTGAGAAAATCGTCTTTACGGTCGAAAAGCCCCAAGAGCCTTCCGCCGATAGAGTCGCACTATGGCATTGCTTCGCTCTGCGTTCATCGCGCTTTCTCGCAATCGCAGCCTCCGCCGTTTCGGCGAACGTTCCGCCATCGGTACCCGCCTTAGCTCCCGCTTCGTTGCCGGCATGGAGATCGAGGATGCGCTGCGCGTGGCAGACGCGGTAAACAAGCAGGGCATGGCGGTCTCGCTCGATTCGCTCGGAGAGAGCGTGACCTCGGAGAATGAAGCGTACAAGGCGGCAGAGGTCTACCACCGCCTGATCGATGCAATCTCCGCACGCAAGCTCAACGCCAATGTCAGCGTGAAGCTTACGCAGATGGGCCTTGGGCTCTCACGCGATATCGCCGAAAGCATCGCCGAGAACCTGACGGAGCACGCGCGATCGGCCGGAACCTTTGTCCGCATCGATATGGAAGACTCGACGCTGACGCAAGTCACACTGGACATCGTCCGCCGCATTCACGCGCGGCCCGGGTTGCGCGGTGCCATCGGCACTGTGATTCAGTCCTATCTTTATCGTTCGCAGTCAGACATCGAACAATTGCTCGCCGAAGGCATCCGCATCCGTCTCTGCAAGGGCGCTTACAAGGAACCGGCAGAGGTTGCTTTCCCGCGCAAGGCCGACGTGGACGCCAACTACATCCGGCTTACCTGCATGCTGCTCGACAGCACGGTCTTTCACGGCCTGGCTACCCACGACGTCGCCATGCTCACTTCCGCCAAGTCGTTCGCGCGACAGCACAAGATCGAGCCAAGCCGCTTCGAATTTCAAATGCTCTTTGGGGTGCGCCGCGACCTGCAGCGCGAGCTCGTGCGCGACGGCTACAACATGCGCGTCTACATCCCGTTTGGGCGCGAGTGGTATCCGTATTTCATGCGCCGTCTCGCCGAGCGCCCGGCGAACGTGTTCTTCATCGCCAAAAACCTGATGCGCAAGTAGAGATTCAAATTCTTCACACGCCTGATTAGCCTCTGCTAACAATTCACTTGACGCCCAAATCAATTTCCTCCATTTTGTGGGTTAAATGGTAACCGGTCCTTCGTTGGGAGAATTCGAGCAGGTTGTTCTGTTGGCGATTCTGCGCCTGGGCGAAAACGCATACGGAGTGACGATCGGCGCGGAAATCATCGCATACACGGGTCGTGAGCCAGGACCGGGTGCGTTGTATCCGACTCTGGATCGCTTGGAGATCAAAGGCTCGGTCTCGTCGCGACTGGGCGATCCAACTCCTCAGCGCGGAGGGCGGGCAAAGCGCTATTTTGAAGTCAACGCCAAAGGCCTTGCGGCTATCACACGCGCGCAGCAATCCTATCGAAAGCTGTTAGAGGGCCGCGAGCTTCCAGGACTCAACTATGCGTAGCATTCACGTCGCGGAATGGATTCTTGGTCTCGTCACCAACCGGGAACGCGCTGCGTCCACGGTGGGAGATCTCGTAGAACAGACGCCGGCTCGGGGCGCAGTCTGGTTCTGGTTTGGGATCTTGCGGACAGCAGCATCACTTCTGTGGCGCGGCCTGGCGGACAACCCAGTGCGCGTCACGGCTGTGGCGATGGTCGGAGTCGCCATCGATATCGTGGCTTCACTGCTCTTGGCGGGCCTCAGTGGACTTGTGTTCTTCGTCGGAGCCCGGAACGCCCACCAGGCTCCGTGGAGCTCAGGATGGTGGATGGTCGGGCTCGACGGGCTGACGCTGATCGTTTCGGTGTTGGTTGGCCGAATACTGGCTCGCTCGGCCCCCGGCCGCGAACTGTCCGCATGTCTCGTACGCTATCCTCGGTTCGGTATACAGCCTTGCGATAATGTTTGTCTCTCCTGGAGGCTTAGGCCCCTCCGCGCTGCTGGCGGTGTTCCTCAGCGATGCGGCCCAACGGACACCCGTCCTGGCCGGCGCTGTATAGGGGCGCCAACACGCGCTGGCCCTGCGTCAGCTACTCCACAGGCCGCGCGTTTCCATTCTTCAGGCTTTGATCGATGATGGACTTTACTTTGCGGTCGGCCTCCCTGGAGATCCGGCCTTGCTCCTCGCCCAGCCGTCCCTGCTGTTCTCCAAGCCTGCCCTGCTTGGCGCCCAGTTCTCCTTGCTGTTCGCCGATCTCGCCTTGTCTTGCGCCCACCTCGCCCTGCAGGCCACCTAGCTTTCCCTGCAATTCAGCCAGCTTCTCTTGCAACTCGCCCAGCTGCTCCTGAGTCACGGTTTTGCCCTTTGCGGCGTTCAGCTCGGCCATAGCTGCATTTAATTGCGCCATCTCCTTCGAAACATCAGGCGTTGGGATGGTGACTTCGTTCATGCGCTCGCCCAGCTTCTCCTGCTGGCGTCCCAATTCTTCCTGCTGGCGTCCCAACTCCTCCTGCCGACGACCCAGCTCTTCCATCGGCTTGTACATATCGGCAATCTGTCCCACGATCGCTGGATCGTCGACGATGTAAGACTTGCCCTGGTGAGTGAACCATAGAAAGTCACCGTGCGCCATCTGCCGTGCCTTGTCCAGTTGCTCGCGGCGTCCCTCCATCCAATCGCCCGAGAAGTTAATGTGTTCCTTGTCCTTGCCGCTGATTAGCGCATAGGAGTCGCCATCATCGGAGTACGAGTAGGAATAGTGTCGGCCATCTGGCGACGTGCTGCTATGGCTGTTCGTCGAGCTCTCCGATTGCGTGTCCGGGTAGGAGTACGAGTCGCCGCTTCCGATGTCTCCGATAATCCTGACTCCCTTGGGCGGAATCGCCCCGGGCTGCGACGGAGGGCCAGGTGCGACGGGAGGCTCACCCATCTCCGCAGGCTCGCGCGGAGCTGGCGGAAGCGCAGGGGTTCCGGGCGCGGCGGGCAGGGGAACGTCAGCTGCAGCCGGGGCCTGCGGAATCGCAGGAGCCGGGGGAGCAGGCGGCGCCTGGCCAGCGGCCTGCACGCGAATCAGTGAGGTTGCCGCAAACAGCGCCACTGGAGCTAGGAGGGCGGCGACTGCAATGCGCCCGCTTCCGCCGGTGAATGCCCGCCGGAAGCTGCTTTCGTCGAGAAGCCGATTAATACGATGACTCAACCTTCCTTCACGGGCCATGGCGACTCCCAATCGGATGGTGCGCGGCAGCGCCGCGAATTCCAGCAGAACCTGTGCGTAGGAGGCATGGGTGGCAGCCTCGCTCACCGCGGCGCGATCGCTGGTTGCTTCACCAAGGTCACACAACGTGCGTTTGAGCCACCAGCCCAGCGGGCTAAACCAGAACAAGGCCGCATACAGCGCCGCACTCAGTTGCAAATAGAAGTCGCCTTGGCGCACATGAGAGCTCTCGTGCGCCAGCACGATGCGCAGCTTCTCCGCGTCCCACGATGTGTAGTCTTCCGGCAGCAGGATTCCGGACCCGACAGTAACCGGCGACGAAACCTCTCGGCTCCAGCGGATCTTCGGCCCGATATCTGATTGCCCTGAGATGTTCAGGGCCGGTGTGGAGCGCCACCAAAGACGCGCAGCAGCGATGCCTCCCATCGCGATGCGGTTCAGCAGAATGATGCAGACAGCTGCGTAAATCAGAAACAATGTTTCTTCCCAGGTTGGCTCGCACACAGAACGGCTTGAGGCATCGACCTTGCCGCGGTCCTCGCCATCCATTGCAATCGCCGGAGTCGGGAAGTGATCGCTGCTCGCAATCTCACGACTCATTGGCTGACCGCCGATCGGCGGCTGATTGTTGTCGACGGGCAGAGCTTCCACTCTCGTGGGGAAGATACGACGCAACGGAGCAGCCCTGCCAGGCGCAGAGATAGCGGTCCGCGACGGAAGACGATTCAGCCAGGTCTGCACCGGCACAACGGCGGCTTGAACAGGGATCCATGACTGCTTCGCCGCCCACGGCGCAAGCACCGGCATCATCAGCGCCGCGTAGAGCACGAGCGTCCACGCCACTTTACGCGCCATTACATGGCTCACCCGCAGCAGGCGCAGGCAGGTGCCGACTACGGCACCCATCAACAGCGAACGCGCTCCGGCATCCACCAGGTTCCACAGCCAGGTTCCGGATGGGTTTGAAGCTATCATTTCTTCGCCTCCTGTTTCCCGGTATTGCCCTTCTGCACAGCGGCGATGCGGTCTGCCAGCCGCTGCAATTCGGCACGATCCAGCACTTTGGAGTCGACCATGCCCACCAGCAAGGCTTCCACGCTCCCCTCGCAGAACCAGTCGACAATGCGCTGTACAGCTCGCCCTGCTACCTTCTGCCGGGATTCCGACGGACGATAGACGAACGTGCGGTTCTCGAGAGCGTGCGCAAGGTAGCCCTTCTCCTCAAGACGCCGTAGAACCGTGCGCACGGTCGAGTCTTTGAGGTGCCGGTTCAACTCTTCGCGCGTCCGCTCGGCGGTCGCCGTGCCCAGCCGCCACACAATGGAAAGAATCTCCCGCTCCAACTCGCCCAGCTCAGCTGGATCATGATCGGGTTGAGTGTTACTCGTCATAATGTTACTGACTGTAACATATCGGGGGCGTGAGCACGCAACAACATTTTTTTGCGCGGCACTTCGGCTCTAGGGAGAAAGCTGACTGACCGTGGCTCCCCATGCAGCCTGGTTGACATCCCGCGCGCGCCCAGTGCGATAAGCTCTCTTTGCGGGGGTATGTTGATGCGATTGGGGAAATGGCTGTGCGGCGTCCTGGCTCTACTTGGTTTGGCGCTGGGCATGCCCGCGTGGGCCCAGGAACCGGCGCTCAATCCCGCGCTGCCGCTGGTTCACACCGACAATGGGTCAAACTCGCCCGCTGCGCAAAAGGCCCACTACCTTGTCCTGGTATCGCTCGACGGCTTCCGTTGGGACTATGCGCGAAGGGACGGGGCGACCCACCTGCTCGCGCTTGGCAAGCAGGGCGTGTGGGCGCCGCAAGGTATGCTGCCCAGCTTTCCGTCGCTCACATTTCCCAATCACTTCACGATCGTCACCGGGCTCTATCCCGAACACCATGGCCTGGTCGCGAACAGCTTCTACGACGAGACGAAGCAGGCGCGCTATGGGATCGGAGAGGCGGCCGCGGTGACCGATGGGAGTTGGTACTCGGGTGTGCCGTTGTGGAGCCTTGCCGAATCCCAAGGCATGCGCACGGCTTGCCTCTTCTGGCCCGGGTCTGAAGCAGAGATCGCCGGCCATCGCCCCACCTGGTATGCGCGTTTTGACAACAAAACCCAGGCCACCGATGCGGTGCAGCAGGCGCGCATCGATGACGCCGTCGCGCTGCTCAAGTTGCCTGACGCCGACCGTCCTCACTTCCTCACCATCTACTACTCGGAACCTGATCACGAAGGCCACGAATATGGCCCCGACGCGCCGGAGACCAAAGCGGCTGTTCACAAGATGGATGCAATGGTCGGGAAGCTCAAGACTGCCCTCGACTCAACGCGCCTTCCTATCGATCTGGTTGTGGTGAGCGACCACGGGATGGTGAAGATCGAAGGTCCCTGGGTGACTCTGGACAAGTTCGTTGACCTGACCGGATTTGAAGCCGTGGGGCAGCTCCTGTACGGAAAGACCGAAGAAGACCGAGTCCGCGTCTACAACAAGCTGAAGCAGGCGTCGTCGCAGTTCGTGGCGTATCGACGCAAGAATGTTCCCGCCAGCCTTCACTACAATCAGAATCCGCGCGCGGGCGATCCGGTGATTGTCGCCACCGGTCCATACGCCATCCGCGCCCACGAACCGACGGCCGACAAGCCCGATGCTCCTCCCAATCCCGGCGCTCACGGATTCGATCCGCAAGCCATGCCTCAAATGAAAGCAAGCTTCTTTGCCGCCGGACCTGACATCGTCACTGGCAAAACCGTTGCGCCTTTCGAGAACGTCAATCTCTATGCATGGATGGCCCATATTCTCGGCCTGACTCCGCCGAAGAACGATGGCAGCCTGAACATTCTTGCCGGTACCCTGCGTGATAACGGCGGCGAAGTCGAACAACAGGACCAGGCCGACCATAAGGCGCTGGAGCCGGCCAAACCATGAGTGTTGTCGTTCTTGGCATCGACGGTGGAGGAACGCGGACGCGCGCCTCCATTCTCAACGAGAGCAAGGTGTTGGCCTTCGCGGAGAGCGGCTCCATCAAGCGGTTGCGTGTGGGCCCGGCCACGGCCGAGCACAACCTGCGCGAGTTGCTCGCCGAGGTGTACAAGCAGGCGGGCGTCACGGGCGTTCGCGCTGCCTCCGCAGGCGTGGCCAGCGCTACCATGCCCGGGGTTCCCGAATGGATCAAAGCCGTGTTCGCAGACTTTGGAGTCGAGCGGTCGGAGGTTGTCGGCGACGAGGTGATCGCTCTGGATGCGGCTTTCAAAGGCGGTCCGGGCATCCTGCAGATTGCCGGCACCGGAACCAACTGCATAGGCCGAGCCCCCGATGGCGGTCGCGAGACTGCGGGAGGCTGGAGTTCCCGGTTAGGCGACGAAGGTTCCGGCTACTGGATCGGCCTGCACGCCATCCGGCGCGCCCTGAATGCTTATGATCGCGAAGAACCCACGCGCGTGCTTGAGGTTATCGGGGGAATTTGGGGAACCTCGACGATCGATGAGCTGGTGAACCTAGGCGACAGTACTCCCGGCCCGGATTTCGCAGCGCTGGCTCCAGCCATCTGCCGACTCGCTGGGCAAGGTGATTCCGTTGCCCTCAATGTGGTGAGACAGGCTGCTTCAGACCTGGTTGGCTTTGTCCTCCTGGTCCGCTCCAAGCTCCGCCGTAAGCACAATCTGGCTGAGGAAGTTCCGGTGGCCTGGATCGGCAGCGTCATCGGCAAGGCGAGTCTCGTTCGCGAGGGGTTTTATGCCGGGCTGCGCGCCGCCGCACCCGGGATACAGATCCTCGAGCAGGAAGTGAACGCGATCGAAGGCGCAGTGTGGCGCGCCCAGCGCATGGCGCAGAACGCCGGCTAACGCGATCAGCCGGCCACAATCACTCCGCTGTTGATTGATGCGGCCATCAATCCGTCCCTGCTGATCGCGACCATGTTGGCAGGCTGACCCGCCGCCAGCGAACCTGCCCGCCTTTCCAGGCCTGTCATTGTGCCGGGGTTTCCCGTGAGGGCCTGCAAGCCCTGTTCTACGGTCGCACCCGTAAAGGCGATCAGGTTTCGCAGCGCAAGATCGAGCGTGAGCACGCTGCCGGCGAGAACGCCATTCGCCATCGCACGCCCCTCGGCTAGCCGAACTTCGAAGCCTCCTAGTTGATAGGCCCCGTCCGGCATCCCCGCCGCGCTCATCGCGTCTGTCACCAGGATGGCGCGTTCAGGTCCTTTTGCCTTCCACCACAGCCTGACCATCTCCGGTGCGTTATGAATGCCGTCGCAGATCAACTCCGCGTAAAGGTTTTCAGTGGTAAGCACAGTGCCCAGGATGCCAGGCTCGCGATGATCGAGCGAACGCATGGCGTTGAACGTGTGTGTTGCGCTTGTTGCCCCGGCCGCGAGCGCCGCGCGGGTCTCGGCCGCAGTTGCGTTGGAGTGCCCGACGGACACCCGCACGCCGCGCGCGGTGGCGTGCTGAGCCAGTTCTATCGCTCCAGGAAGCTCTGGTGCCAGTGTCATCAGGAAAACCTGGCCTTCGGCCGCCTCAAACATGCGATCGAAGGTCGCGATATCGGGGGGGCGGAGCAATTCCGGAGGATGAACACCCCTCTTTTCATGCGACAGGAACGGCCCTTCCAGATGTACTCCCACCGGCCACGCAAGCGGGCCGCTCGGCCCGCGGAGAATCAGGTTGGCTAGCCGCTCGAGTGAGCGAAGCGTGGCGTCCAGCGGCGCTGTCACCGTCGTCGCCAGGTATGCTCCCGTCCCATGCTTGGCAAGGAACCCACCGATCTTTTCGAGCGCCTCCGGAGTAGCCTCCATCAGGTCGTGCCCGGCCGAGCCGTGAATGTGCACATCGAAGAAAGACGGCCCCAAAGTGGCCCCGGCAAAGTCATGCACCTTTGCCCCCGCCGGCACTTTCATGCTGTCTCTGGACCCAATTGCGACAATCTGGCCGTCTTCCGCGATCACCATGGGATGCTCAATCACACGATTGCCGTCCCACAATCGCCCAGCCGTAAAAACCGTTTGCATGCGCTCATTATCGCAGCCGGATGCGGCCGCTGTTGCCCGTTTTCGACAGGCCCATCGCTTTCGGCAGTCACAAGGCTGTAACCCCGTCCCAGGCTCCCATTTGTTAGGGTGTTGGCATGACCAACAAGGCCCGTATCGCGTTCGCCATGTCGGCTGTAGCTTTGAACGTCTCGTTTCTGACCGGGCAGACCACCGATCTTCCCACCAGCAAACAGCTGATCGGAGAGATTCCGGGGCATCCCCAGCGCCTGAACAGCCTGCCGAGCACCATGGCGGTCTCCCCGGACCATCGCTACATCGTTACCGTCAACGACGGCTACGGGACCTTGGAGTCGAACTACGATCAATCGATCGCTGTCTATGACACCCAAAGCGGCACGCTGACCGATTTTCCTGACGATCGCACGCTGGCCCGCAAGGCAAAGCAGACCTTGTACTCCGGCCTCGCCTTCAGCCGCGACGGTGGGCACCTCTACGCCAGCATGGGCTCCATCACCGACCCCACCGGCGAGCGCGAGGGCGATACCGGAAACGGCATCGTAGTCTACAACTTCGCTGAGGGCAAGATTGCTCCGGAGCGGTTCATCAAGCTGCCGCTGCAGCAACTCGCGCCTGGCCAGAAGACCCGCCTCGTCGGCGAAATGGACGGGGATAAGGGAATCCCATTCCCCGCGGACATCGCGCTCGTGCGCATCAATGGCGCCGACAAACTGCTGGTTGCCGGCAACCTCTCTGACGATGTGCTGGTCGTCGATCCATCAAGCGGGACGATCGATCATCGATTCGATCTCTCCGAGAGCGACGTGGTCCCCGGTACTTATCCCCTCGCCATTGCGGTGGCGCCGGACGGGCAACGTGCGTTTGTGGCCCTCTGGAACGCGTCGGAGATCGTCGAACTGGACCTGGCACAGTCGGGCATCGGCCGCAAGCTCACGCTGCTCAAGCCTTCCAGCCCGATTGCTCCCGGCACGCATCCCTGCGCCTTCGCCTTTGGACCTGATGCGAAGACGCTCTACGTGGCGCTCGCGAACCGAGATGCGGTGGCTGCGGTCAATGTCGGCGGAGGCGCCTTCAACGTCAGGGGCTACTTCGATACCCGCCTGCCCGGCCAGAGCTACTTCGGCGCGGAGCCCGTTGCGCTTGCTCTCGATTCCGATGGGCGCCGCCTCTACGTCGCCAATGCCGCCAGCGACGCGGTCGCGGTAATCGACACCGCAAAGCTCACCTCCAAATCGTCGAAGTCGGGATTCGTCGAGCCCGCCGGCTTCGTTCCCACGGAGTGGATGCCGTTTTCAATGGCGTTCTCAGGTGGCAAGCTCTACCTGGCCGCGGCAAAGGGCCACGGCACCGGCCCCAACAACATGCCGCAGCGCAAAGTTCCCGGCGACACGAGCGGCCGTTCCTTTCCGAGCACCTACATCGCCACACTGCTCTATGGATCGCTCGCAGTGCTTGATCCCGCGGAGATCGAAAAGAACCTGCCCAGTCTCACCCAGACGGTCCTCGAATCCAACCGCATGAAGGCGGCCGCGGAGAAGATTCCCTTCGCCGGCGCAAAAACCAGCCAAATCAAGCACGTGGTTTACATCATCAAGGAGAATCGCACCTACGACCAGGTCTTCGGCGACCTCGCCCAGAACGGCCAGCACGTGGGCAACGGCGACCCGAGCCTGACCATGTACGGTGCCGAGGTCACTCCCAATCTGCATAAGCTCGCCCTGCAGTTCGGGGTGCTCGACAACTTCTTCGACTCCGGCGAAGTTTCCGGCGACGGCCATGTCTGGTCGAACGCCGCCATCAACTCCGACTACAACGAAAAGAACTGGCAGCAGGACTACCGCGGCGGCCAGCGTACCTACGACTACGAAGGCGCTGTCGCCAACGGCTACCCGATCCTGCAGAAGATTCCGGACGTGAACGAGCCTGCCAGCGGTTATCTCTGGGGCAACCTGGCCGCGCATCACAAGACCTACTACCACTTCGGCGAATTCATCTCCACCATCTTCTGCACAGACGCAGTTGTGGCGCACATGCCCACCAACCCCCAGCAGGGCCCACTGATGCCCAGCCAGGCCTGCGCGCAAAAATCCATCGCGCCCGGCGAGGCAATCCCTGAGGAATGGGGCGGCGGCACCAACAAGTGGCCCTGGCCGATTCCCCGTATCGCCTCAAACACCGCCACCAAGCCCGAACTCGTGGGCCACTTCGCCCCGGAGGCTCCTGACTTCGAGCTCTTTGTTCCCGACCAGCTTCGTGTGGAAATCTTCATGCGGCACCTCAAGGGCTGGATCGCAGACAAGGAACGCGGCAACGACACCATGCCCGGGTTCATCATGCTCCGCTTGGGCAACGATCACACCGCGGGCACGCGCCCCGGCGGTCCTACTCCTAAAGCCTCGGTCGCCGACAACGACCTCGCAGTAGGCCGCGCCGTCGAGGCCATCTCGCACTCTCCCTTCTGGGATTCCACCGCCTTCTTCATTCTTGAAGACGATGCGCAAAACGGCGCCGACCACGTCGACGCGCACCGCAGCATCGGCCTGGTCATCAGCAAGTACGCCCCCCACGGGCCTGACGGCGCACCCGTGGTCGACAGCCGTTTCTACTCGACAGTGAGCTTTATCCGTACCATGGAGACGCTGCTCGCCTTGCCGCCCATGAATAACAACGATGCCTTCAGCTCTATCGTCTCATCGCTCTTCACCGGTCCCGGCGATCAGCCCGCATACATCGCTGACACAAGCAATCGCGACAACAACCTCATCTACACCGCCAACAAGAAAACCGCGCCTGGCGCCGACGACAGCATGAAGATGGACTTCCGCCACGCCGATCACGCCGATGCCCAAAAACTCAACGTGATTCTGTGGAAGGATGCCATGGGTGACAAGCCCGTTCCGGCAATGATCAAGCTGCGCGCAAAGAAGTCGTTCAAGCCCGATGACGACGACTAAACCCGTGCCCCAGTGCCGGTCTAAAATCGCAGGATGACAAAACGCATCGGGATCCACCTCGGGACTGCGGGCGGTGCCTCTAACGCAGTCCTGCGGGCGAACGAGATCGGCGCCAACACCTTCCAGATCTTTTCCTCAAGCCCGCGCATGTGGCGCGCGCCAAAGCCCGATCCGGCAGAGTGCAAACGCATGCGGTCCCTTCGCACCCAGCACGACATCGGCCCCCTCGTCATCCACGCCAGCTATCTGGTCAACGTTTGCAGTCAGACTGAGGCCGTCCGCCGCAACAGCGTCGTTGCGTTTCGCGGCGAGATCGAGCGGGCCCTCGCCCTCGGCGCCGAATACCTGGTGCTGCATCCCGGCTCCTGGAAAGGTCTCACGCGCGACGAAGGGCTGAAGCTGGCAGCCGAGTCCATCGAGCGCGCGATTGATGGTCTGCCCTTGCAAGGCGTCGATTTCACCATTCTCATCGAGAACACCGCCGGCGCGGAGTGCTCACTCGGCGGCAGCTTCGACCAGGTAGCCGAACTCGTCGCCCTGCTTCGCAACCACGCACCGGTCGCCGTCTGCCTCGACACCTGCCACACCCACGTTTCCGGCTACGACATCGTCAGCGAATCCGGATACGCCGAAACCATGCACCAGGTCGCATCCACCGTGGGCTTCGATTCCGTCCGCGTCTGGCACTGCAACGACGCCAAGGCCGCGCGCGGTTCCAAGCTCGACCGCCACGAACACATCGGCCAGGGAACCATCGGCAACGAGCCCTTCCGCCGCCTCCTCAACGATCCACACTTCGCTCATGCCGCCTTCATCGCTGAGACGCCGGTGGATGACGACGGCGACGACGCGAGAGATGTAAATGCCCTCAAGCGGCTGGTCACCATATCGCGGTAACCCAAGCTGCCGACCCAGGCACGCCCGTTAAGATGGTCCCATCGCATTCCCGCTTCAGCAAGAAAGCAATCCGCACTGCAACAAAACGCTCGGGGCGAGGCTCCGCCGAATGCGAATGTCATGGAAGCCGTACCGAAAAGGAGACTACCTCATGCGGACCATGCTTAAGCTTTCAGCGGCAGGTTTTGCGGCCGTGCTGCTCATCTGCATGTCCGGCGCCCAGAGCGCGGACAAGACTGCGGCGCCAAAGCCGCCGGACAGCCCGTCCAAGGTTCTGCTTGATTCCTGGAACGACATAGGGCGCAAGCTGATCGCAATGGCCGAGGAAATGCCTGAAGACAAGTACGACTTCAAACCCAATCCCGCCCAGCGCAGCTTTGCCGAGCAGTTGCTTCATGCTGCCGGAGCGAACTACTTCTTCATCAATCCGGTCAAAGGGCTCGATCCGCCCAAAGGCGACCCGAAACGCGCCGACTATAAAACCAAGGCTGACGTCGTTGAATATGTGCGTAAGTCGTTTGGCGATGGCGCCGCGCTGATTCAGAGCAAAGGCGACTCTGGTTTGGGCGATCTGATGGTCGATCCGTTCTCCAAAAATCAGGCGCGCTTCAGTGATTTTGCATGGGGATTTATCGAGCACTCCGGCGAGCACTACGGCCAACTGGTCGTGTACTACCGCGCCGCGGGGCTCGTTCCCCCCGAGTCGCGACCGAAGAAGTGATTGCCGCCAAACCATGACCCTGTTTGGTGCGGCGTCCGAGGGCTCACCGGCCCGGATGCCGCGGCCAGTTACACTAAGAGGTTATGGCGGAAGAGAAAGAATTTCGATACGACCCGGCCGCGATCGAGCCGAAATGGCAGCAGCGCTGGGCCGCAGACCCCAAACTCTACGCGGCCGACCCCCTCACCAGCGGAAAGCCGAAGTACTACGTGCTGGAGATGCTGCCGTACCCCAGCGGTCAACTCCACATGGGCCACGTGCGCAACTACGCCATCGGCGACGCGCTGGCGCGCCACATGTGGATGCGCGGCTACAACGTCCTGCACCCCATGGGCTGGGACGCCTTCGGCCTTCCCGCGGAAAACGCCGCGCTTAAGAACAACACGCCGCCGCGCGAGTGGACCCTCTCCAACATCGCCGGAATGAAGCGCCAGTTTGGCCGCCTCGGCATGGGCTTCGACTGGGCCACCGAAGTCACAACCTGCTTGCCCGAGTACTACCGCTGGAATCAGTGGTTCTTCCTCCGCATGTACGAGCGCGGCCTCGTCTACCGCAAGAAGAGCAAGGTTAACTGGTGCCCCGAGTGCGCCACGGTTCTCGCCAATGAGCAGGTAATCGATGGCCGCTGCTGGCGCCATGAGGACACACTGGTGGAGCAGCGCGACCTGGAGCAGTGGTTCTTCCGCATCACCGCGTACGCACAGGAACTGCTCGACGGCCTCGACAAGCTCGACGGCTGGCCTGAAAAGGTGCGCACCATGCAGCGCAACTGGATCGGCCGCAGCGAAGGAACCGAGGTTGATTTCGGAGTAGAAGGCC
>Ga0307474_10000664_pt1 | contig 24491 bp, 23 predicted proteins | sample atmos_gasesECM1C_2_FD_203312 | JGI IMG/M metagenome (GOLD analysis project Ga0307474, IMG submission 203312) | Hardwood forest soil microbial communities from Morgan-Monroe State Forest, Indiana, United States - atmos_gasesECM1C_05 | ecosystem: Environmental > Terrestrial > Soil > Temperate... | reverse complement strand
CAAAGCCGGGCGATGGGCAAAAATGGTGCCCAGGAAAGGACTCGAACCTTCACGGCTGTTACACCACTGGCACCTGAAGCCAGCGCGTCTACCAATTCCGCCACCTGGGCCCGGCGCGGTTACTAAGGGGCCGTCGCGCGCTTGTCAAATTGCGATAACTGCATCTCGATAAGGCTGTACAGAAAACCCAGGATGGCTTATCGCGAATCCTGCCAAACAGCCGCTATCCCCTCGATTTTGCCACTCAGGACATAAACGCCATGGCCTCGAATCTGGACACCCTGGTTACGGTTTTCGGCGGATCGGGCTTTGTCGGGCGGAGCGTGGTCCGGGCGCTGGCCAAGCGTGAGTACCGTATCCGGGTCGCGGTGCGACGGCCGGAACTCGCCGGCTACCTGCAGCCGATGGGCCGGGTCGGCCAGATCCACACCGTTCAGGCCAATGTGCGCCACCCGGCCTCGGTCGAGGCAGCCATGCGCGATGCCCATGTCGTGGTGAACCTGGTCGGCATCCTCGCTGAGAGCGGCGCGCAGACTTTTGAGGCGGTCCAGGCTGCCGGCGCCGGTACCATCGCGAAGGCCGCGGCCGCCGCCGGTGCTCAAATGGTTCATATTTCGGCCATCGGGGCCGACGAGAAATCGGAATCGGGCTATGCCCGCAGCAAGGCGGAAGGCGAGAAGACCGTGCTGGCGGCGGTGCCCTCGGCAACGATCATGCGGCCGTCGGTGGTGTTCGGTCCTGAGGACCAGTTCACCAACCGCTTTGCGGCGCTGGCGCGAATTTCGCCCTTCCTGCCGCTGATCGGCGGCGGCGTGACCAAACTGCAGCCGGTCTATGTCGGCGATGTCGCAACTGCCGTTGCGAACGCCGTCGACGGCAAGGCCAAGCTGGGGAGAGTTTACGAACTCGGCGGGCCCGAGATCCTCTCCATGCGCGAGATCATGGAGACCATCCTTGCCATCACCGACCGCGAGCGCATGCTGCTGTCGCTGCCGTTCGGGATCGCGAAATTCCAGTCCTACGTCCTGCAATTCGCGCCCGGCGCGCTGAAGCTGACGCCGGACCAGGTCGAGCTCCTGCGCCACGACAATGTGGTATCGCAGGCGGCGAAGGACGCCGGCCTCACACTCGAAGGCCTCGGCGTCACGCCGGATTCGCTCGAGGGCATCTCTCCGCAATATCTCTGGCGCTTCCGCCCTGCAGGCCAGTTCCAGCGCAAGAACGCGTAAGTTTTCGGTTGTCGTCCCGGCGAAAGCCGGGACCCATAACCAAAGCATTTTCGTTGCAGCGAAGATCAACTGCCACCGCGGTCTACAGATAGATTCCGCGGTATAGGTCCCGGCTTTCGCCGGGACGACAGCGAGTTTGCCTTACCGCCCCATCGCAAGCGCGACGAGGCCGAGCGTGCCGACGATGACGCGCCACCAGGCGAACAGCGCGAAGCCGTGGCGCGTGACGTATTGGAGGAAGCTCTTCACCACGATGATCGCGACCACGAAGGATACTACGAAGCCGATGGCGATGATGCCGAGATGATCGGTCGTCATCTCGGCGCGGTTCTTGTAGAAATCATAGGCGAAGGCGCCGATCATGGTCGGGATGGCGAGGAAGAAGGAGAACTCGGCGGCCGCGCGCTTGTCGGCTCCGAGCAGCATGGCGGACACGATGGTGGCGCCGGAGCGCGACACGCCGGGGATCATGGCCAGGCACTGCGCGATGCCGATCCACAGATACATCAAAAGTGGGAACTTGGTCGCGTCATATTCACGCGGCTTGTGATCGATCTGGTCGACCCACATCAGGATGGCGCCGCCGACGATCAGCGAGAAGCAGACAACCCAGGGATTAAACAGGAACTCCTTGATCAGTTTGCCTGCGGCCAGGCCGATTACCACTGCAGGGAGGAACGCGATCAAGACGCCGATGATGAAGCGGCGATCCTCGGCATTGGTGAGCGCGCCGATCGCGATCCGCCACAATTTCACGAAATAAAGCGCAACGATGGCAAGAATCGCTCCCAACTGGATCAGGATGTCAAAACTCTTCCAGAAATCGTCCTCGCCGAGATTGAAGAAGCGACCTGCCAGCAACAGATGGCCTGTGGAGGAGACCGGCAGGAACTCGGTGACACCCTCGACGACACCCAGAATCACCGCGCGTAACGTATCCGAGATCATGCTACTCACCCGTCAGGATCGATTTCCGCTGGAATGGCGGGCTCTTCTCGCCTATTCGCATCAAGGCCGCAATCGCAAAAATCGCGAAAGCCCGGGCGTCTGCCGGGATGATTTCGCCGCTTAGACAGCATTGGTGGTTTCTTAAGCATCAACCGCGTATTCAAAGGCTTCATGTTCACCCTGTTCCATCATCCGTTCTGCCCGCATTCGCGCTTCGTCCGCCTCGTGCTCGGCGAATATGGCTGCGACCTCAAGCTGGTGGAGGAACGTGCCTGGGAACGGCGCGAGGGTTTTCTGTCCATGAACCCCGCGGGCACCACACCTGTCCTGTTCTCCGAAGGGCAGCCGGCCATTCCGAGCGCAGCTATCATCGCCGAATATCTCGACGAGACGATTGGCGCGGAGGCCGGCGATCGCAGGCTGTTGCCGACCACCATGGACGAGCGCCTCGAGGTGCGCCGCCTGATGGCCTGGTTCAACGAAAAATTCTTCGAGGAGGCAACCAACCCCCTGGTCACCGAGCGCATCTACAAGCGCTTCATGAGCGAGGAGGAGGGCGGCGGCCCGCCGTCATCGGACGTGATGCGCGCGGCACGGGCCAATGTGCGCTATCATCTCGCCTATATCGGCTGGCTGGCGCAGCGGCGGAACTTTCTGGCGGGCGAGCGGCTGACCTATGCCGACCTCGCCGCGGCGGCGCATCTGTCGGCGATCGATTATCTCGGCGACGTGCCATGGATCGAGAACGACGCAGCAAAGGCCTGGTACGCGCGAATCAAGTCGCGCCCGTCGTTCCGCCCGCTGCTCAGCGAATGGCTGGCGGGCGTGCCGGCGTCGCGGACCTATGTGGACCTGGATTTCTGAGCGGACAGGATCAGCAATCGCCTGCTGAGCTGAAGGCTGCGCTAGCGGCCGAGGCCACCAAGCTCGGCTTCGACTGCATCGGCATCACTGCACCTGACGCGATCTGCGAAGCAGCCAAACATCTTGACGCATTTCTTGCGTCCGGTGCGCATGGCGACATGGATTGGCTCGCCGCAACCCCCGAGCGACGCGCAGATCCGCGCGGACTGTGGCGCGATGTGCGCTCCGTCATCATGCTCGGCGTCAATTACGGGCCGGACGAGAGTCCACTCGATGTGCTGAAGCAACGTTCGCACGCGGCGATCTCGGTCTACGCCAAGGGCGACGACTATCACGACGTCATCAAGAAGCGACTGAAGACCTTGGCGCGCTGGCTGGTCACAACAATGCCTTCGGAGGTCAAGGTATTCGTCGACACCGCCGCCGTGATGGAAAAGCCGCTCGCGCAAGCGGCGGGTCTCGGCTGGCAGGGCAAGCACACCAACCTGGTGTCACGCGGCTTCGGCTCGTGGCTTTTCCTGGGCGCAATCTTCACCACGCTGGAGCTTGAGCGCGACGCAGCCGAAATCGATCATTGCGGTTCCTGCCGGGCCTGCCTCGAGATATGCCCGACCGCAGCATTCCCCGCGCCATACAAGCTCGATGCGCGGCGCTGCATCTCCTATCTCACCATCGAGAACAAAGGCGCGATCCCGCGCGAATTCCGCAAAGCCATTGGCAACCGCATCTACGGCTGCGACGACTGTCTTGCGGTGTGCCCCTGGAACAAATTCGCGCAAACCGGGCGCGAGACAAGGCTCGCCGCGCGCGATGCATTGCGCGCGCCGAATCTCGCAGAGCTGGTGCGGCTCGACGATGCGGCGTTTCGCAACCTGTTTGCAAAATCCCCGATCAAGCGCATCGGCCGCGACCGCTTTATTCGCAATGTGCTGACCGCGATCGGCAATTCGGATGACGCTGCGCTGGCAGGTGAGGCGAAGCGACTGCTGACAGATGCAAGCCCGGTGGTGCGGGGCGCGGCAGTGTGGGCGCTGTCGCAATTGCTCGACGCAGACGCATTCGCGGCGGCGGCCGACGCGCGAGAAGCCGAGACGGATGAGGATGTGCTGATGGAATGGAGATACGCGCTTGGCCGCGCTTGATTCGGACGCACAAAACCGGCCATTGTCGCGCGCCATGGCAGACGCAATAACAAACCAGCCCTTCTTCCGTCGCGAGGCGGACAGCTTCCTTCCCAATCCAATCGCCAACGGCCCGTGGGACCCGAATTCGCTGCACGGCCGCGTCGTAATCGGACTGCTCGCTTTCGTCATCGAGCAGCGCCATGGCGGCGAAGATTTCGTGCCGGCGCGGCTCACGGTCGACATGTTTCGCCTGCCGAACATCACCACGCCGATCGAGGTGAGGACACGCGCGGTGCGGGAAGGCTTGCGGATCCGCCTGATCGAGGCCGATTTCTTCTCCGGCGGTGTCGCCATGGCGCGCGCCTCCTGCCAGCTGTTGCGCCGGGCGGAAAATCAACCCGGCAATATCTGGTCGCCGCCGAACTGGGAGGTGCCGCGGCCGCAAGACATCCCGGTGCCAACCGACCCGCGGCTCGGCATGCATGGCAAATGGGCGACGCGACCGATTGTCGGCCATATGGGCTCGCTGGGGCCACGGCGGCTCTGGATGAGCGAGGTGCGCGAGCTGGTCGAAGGCTTCCCGCTGACACCGTTCGTGCGGGTCGCCGTCGCTGCGGATTTCGCCAGCCCCTTTGCCAATGCGGGCGATGCGGGGCTCACCTTCATCAACAGCGACGTCACGCTCTATCTGCACCGCCCGCCGGTCGCGGAATGGATCGGCTTCGAAGTCGTGAACCATCATTCGAGAGACGGCATCGCGATCGGCGAATGCTGGCTCTATGATGAAGAGGGCCCGATCGGGACCTCGACGGTAGCCGCGCTGGCGCAGCGCAAGCCGATGCCCAAGCTATAAGCTCATCTCGGCGACGGCGGCGATGATTCGCGCAATGTCCTGCGGGCGCGACAGGCGATGATCGCCGTCCTGGATCATGGTCAGCACGACATCCTCGGCCGGCAGCCGATGCGTGAGCCGCATGGCATGCTGCCAGGGCACGTCGGGATCCTGCGCGCCCTGCACGATGCGGACGGGGCAACCGACGTCGATGGCCGCGCCAAGGATCAGGTGGTTGCGGCCCTCCTCGATCAGATTTTTCGTGATCGGGTAGGGGTCGCCATAGTCCGAAGGTCGGTGCCAGATGCCTTTTTCCTCGATCTCGCGCCTGGCCTCGCGCGAAAAACCCTTCCACATCAGCTCTTCAGTAAAATCCGGCGCAGGTGCGATCAGAACCAGGCCAGCGAGCGAAGCCTTGGTCTTTCGCCGCTTGAGCTCGCGCACCAGCAGCAGCGCGATCCAGCCGCCCATCGAGGAGCCGATGACGACCTGTCCCCCGGTGCAGAATTGCTCGAAGACGGCCAGCGCGTCCTCGAGCCACCGGCCGATGGTGCCATCGACGAATTGGCCACCGGATTCGCCGTGGCCGGAATAGTCGAACCGCACGCAGGCGCGGGCATGCTCGGCCGCCCAGGCATCGAGCGCCTGCGCCTTGGTGCCATTCATGTCCGAATTGAAGCCACCGAGCCAGAACAGCCCGGGCGCGCCGCCACTTCTGGCGCGGACCGCGATACGGCGGGCCGGTGCGTGGCCCGCCTCGACAAAAGTCAGCTGATCGGCGGAAACGGAATCGGTCATGGAACGTTGGCTCGGCTCCTAAGTCGGCAGGGATCCTGCGCTTTACGTGAGCGCAATCACGCTCTAAGGCTTTCTATGCGCTTGCGGAATAGTCGTTCCCTCGCTATCTCGGTTGCCGTGGCCCAAAAGCCGCGCGCTTCCGGGTTTTTCGCACGACCATGCGTAGGTGTGCTTGCCCGATGAGCCTTATTACTTCAAAATATCGTAATCGTTCACAACCTTGGAGAAGGACCCATTCGCCGTCCCAATAGAGCCCCGCCCGCTGCCGCCAAAGACGGGCCGCGCATCAATGATGATATCCGTAATGCGCAGATCCAGCTGATCGATCAAACCGGCCTCAACCGCGGTACCGTGGAAACCATGGTCGCGATCAAGATGGCCGGTGAAGCCGGCATGGATCTGGTCGAGATTTCACCGAACACCAGCCCTCCCGTCTGCAAGATTATGGACTACGGGAAATTCAAATATTCGGCGCAAAAAAAGGCTGCTGAAGCCCGCAAGAAGCAGAAGACCGTCGAGATCAAGGAGATCAAGCTCCGCCCGATGATCGACGATCACGACTATGACGTGAAAATGCGTGCCATGCAGCGCTTCTTCGAGGAAGGCGACAAGGTCAAGATCACCTTGCGCTATCGCGGCCGCGAGATGGCGCACCAGGAGATCGGCACCAAGCTCCTCGACAAGATCAAGGGCGACGTCGCCGAAATTGCCAAGGTCGAGCAGGACGCCAGGTTCGAGGGCCGTCAGGTCGTGATGGTGCTTGCACCGCGCTGATCCGGCGAGCTGTACCCGAAAGCACAAGTCCCCGCCACGTGGGGACTTATGCTTTTGAGGCTTGGGCATGTGGGCTTCGGGCTCGATCGCCGCCTGCCAGGTTCCGCCGCGCCGGTCGCCGAAATGGTCCTGCGCCGAGCGAAGCGGCGGCGGCTGACGGCCGGCCTGCCTCGGAGCGAGCAAAAGCGGCCAGATTCGTAATGTTTTGGAATGAAATCGCCGGGTCCGAGGCCGCCGATCAGGAGCCTCGGCAGCGAGATACCCGAGATCGTCTGGGCAACGGCTGAAGCGGTTCATCGTTGCCATTTGCGGCGCTCTCTGCCATAAGCGCAGCCTTCGACCGCCCGGCTGAATACGGGCTGCCGTGGCGGTCATTCGTGCGAGCGCGCTTTCTTTTGGGAAAACCCTCGTACTTTCAACGCTCTAACGAGCATTTTAGCCGGCCATTGCTCCCTCCGGGGCGCGTTGGCGTTGCGGCCGTCATTAGGAGAGCCAAATGCCCAAGCTGAAGACCAAGTCGGGCGCCAAAAAGCGCTTCAAAATCACTGCGACCGGTAAAGTGCTGCACGCCCAGCGCGGCAAGCGCCACGGCATGATCAAGCGGACCAACAAGCAAATCCGTCAACTCCGCGGCACCCGCGTGCTGTTCAAGACCGACGGCGACAACATCAAGAAGTACTTCCTGCCCAACGGCTGATCGTACTTTTTCGTCCGCAAACGCGGCTGCTTCCTACGCGGCCTCCACTTGACCAATTCGCATTGAAGGATATTCGTCATGTCTCGCGTCAAACGCGGTGTGACCGCCCACGCCAAGCACAAGAAAGTCTACAAGGCTGCCAAGGGCTATTATGGCCGCCGCAAGAACACTATCCGCATCGCCAAGCAGGCGGTCGAGAAGGCCGGCCAATATGCGTTCCGCGATCGCAAGCGCAAGAAGCGCACCTTTCGCGCGCTCTGGATCCAGCGCCTCAACGCCGCGGTCCGCCCCTTCGGCCTGACCTACAGCCGGTTTATCGACGGCCTGTCCAAGTCCGGCATCGTCGTCGACCGCAAGGTGCTGTCCGATCTCGCCATCCGCGAGCCGGCCGCGTTCCAGGCGATCGCCGAGAAGGCCAAAGCAGCTCTCGCTGCTTGATAAGACCCGGCCAGCGCGATGCGCCGGCCGCATTTCGCTTCTGAAAGCGAGAATGCCGGGCGACCTCCGCCCGGCAAAAGGCCGCGACCGAAAGGCGAGCCTTCCGTGGCGCGGCGATAACCTGCCCGCCGTTGAAGGAAGAGATTGACCGTGTCCGACCTCGCCACACTCGAACAAAGCATCCTTGGACAGATCGCCGCCGCCGGCGACGAGGCGGCCCTCGAAGCCGTACGCGTCTCAGCGCTCGGCAAGAAGGGCTCGATCTCGGCGCTGCTCTCGACGCTCGGCAAGATGTCGCCGGAGGATCGCAAGACGCAAGGAGCCGCAATCAACCTTGCCAAGGACAAGGTGACGGAAGCGCTCAGCGAGCGCCGCGAGGTCTTAAAGTCCGCCGCGCTCGACGCACGGCTTGCCAATGAGACCATCGACGTCACCTTGCCGGTACGCGAGCCGCCGGTCGAAGCCGGCCGGATTCATCCGCTCAGCCAGGTGATGGACGAGCTGACCACCATCTTCGCCGATATGGGCTTCGCGATCGCCGAGGGCCCTGATATCGAGACCGACGACTACAACTTCACCAGGCTGAACTTCCCGGTCGGCCATCCTGCCCGCGAGATGCACGACACCTTCTTCTTCAACCCGAAGGAAGACGGCTCGCGCCTGCTGCTGCGCACCCACACCTCGCCGGTGCAGGTGCGGACCATGCTGAGTAAGACACCGCCGATCCGCGTCATTTGCCCGGGCCGCACCTACCGCATCGATTCCGACGCCACTCACACCCCACAATTCCACCAGGTCGAGGGGCTCGTGATCGACAAGGGGTCGCATCTCGGTCACCTCAAATGGATCCTGCACGAGTTCTGCAAGGCCTTCTTCGAGGTCGACCATATCAACATGCGTTTCCGTCCCTCGTTCTTCCCGTTCACCGAGCCGTCGCTCGAGGTCGACATCCAGTGCCGGCGCGACAAGGGCGAGATCCGATTCGGCGAGGGCGAGGACTGGCTCGAGATTCTCGGCTGCGGCATGGTGCATCCGAATGTGCTGCGCGCCTGCGGCATCGATCCCGACGAATACCAGGGCTTTGCATGGGGCATGGGCATCGACCGTATCGCGATGTTGAAATACGGCATGAACGACCTGCGCCAGCTGTTCGACGGCGACGTGCGCTGGCTTAACCATTACGGTTTCAAGCCGCTTGAAGTGCCGACGCTGGCGGGAGGCTTAAGCTCGTGAAATTCACCCTCTCCTGGCTGAAGGACCATCTCGACACCGACGATTCGGTCGAAAAGCTCGCCGACAAGCTCACCATGGTCGGGCTCGAGGTCGAGCGTCTCGAGGACAAGGCCAAGCTGCTCGCGCCCTTCACCATCGCGCGCGTGATTTCCGCCGAGCAGCACCCGAATGCCGACCGTCTGCGTGTCTGCATGGTCGACACCGGCAATGGTGGCGCGCCCGTGCAGGTCGTCTGCGGCGCACCAAATGCGCGTACCGGCCTCGTCGGCGTATTCTCGCCGCCCGGCACCTTCATCCCCGGCAAGAACATCACGCTCTCGGTGGGCACCATCCGGGGCGTCGAAAGTCGCGGCATGCTGTGCTCCGAGGCCGAGCTGGAGCTGTCGGAAAATCACGACGGTATCATGGAGCTGCCGGCGGATGCGCCGATCGGCAAGAGCTATGCCGAATGGGCCGCCCTTGGCGATCCCGTGTTCGAGATCAACCTGACGCCCAACCGTCCGGACTGCACCGGCGTCAACGGCATTGCGCGCGACCTCGCCGCGGCCGACATGGGAAAATTCAAAGATCCCGCGATCAAGCCGGTCAAGGGTGAGTTTCCCTGTCCTGTGCAGGTGAAGGTCGAGGACGCCGAGCTCTGCCCCGGCTTTGCCCTGCGGCTGGTGCGGGGCGTGAAAAACGGCTCGTCGCCGAGATGGCTGCAGCAGCGCCTGACCGCGATCGGCCTGCGCCCGATCAACGCGCTGGTCGATATCACCAACTTCATGACCTATGACCGCGCGCGGCCGCTGCACGTTTTTGACGCGAAAAAAGTAAAGGGCAATCTCGTTGTGCGTCGCGGGCGCGAGGGCGAGACGCTGCTGGCGCTCGACGGCCGCACCTACACGCTGGACAGCTCCATCTGCGTGATTGCGGACGAGGACGGCGTGGAATCGCTGGCCGGCATCATGGGCGGCGAGGCGTCGGGTTGCGACGAGAACACCACCGATGTCCTGATCGAATCGGCGCTGTGGAATCCGATCAATATCGCCCAGACCGGGCGCAAGCTCGGCATCAATTCGGACGCGCGCTACCGCTTCGAGCGCGGCGTCGATCCCGCCTTCATGGTGCCGGGGCTCGAGCTTGCGACGCGGATGGTGATGGAATTGTGCGGTGGCACGCCGTCGGAGACCGTCGTGGTCGGCAAGTCCTTTGCCGATGACCGCATCATCGATTTTCCGCTATCCGAGGTGAAGCGCCTCGCCGGCCTCGACGTACCGTTCCCGGAGATGCGCAGCATCTTGACCCGCCTCGGCTTCACGGTGGCAGGCACCGGCCCCATTGTGAAAATCGCCATTCCCACCTGGCGCACGGATGTCGAGGGTAAGGCCGATATCGTCGAGGAGATCGTGCGCATCGTCGGTGTCGACAAGGTGCCGGAGACGCCGTTCGAGCGCGGTGACGCGCCGCGCAAGCAGGTCTTGACGCCGATCCAGCTCCGCACCCGTCGCGCCAAACGCGCAGCTGCCGCGCGCGGCATGGTCGAGGCGGTGACCTGGTCGTTCATCTCCAAGCTAGCGGCCGAGCTGTTCGGCGGCGGCAAGCCCGAGCTTGCGCTTGCCAACCCGATTGCAGCTGATCTGTCGGACATGCGGCCCTCGCTGCTGCCGGGCCTGATTGCCGCCGCCCAGACCAATGCCGACCGCGGTTTCTCCGATGTTGCCCTGTTCGAGGTGGGACAGGTGTTCCGCGGCGACCGCCCCGAGGATCAGTTCGTCGCCGCCGCCGGCGTGCGCCATGGTTTTGCGACCTCGCAAGGCATCGGCCGCCACTGGTCGGGCTCGAAGGTGGCTGATGCCTTCGACGCCAAGGCTGATGCGCTTGCCGTGCTTGCGGAAGCTGGCGCGCCGATGCAGGCGTTGCAGATCGTGCCCGGCGGTCCGGCCTGGCTGCATCCGGGGCGCTCCGGCACCATCCAGATCGGCCCGCAAAACGTGCTGGGTTGTTTCGGCGAGATACATCCGCGCGCGCTGGAAGCTCTGCGCGCCGACGGGCCGTTGGTGGCATTCGAAATGATCCTCGACCGCATCCCGCAAGGCAAGCAGCGGCCGACGCGAGCAAAGCCGCCGCTCGAGCTGTCGCCGTTCCAGCCGGTCTCACGCGACTTCGCCTTCATCGTCGATCGCGCCGTCAAGGCTGGCGATATCGTGCGCGCCGCGCAAGGCGCGGACAAGAAGCTGGTCACCGATGTCACTGTCTTCGACGTCTATGAAGGCAAGGGCATCGACGACGCCAAAAAGTCGATTGCAATCGCGGTCACCATACAGCCGCGCGAGAAGACGATGACCGATGAGGAGATCGAGGCGGTTGCGGCCAAGGTTGTCGCCGAGGTCGCGAAGAAGACCGGCGGCACGCTGCGCGGATGATGCTCCTCGGGCTGATCCCGCCTGAGATCGGCAGCCGCGCGGCGATTGCCGTCTGTGCCATCGCCTTCGTCTCGGGAACAGCGCGCGGCTTCTCGGGTTTTGGCTCCGCGCTGATCTTCATGCCGCTCGCAAGCAGCATGGTCGCGCCGCGACTTGTCGCCGCACTTCTCCTGATCATCGACTTCATCGCTGCGACGCCGCTGATCCCGAACGCCTGGAAATATGCCGACCGTAAGGCGACCGCGATCATCGTGACCGGCGCGTTGGTCGGCGTGCCGATCGGCACTTATTTCCTGAGCAGACTCGATCCGGTGACGACGCGCTGGATCATCTCCGCCTTCGTCGCCGCTTTGCTGTTGCTGCTGCTCTCAGGCTGGCGCTATCGCGGCAAGGATCATGTCGCGCTCTCCGTCGGCATCGGTGGCCTATCCGGTTTTTGCAGCGGACTCGCGCAGACTGGCGGCCCGCCCATCGTGGGCTACTGGCTCGGCCGGCCCGTCAAGCCCGAGATTGCGCGCGCCAATATCGTGCTGTTCTTCGCCGCGTCCGATTTCTTCTCGCTCGTCAGCTATATCGCTGCCGGCCTGATCAATGCCGACGCCGTCCGCTTCGCGCTCTTGGTCGGCCCCATCTACGCCATCGGCCTCGGGGTCGGCGCCTCGTTGTTTGGCCGCGCCAGCGAGCAGATTTTTCGCGCGATCTGCTACGCGCTGATCGCGCTCGCCGTGATCGTCGGTCTACCGATCCTCGACGGCGTGCTCCGCCAGGGCTAAGACGCCAGCTAGTGAAGGGGCGGCTTAGAGCGTTTTCGAGCGAAGTGGACACCGGTTCGCGTGAAGAAAACGCGTCAAAACAAGAAGCTGGGGCTTCGGTTCTGATTCAATCAGAACCGAAAATGCTCTAGCGCACCGGCGCGCGGCGGCGGGTCCGCGCAGGGCGCGGCGGCGCCTCAAGGGGTTCTTCCTTGAGCGCGCCGATCTTGCGCAAGGCGGCTTCCGCGGCGCGCTCCCCGCTTTCCCAGGCGCCATCGACCGTGCCCCATAGCGTCTCATGCGTTGCTTCGCCCGCGAGAAAAACGCTGCCGATCGGCTCGGTCAGGATCTTGCGCGACGGCTGCGCGCCCGGCGTCGCGGCCGACATGGCACCGAGCACGTAAGGCGCGGCATTCCAGCGCGTCACGCTGGTCTTCTTCACCATGGCTGCCGTCTCGCTGCCGAACAGCTTCGTGAGCCACTCCCTGGCGAAGGCCGTCATGGCCTGCTCACCCTGCGCCGACAGATCGCTGCCGAAGGAGCCCGCGACGTCGATCACGCAGAGCGAGGAGCCGCCGACATTGGCGAGCATCATCGCGGTACGTGTCGAACTGCTCTGCTCGATCAGGATCTCGTCACGAGCGAGACCCGTGGGATTGCCGGGCAGCTGCAGCGCGATGTGGTCGTAGCTGCCGAGGCTCAATTTGGTGGCGGCATCGAGTTGACGCTTGGGCAAATCGGGCGCGAATTTGATCGCACCACTACCCAGAACGTTGCTCGACACAGTGATGATCGCGGCGCGTGCGGCGATCTTTCCAGACGGCGTTTCGATCGCGACGTCGCGGTTGCTCCACGTGACGCGGGTGGCGGGCGTCGACAGCGACACCGGCAACGCTTCACCGAGCTTCACGATCAACGTGCCCAATCCCTGACGGCAGCCGAGCATCGCCGACCGATCCTGTGCACGCGCCTTGTCCATGGCCGAGAGGTCCTTCAGATCCTTGCCGAAGGCACTGGCACCGAACACGAACTCGGTCGTCGCGGCCCAGTCGCCGAGATCCTTTGGTAGCGCGGAAGCGCAGGAGACATCGAGCCTGCCGCGCGACGCCTCGTCGATCGCGTGGTTGGCGCGCACAAGCGCTGCCAGGAATTCCTCGGTCTCGCCGGCGCGGGCGAAGCGGCGGCCGATCCGAATTTTCTGCCCCAGCGTAACAGGTGCGACATCGAGGCCGGCAGCGCGTCCGAGCTTCAACAGTGGATTGCTGTCGGGATTGTGCAGCCAGCGGGCGCCACGATCGAACGGGACGTCGAAGGAGGTGACATCGGTGGAGCAGCGGCCACCAAGGCGGCTATCGGCCTCGATCACGAGCACTTTGCGGCCAGCCGCCACGACTCGCCGCGCTGCGGCAATGCCGGCCGCGCCCGCACCGATCACGACAATGTCGGCCTCGCGCGGCGGCGGCACCGCAGCAAGTGCTCGTCCGGCGAGGCCAGGCACCGCCGCAAGAGCCGCGGATGCCGAGAGGAAGCCGCGGCGCGTGATTGTCATGGCATGGTTTCCGAAGGCTTTGCAAAGGCGGAAGTTGGCTACGAACTTGCCGCATCCGATGCGGCGCGGCAACCATCACGGTGAATCAATCATGATTGATCCGCCCTTGCGCATGAACGAAATTGCAACAGCTTTGGAGCATGATAAGAGAAGGAAAAAAGGTGGCCTGCAAGGTCGCTTGGGGGGAATCCATCATGGGCGTCATGCTCGACACCATCGGCAAGCTGATTGCCGGCTACCTTCAGACGGAACTGCCCGGCTACGAGCCGTTCACGCCCAGCGATCCCGAATATCTGCGCAGCCTCATTGCGCCCGGCGACGTGCTGCTGGTCGAGGGCAATAACCGCATTTCCGGCATCATCAAATACCTGACGCAGTCCACCTGGTCGCATGCGGCGCTCTATGTCGGTCCGATCGACGGCGCGCAGGAGCCCGACGGCGAACCGCATGTGCTGATCGAGGCCAATGTCGGCGAGGGGGTGACCTCCGCGCCACTGTCCAAATATTTCACCTACCATACCCGAATTTGCCGCCCCGTGGGCCTGTCCTACGAAGACCGCTACACAGTCTGCCGCTACGCCATCAACCGGATCGGCTTCGGCTACGACACCAAAAACATCCTCGACCTGATGCGTTATCTGATCCCGCTGCCGGTGCCGCAGCGCTGGCGGCGGCGCTTGATCGCGTTCGGCTCTGGCGATCCGACCAAGATGATCTGCTCGGCGCTGATCGCGCAGGCCTTCGACAGCGTCCGGTACCCGATCCTGCCCAAGATCACCCGCGCAGGCTCGCGGCAGGCGCGCCGCGAAATCCTGCACATCCGCGATTCCTCTCTCTATATGCCCCGCGATTTCGACATCTCGCCCTATTTCGAAATCGTCAAACCCACCATCGTGCACGGATTCGACTACAAGGCCTTGCACTGGGCCGACATGCAGAAGCCGCTCCAGGAGGTAGCGGGCCAACTCGGTGTGTTTCCAGAAGCGCTCGGTTCGCCGCCGCTTGTTCCTGAAGCGATTGACGAGGAAGCGACGCTTCCGCTTGAGGAAGTGATGCTTGCGGATAGCGCGCCCGCGATGGTCGAGCGCGTGACCGTCGAGGAGCATTTTCTGCGCACCGAATATGTCGAGATGCACCGCCCGGCCCGCCGAGTAGCGCGGGGTAAGCTATTTGATGTCCCGTCCTTCCGGGGCAGCCCGCAGGGCTGAACCCGGAATCTCGGGATTCTCCGGTGCGCGATTGCGCGCTAGAGTTCGACACTTCGTGTCGCGGCGGAATGACTTCGCGACTTCATCGGTCGGATCGCCCGATCACCGCCATCAGCTCCGCGATCTTCTGCCGTTGATCGGCCTTGTCGCCGCTTGAGATGGCGTGCTCGACGCAATGGGCGACGTGATCGCGTAACACCTCCTCCTCGACACGCCGAAGCGCTGCGCGCACCGCCGCGATCTGGGTGACGATGTCGATGCAATAGCGATCCTCCTCGACCATTTTCGAGAGGCCGCGGACCTGGCCCTCGATCCGGCCCAGGCGTTTTTGAACGGATGCCTTGATGTCCTTTCGCATGACGCCTATATACCCCTAGGGGGTATATGTTTCAAGACCGGGAGTGTCTCGTGACGGGCGTCGCCAGCGAACAATCGGACCACGAGGGACATTCCGCCTGCGGCTGCGCCGCAAAGGCTAATGACAGCACCGAGAAATCGGTTCGCTGTGGCGGACAGGGTGACCACGCCGGCCACGCGCATCATCATCACGATGCGTCCATCTCCAATGTTCTTGATCCCGTCTGCGGTATGAGCGTCGATCCTGCGACCTCGAAACACCGCTTCGAGCATCAGGGCGAAACCTTCCATTTCTGCTCAGCTGGTTGCCGCACCAAATTCGCGGCCGATCCTGCGAAGTATCTCGACAAGAGGAAGCCGGAGCCTGCGTTGCCCGCGGGCACCATCTACACCTGCCCGATGCATCCCGAAATTCGTCAGCTCGGCCCGGGCAGCTGCCCGATCTGCGGCATGGCGCTGGAGCCGGAGGTTGCGAGCCTCGATAGCGGGCCCAATCCCGAGCTCGCTGACATGACGCGACGGTTCTGGATCGGGCTTGTGCTCACGGCGCCCGTGGTGATGCTGGAGATGGGCGGGCATCTCGCAGGCGGCCACGGCCTGATCGAGCAGACCTGGTCGAACTGGATCCAATTTGCCCTCGCAACGCCGGTCGTGCTGTGGGCCGGCTGGCCGTTCTTCGTGCGCGGCTGGCAATCCATCACGACGCGCAATCTCAACATGTTCACGCTGATCGCGATGGGCACGGGCGTGGCCTATGTCTATAGCCTGATCGGCACTTTGGCGCCGCAGCTTTTCCCGGTGACGTTCCGCGGGCATGACGGTTCGGTCGCGGTGTATTTTGAAGCTGCTTCCGTCATCACGGTGCTGGTCCTGCTCGGGCAGGTGCTGGAATTGCGCGCGCGGGAAGCAACCTCGGGCGCGATCAAGGCGCTCTTGCGGCTCGCGCCCAAGACCGCGCGCCGCATCGGCGCCGATGGCAACGATCACGAGGTCGAAATCGATGCGCTCGCCGTTGGCGACCAGCTGCGTGTGCGGCCTGGCGAGAAGGTGCCGGTCGACGGCATCATTCTCGATGGCCGCTCGGCGCTCGATGAGTCGCTCGTGACAGGTGAATCCATGCCGGTGACCAAGGAGATCGGCGCCAAGGTGATTGCCGGCACGCTCAACCAGTCGGGCAGTTTTGTGATGCGGGCCGAGAGGGTCGGGCGCGACACGCTCCTGTCGCAGATCGTGCAGATGGTGGCCGATGCGCAGCGCTCGCGCGCGCCGATCCAAAGGCTCGCCGACCAGGTCGCGGGTTGGTTCGTGCCAACGGTCATCGTCGTCGCAATTCTTGCCTTCGCCGCGTGGAGCATTTTCGGGCCGGAGCCGAGAATGGCATTCGGCGTGGTCGCCGCTGTCAGCGTGCTCATCATCGCCTGCCCGTGCGCGCTCGGTCTCGCGACACCGATGTCGATCATGGTCGGTGTCGGGCGCGGCGCGCAGGCGGGCGTCTTGATCAAAGATGCCGAGGCGCTGGAGCGGATGGAGCGGGTCGACACGCTGGTGGTCGACAAGACGGGCACTCTGACCGAAGGCAAGCCGAAGGTGGTTGCGATCGTTGCCGCCGCGGGATTTTCGGAAAGCGATCTCCTGCAGCTTGCCGCCAGCGTCGAGTGCGCCAGCGAGCATCCGCTTGCCGATGCGATCGTGCGGGCGGCGAAGGACCGCAATCTTGCGCTCAAGCCGGTGGGCGCATTCGATTCGCCGACGGGCAAGGGCGCGACCGGCAAAGTCGACGGCAAGTCGATCGTGCTCGGCAATGCCTTCTATCTCAACTCTCTCGATATCGCGACCACCTCGCTTGAAGCGGAGGCCGAACGGCTGCGCCAGGATGGTGCGACCGTCATCAACATGGCAATCGACAGCAGCCTCGCAGGCCTCCTCGCAATCGCCGATCCGATCAAGCCGTCGACGTCGGAGGCGCTACGCGCGCTGAAAGCCGACGGCATCAAGGTGATCATGCTGACCGGCGACAACCGCACCACGGCGAAGGCGGTGGCAGGCAAGCTCGGGCTCAATGAGGTCGAGGCCGAGGTGCTGCCGGACCAGAAGAGTGCGGTGGTGACCAAGCTCCGCCACGCGGGCTGGGTCGTCGCCATGGCCGGCGACGGCGTCAATGACGCACCGGCGCTCGCGGCGGCCGAGGTTGGCATTGCCATGGGGACGGGAACCGATGTCGCGATGGAAAGCGCCGGCGTGACGTTGCTCAAGGGCGACCTCACCGGCATCGTGCGCGCGCGCAAGCTGTCGCAGGCGACAATGCGCAACATTCGCCAGAATTTGTTTTTCGCCTTTATCTACAACGCTGCCGGCATTCCGATCGCCGCCGGCGTTCTCTATCCCACATTCGGCATCCTGCTGTCGCCGATCATCGCGGCCGCTGCGATGGCGCTGTCCTCGGTTAGCGTAGTCGGCAATGCGCTGAGGCTGCGGAGGACGAAGCTGTAGCCACGTGATCACGGCGAGAGAGCTGCGCCGACCGCAGCGTGCTACGCCGCCCTCGCCGAAGTGCCGCGCGGCAAGCCGGCGCGGGCGAGGCCGCCGTAGAGGACTTCATCAGGCATTTCCGCGCGCAGAATCGCGCGCACCTTGACCAGCTTCTCGATGTCGATGCCTGTGGCAAATCCCTTCCTCTCACAGAGGAATACGAGATCCTCGAACACGACATTGCCGGTGGCGCCGGGCGCGAAGGGGCAGCCGCCGAGACCACCGAGGGAGCCATCGAGAATGGACGCGCCTTCGTCGAGCGCTGCGGACGCGTTCGCGATCCCCATGCCGCGAGTATCGTGCAGGTGAACGCAGATCGGCCTTGTCCCGGCGAGCTTCACCGCTGCGCGCGTGAGATCGCCGACCTGTTTCGGCCCGGCATAGCCAACGGTGTCGGCGATGCCGACCGCATCGACACCGGCGTCGAGACATTTTTCGACGAGTCGCAACACCTCGTTCGGATCCACCGGCCCGGTGATGGAGCAGCCAAGCGCCATCGAAATCGCCCCGTGGACAACCGGCTTGTGCGCACTCGCGTCGCGCAGCTCGCACAGCCGCCTGAGATTGCCGATCGCGGCCTCGCGCGAGCGTTTGGCATTGGCTTGGCTGTGCTCCTCGGTTGCCGAAACCACCGACGCGATCTCGGGCACGCCAGAGGCAAGCGCCTCGTTGGCGCCGCGCTCGTTCAGGACCAGCGCGATGCCATGGGCGCCCGGCAGCGCCGCAACCGTCCCGATGATGTCGCGCACATCGGCAAATTGCGGAAAGATCTTTGCCGGCAGGAACGAGCCAACCTCGAAATGCCTGACACCCGCGGCATATTCCTCGCGCACCCAGCGCTGCTTGGCCTCAGTCGAGGGAAAAGTCTTCACGAGCTGCAGCCCGTCGCGCAGGCCCACTTCGCGGAGCGTGACGCGACTATCCGGATAGATCTCTTGAACGCGGGTCATGCGCGTCTCCCTACGGGTTTGGTGTTTGCAGTCTCTTCTCTCTCGAGCTCGGCGCGAACGGCTGCCGTGTCGGCGCCGAGCGGAGCGACCTTCAGGCCTTCGCCAAGATGGGCGCCGTTCCACTCGATCGGCAGTGCCGGCACACGGAAGGCCGCGCCATTGGCATTGAGATTGTTGACGAGGCCGCCCGGGCGCAGCACGTGCGGATCGTCGAACAGATCCTCCGGCCGATTGATCGGCGAGAAGCAGATGTTGAGCCCATCGAGCTTGGCCGAGAGGTCCTTGACGTCCCAGCGTTTGATCTCTTCCGCCACTCGCGGAATGATCCGGCCACGCGCGAAAATCCGGTCGGTGGTGGTACGCAGGCTTGGATCATCGAGGAATTCCCGAAAGCCGAACTCGCGGCAGAAGCTTTGCCAATGGCCTTCGGTGACCACGCCGATGAAGATGCGGTTTCCGCCGGCGGCGTCGAAAATGTCGTAGATCGGCCAGGCGTGTTCGCGCTCGGGCATCGAACGCGGCTTGTTGCCGGTCATCTCATATTCGACCATGTGCTGGGCAACCAGGAACAGGCAGTTCTCGAACAGGCCGATGCGGATGTCGGCACCTTCCTTTGCACCGCTACGCTTCTGGTACAGCGCTGCCAGAATCGAGATCACGCCGAACATGCCGCCCATGATGTCGTTGGCGGACGATCCGACCCGCTGCGGCTTTTCCTTGGTGCCGGTCATGGCGGCGAGCCCCGACATCATCTGCACCACTTCATCCAGCGCCGGGCGATGATCGTAAGGACCGGACAGGAAGCCCTTGTGGCCGGCGATGATCAGATGCGGATGCCGCTGGCGCAGCTTATCCGCGCCTAACCCCTGCTTCTCAAGCTGGCCGTCGCGGAAATTCTCCAGGAACACGTCGGCGGTTGCGAGCAGACGGTGCATGGTCTCGCGATCTTCGTCACGCTCGAAATCCAGCACCACGCTGCGTTTGCCGCGGTTGAACAGCGGGAAGAAGGCCGTGCCCATGCCCCCGAGCGTGCGGGTCTTGTCGCCGGAGGGCGGCTCGACCTTGATCACCTCGGCGCCCAATTGAGCAAGGATCATGCCGCAGGTCGGTCCCATGACCATGTGGGTCATCTCCACGACCCTTACGCCCTCGAGCGGAAGTCCCTTTGCGGCCATCACGCGTCTCCCTGATGTCTTCGCCTCAGACTAGGCTTTCACACCCCTTCTGAAAATTATAATCTGTCGAAAGGTGCATTCGCGGTTTTCGAACGCTTGAGACATGGATTCGCGGCAGCTTCGCTATTTCATCGCGGTCTACGAGCAGCGCAACCTGTCGCGGGCGGCAGATCAGGCGAGCGTCGCGCAATCGGCGCTGAGCCATCACATCTCCAATCTCGAAGCCGAATTTGCGACGCCCTTGTTCGAGCGCAAGCCGCGCGGCATGGAACCGACTGCGGCCGGCGAGCGGCTCTATGAGCACGCGCGCATCATCCTGCGGGCGATGGCCGCGGCCGAACGCGAGATCCGCGAAGGCAGCCGCTCGGTCGCCGGCGACATCTCGATCGGCATGGCCAATTCCGGCGTCAAAGCGATCGGCGTGCCGTTGATGCGCGCCGTGCTCGACAAATATCCCGACCTGAAGCTGTCGCTGACCGAGAGCCTGTCGGGCGCGACGCTGATGCATCTGATGGCCTCCGAGGTCGATCTCGCGCTGGTCTACAATCCGCCGTCGGAAAAGGACCTGGTCGCCGAGCCGGTGCTGGAAGAGCAGATGTTCTGCGTCGGCACGCCGAAATTGGTCGGCAAGGCCAAGGCGCCGATCAGATTCGAGGAATTGACCCGCCTGCCGCTGATCACGCTGGTTCATGGACTCTCTTCGCGGGCACTGCTCGACGATTCCGTGCTGTTGAAGCGGCTGGAAGCCAACGCCATCCTGCATCTCAACTCCATCACCGGCATGACCGGCGCGCTGCTCGCAGGCCTCGGCTGCGCGGTGGCGACCAAGTTGTTTGCGCAGGAGCATCTGGCCACAGGCAAACTTGTCGCGCGCGAAGTGATCGACCCCAAGCTGACCCGCACGCTCTATCTCTGCCACCTCCGCAACCGCCCCATGACCTACGCCATGGAAGAAATGCGCCGGCTGATCCTGGCGCTGATCGCGGACCAGGTGGGGCAGGGCGCATGGGAGGCAACGTTGTTGATATAGGAGCGCTGTTTCACCTACGTCCATCCGAGCTTCTTTCATCAAGGCTCGCGCAGACGGATTCCTGGCCGGCATACCTTTGTATAGTGCTTTTATCCCTTCTGATGCTTTGCCTTAACGCTCGTACAATTGAGCGACGGCGAGAGTTTCTTATACTCGCGGCTGCTCAAAGCGGACGCCGAACGTCTCGCAACTTCTCTCTCCTGAAGGGCGACTAACGAGTACCAATCGTCGTTCCATAGAGGGCGCGAGTCGTGTTCCGAAATCTGTGATCCGGATCACCGCTCCGGAAGGAGTGAACGGTATGACTGCCGAGAAGCAGGAGTTGGTCATCTGTCCTGTGACACCACGGAACCAACCCCTCGTTCGCGGCCGCCTCCCTGTGTATCCGATTTTTGGATTGATTCGAGGAGCACTCAGATGAACGTCGCGATTCAGAAACTCAATGGCTTGTGGCACCTCATCGTAGGGTCGTGTCAGATCCGAACTCCGTTTCTGGGGACTCAGGACCGGGAGTTGGTCGTTTCGTACGCCCGGCGGATTTACCCTGGCGCCAGGATCTTCGAACGCGACTAAAGCATCTTCGGTTCTGATAGAATTAGAACCGAAGCTCTAGATTCTTGTTTTGAGGCGTTTTCTTCACGCGAACCGGTGTCCGCTCGCTCGAAAACGCTCCAGTTTTTAGCGGTTACGTCTCACTTCGGTGACCAGCCATAGGCTTTCGCGCAGGCGCCGCCCATCAGCATGGCCCGCTCGGTATCGCTCAGGCGCTCCGCCTTGCGGAATGGTTCGACGGCCTGCTCGTAGTTGACGACAGCGAAGGCGCGCGTCCAGTCCGTTCCCCAGAGGCAGCGATCGAAACCCCAGGCATCGAAGATGCGCCAAAGCGGATCCCAGATATCAGGGAACGGATAGGGCTCGCGCGACAGCGTGCAGGCGCCGCTGATCTTGATCACCACGTTCCGCCGCCTGGCGATCTCCAGCACCTTCGGAAGGTCGGCCCACGGCTCAGGCGGCGCGGGCGGCACCCGCGGCTGCATGATGCCGAGATGATCGAGGATGAAGCGCGTGTCGGGATTGCGATCGATGATCGCCATGCCCGCATCCAGATTGCCCCAGCACAGGATGTTGACCGGGAAGTCGGAGCGCACGGCCGCGCGGGCGATGCGGTCGAGGCACTCGTCGGAAGCGCGCTTGTGCTCCTTTGTCAACATGATGCGGATGCCGACCGTGCCCGGCGTCTTCTTCCAGTCGGCGACCACATCAGCCACATCGGGATCGTCAGGGTCGACCGGCTTGACGATACCGAAGCGGCCGGGATGCGCCCGCTGCACCTCGACGGCATAGCTCGCGTCGTAACGGTACATCGAAAAGGCGGAGATGAAGATCGCGCCGTCGACGCCGACCTTGTCCATCGCCGCGACCATCTCGTCACCGGTGACGTGATCAGGCCAGTTCGGCACGGTCGCCCAAGGCCGCTTCGGTGTATTTGCCTCATAGGCATGAACCTGAGAGTCGATAATCATCATTGGGACGCCTCCTCTGCTCCTCGAGTTTGGTCGCTGCTGGCGGCGCGAGTCCAGAAGTAAAGCGAGCCACATATCGACCCGGGATTTATTTCTGGATCTTGTCCGGGATAACGATCGACATCCCGACGACAGCGAGAGCATCCTCGATTTGAATGGCCCTTGGGCGGAAGGCAGTCTACGCTACCACGATGTCGCGCATCATATCCGTATCGAGTGCCATTCTCCTGTCACTCCTGCCAGCCGTCGCGTTCTCCGCCTCCGCCCAGAAGAAGCACGTTCATCACTGGCACGGCTACGGCTTCCTGCCGGGCTATCATCAGCCGCCTAACCCTCACATCCCGGTGTATGGTGCGAACGGCACGGCCCGCAGCGAGCCGGATTATACGCCAATGTACTGGTACATGGGCGATTGGCACTATTTCGGCCGTCCCGGGTTTTACCGCGGGCGCTACAACGGCGGCAGCTTCGGCCCGTGCTGGAGCTGGACGCCGATCGGGCCGGCCTGGAATTGCGGGTAGGGTGAGTGGGGCGAAATAGCGGCCAACGTAATCCGCCCTACGCACTGATCCGACTTGAGGGGTTGATATGATTGTCGCCGAGTTGAAGAAACTCACCAGCACCGATGTCTCCCTGGAAACGTTTCGTCCTCAGGGACCATTTGGAGTCTACGTTCTTGCCATGGTCGGGCCGGCTGGTGAACCGGGTGAAGAATCATTCGGTATCACGGTCTGCACGTCCGAATGGTTTGAGCAGAGCATGAAAGACCCTGTTGTGTCGGGTAGACACCATCTGTTTGTTAAAGAGTACAACTTTGAAGAATTGAAAAGCTATCTCAGCAAATATTGTCGGACGTGTATGGGCGACTCGTGGGCCGAGGTTGCGGAGAAGGTTCGTATTGGGAATTGGGAGTTTGAGGACTACCGGTCTTTTGTTCGCTCAGTGCCGGGCGGCTCGGGGACGAGGTGAGCAGCCTTCGATTTTATCGAACGCTTCCATCGATATGTTCGTCTGGATTTCTGGCTCGTGAGCGCCCAAACATTGGGGCACGGACCATTCTCGCCAAAAAAAGATGGCCGCGAGCTAGCCCAAGAACAGCGCAAGGCGCGTCGGGGAGGACATCATGAGTGCCGTCGGCATCGACAGCAGTGTTGGCTTTGCGCCCGCCGCCAGCGGACCGAACGAAATTTCGCGCCGGCTCGAGAGCCTGCCGGCCTCGCCCTATCTCTGGCGGCTGGTAATCCTGCTCTCGCTCGGCGGTTGCTTCGAAATCTACGACCTCTTTCTCACCGGCTATGTCGCGCCGGGCCTGATCCGCAGCCATCTGTTGAGCGCGACAACCGAGAGCTTTTTCGGCTTCTCCGGGATCGGCGCCTTCGTGGCTGCGACCTTCGCAGGCCTGTTCGCCGGCACGTTCTTCCTGGGCTTTCTCGCCGACCGTTTCGGACGGCGCGCGATCTTCACCTTCGCGCTGCTCGGCTATAGCGCGGCGTCAGCGATCATGGCGTTCCAGACCACCTCCTCTGGCCTGCTGCTGTGGCGCTTCATCGCCGGCATCGGCATCGGGGTCGAGATCATCACCATCGATGCCTATATCACCGAGCTCGTGCCGAGCTGGATGCGCGGCCGCGCCTTTGCCGTGAACCAGGCGGTGATGTTCATGGCTGTCCCGGTCATCGCCTTTCTCGCCTGGTGGCTGGTGCCGCTTAAGCCTTACGGCCTGGACGGCTGGCGCTGGGTGGTCCTGATCGGTGCAGCCGCCAGCATGGTGATCTGGGTCTTGCGGCTGTTCGTGCCGGAGAGCCCGCTCTGGCTCGCCCGCCACGGCCGCGACCGCGAAGCCATCGCGGTTGTTCGCAAGCTCGAGGCCGCGACCGGGGCCAATCCGCAAACCTTCCTGGTCGCGGAGGGGCGGCCGTCCGCCATCGTGCAGAAGGCAAGTTTCACAGAGCTGTTCAGGGCGCCCTATCTGTCGCTGGTCATCCTGTTCATGGTGTTCAATCTCTGCCAGGCCTTCGGCTTCTATGGCTTTGCCAATTGGGTGCCGACACTCCTGGTCGAGAAGGGCATCACCGT
>Ga0307474_10000662_pt1 | contig 24524 bp, 35 predicted proteins | sample atmos_gasesECM1C_2_FD_203312 | JGI IMG/M metagenome (GOLD analysis project Ga0307474, IMG submission 203312) | Hardwood forest soil microbial communities from Morgan-Monroe State Forest, Indiana, United States - atmos_gasesECM1C_05 | ecosystem: Environmental > Terrestrial > Soil > Temperate... | reverse complement strand
ACCGGATGCGTTAACAACGCCAAGTATAGAAGTTCCAGTTACATCTAAAGTCCCACCAACGGTCGCGTTGTTAGTAACGGCCAATCCAGTTCCAGCACCATTTGCAGTAATTTCACCAGATGCATTTACAGTGGAAAGCGTGGAGATTCCCGTAACCACTACAGAAGCAAGAGTAGATGCCCCAGATACTCCTAGCGTTCCCCCAATTGTAGTATTGTTGGCAACAGATAACCCCGTCCCAGAAGCTGTTGCTAAAACTTCTCCAGACAAAACAGAGGTTCCAGTTACCCCTAAGGTTCCGCCAACCGTTACATTTTCCAAAGTAGATGCGCCAGTTACGCTAAGCGTCCCACCGACAGTTGCATTATTCGCAACAGCTATCCCCGTTCCCGCGCCATTCGCCTCAAGCTCGCCAGATACAGTCAACGCCCCTCCAATAGAGGCATTATTGACCACATTCAAACCCGTTCCTGCGCCGTTCGCTGCAATTTCCCCAGATGAAGTTACAGTTGATAGTGCAGAATTCCCCGTAACAGATAAATTTCCACCTATAGCCGCATTGTTCACAACATTTAGGCCGGTTCCAACACCGTTTGCTGTAATTTCGCTTGAAGCAGAAACAGTTGTGAATTCACCGACATTTGGAGATCCTGACCCGATTGGCCCAGGAGTCGTAAGCGCGCTGTTAATATCGGCAGACACAATATCTCGAAATGCAGGAGGTTCTGAGCCATCAGACGCAGGACCTGCAAAGAACGTATTCGCAGCTTGTGCGGGGAGAACAGGAACAGGAGTGGTGAATGTGCCTTCAACCGTGAGATTATTTACCGTCGTATTGCCAACAACGTTTAGTGTTCCATCAACTGTTTCATTCCCGGAAACAGACATCGTTTGAGCATCAAGAGTTGTGAACGCCCCCGTGTTCGGCGTCACGTTCCCAATCGGTGGAGGCGATGATAGCGCCCCACCAATCGCGCCTGTGCCGATCTCCGCAACCGTAGCGGTGCAGGTCACAAGTTGCCCATTCTGGGCCTGCGCAATCATCAGAGCTTCCGTGCCAGTTAAGGGAAGATTTGGAGCCGGGAAATTCGTGAAATTTGGCATCAGTCCGGAATCTCCAATACAACAGGGAAGCCATATTGCGATGTTACTTGCCCCGGTGGATTATTAAAGCGGTTTTGATTGTTGTAAGCCGTATTTGGACCTGTCATCGGCGTGGTCGAAAATACCGGGCCTCCCATTGTGTCGGTTATCTGCACGTCATTCAGCAAGGTGGATTGCACAGAATAGGCATCATCACGAACGACAACCTGATTTATGGGGCCTCCGCCCTCCGCGCGCAGCATTGTAAAGCCAGAGAAGGGATATGGAGGCGTGTTTAGGGTGCCGTTTGGTGTAGCTAGAATGGGTGCACCAGTCGTATCCAAGATTACCTCTTGGTTCTGATCCATGAGGTTGGTTGGACCATCCTGCATCAATTGGTAAAGATCAGGACGCGGGTTCATGACCGGAACTGGATCAGGCGGTACAACTATGGCCTGAAAATGTTGAAACGGCTTATCGTAACAGATGTGACAAACCAACAGCCTTGTGTTGTATAAGGTTCTGGCGTTCCATTCGTATTGCCATTGAAGTTCGTCACGTAAGTACCAGAACGAACAACGGTCACACGATCCCCACGCGCGGGGATTGGTAACCGAAACTCTTGCTCGACCGTGAAAACGCCACGACATACTTTCTACCTAAAGTAGTTGTTTATACCTGGGAAGATAAACAAAGGAGATCTTTCAGCACCCATGGCTTTGGCTCTCTTATACGATGCCGCCGCTAAAGGCTGCAGAATTGCAACCTTCTCTGGGGCATAAAGAACCGCCAATTCAACACTCAGGGCATCTGAGTATGCCTTTAGCCAAGCATACGGTATCTCTGGCTGCTGGGCATTCTGCGTATTGGTATCCATAATCTGCCGGCAGGCATAATAGTTAAAAGTCCACGAGGCATTTATACTCGGCTGCCAAATAAAGACATTCGGAGAAATCAACCGATCAAACCAATATGTTGTTGGCCTCCCTGGCGTCACTTTGTCGGGGAAAGCTGCATATTCTGTCCGACTGATCGGATACATATAAAGATCAATGGGATTAGATGTACCCGGATTGATCTCTAAATATGCGTCCAAAATCAGAATGACATTCTCTGGAACTGGATAAGAAGTCTGTCCAAAAACCAAGGGAACGGTGATCAGCTCCACCGTCCACAAATTAACCTGATCATTCGCCCAATCCGCCTGGATCATATTCATAGCGGTGGTAGCATCACGCATATGCTCAGCCTGCAATTGCGGGCCTCGAATGCCGCAACGGCCAAATGCGTATAGGATTAACTGTGAAGCTGAGGGTTGGAACGAAAAAGTTCCGCTATTTCCTCCGAGGGTGCTTTGGCTCATACATCCCCCTTACGTGCCAACAAAGTCGCCCTGGAGGACTTTGAAATACACCGGCCCACCAGTGATAGACGCGATATTCAGCCGCAAAGCCGCGACAGGCGCTTGAACGGCTGATGTAAGGGTTGCGGTTGATCCGGCAGGAAATCCGGACAAAGCCGCCCATTCCTGTGGCGGCAAACCGGACGAAAGATTCAAGTTTGGATCGTCTAGGGAGAAGTCAACCTCATAGGAAACGGTTGTTCCCGCTGGAACGAACACTTGCACATTCACATTAAACGTTGCTTGCCGATAATCCGGCATGCAAATCGTCGTTCCCGGAGCCGTGACTGTCGCATAAAACGGGTTAGGCATCACACCTCCAGCGCATCAGGCCAGAATTAGCCGTGATGCATTTTCTTAAGCGTTTCAGCAAGCCGCGCCCGCTTAGCAAGTTTCGGATTGCTCGAATTCTCAGCTTTCTCAAGCTTTTTAGCCGGAATCTTCTCGCCTTCAGGAACACCAAGAGACTTATGCAAGGCCCCTGGATGCCGGATGGCTCCACTGATCCACTTTTCCGGCTTCTTATGCCCTTCTCCCGAGTGGCCACCTTCAGCGCGGCCACCGGTTTTACGGTGAAGGGCTAGTATTCCCCCGTGATACCACGATCATCATCAGCATCGGTCGGACCACGACGCTCAGAAGTGCGGTTCGCAGTCGTCAACGGCGACGTGTCAGAGCCAACACCACCGCCACGCTTACGGCCAGGACGGTCAAGGCGATGCTTCTTCTCTTCGCCTTCAATGTGTCCAAGGTGCTTCTTTTCTTTGTGTTCCGTCTTGCCGCCATGCTTGCGCATGACTTTCTTCTTCACCTTACCGCCGCGCTTACGCTCTTCACCCTTAGATTCACCAATCACATTGGAATCCTTCGTGTAAGACATGTCAGTATCGGGCTCTTTCATAACCCAACCACGCGGCGCGCGGGAATCGCCCTCGCTATCATCGTCAGCGTTCTCTTCGCCTGCATCTGCGCGGCCACCAGTCTTGCGGTGCTTAGCTTCATGATGCGCCAGATGATGCATCGACTTTTCTTTGACGGCCTTATGAACATCGCCGCCGTGTTTGTAAGCTGCCATGGTAAGCTCCTTTAAGCGTCACCAGCAAGTAGCTGGACAGTTTGAACATAGATGATAGTCACGAAAGTGATACCCGTAGTCGCTGCCGTACCAGCCGGCGTTACGGTGGCAAAGACAGGCACGCCATTAGACGGCGTTGTACCAACCTGACTCATTGCTGAAAGCTGAGTCGCTGAAAATGGCACCGTCGAACCAATCGGCCCTATATTTGCGCGACCGGTCGCCTGAACATTGACCGCACTTAGAAAATCAGATCCACCCGGCGTCAAGCCAATTGTCAAGCTATCCGACGTTCCAGAATTCCAAGCGAGTGTCGTATCAACATCAAAGTTGATAATCTGTGAGCCGCTAGGCAAGTTAAACTGGAAGGTTACGGTATTTGTACCGTTCGCAGTTAGAGTTGCGGTCTGGCGCAATACTGCATGGCCGATATTAACCGGCCCACGCAAATCACCGGGGTCTTTAATGGGACCGCTGAGAAGCGGCCCCGTCCATTGGGTGCCTGGACCTGCCATTAGCGGGCCTCCTTCAGTTTGACGACGTTGTTAGGAAGAGACTTCTCATCTTCCCGGTGCTTAATAACATAATTCGACGCCCTGTTCATAAAAACAGGATTATCCTCAAATTTCCCAATTGCTTGGTTGCAGTGAGAACAAAGAAGTCCACGAATTTTTCCGGTCGTGTGATCGTGATCAACCGCAAGACGCTTTACTTTATCACCACGCATAACACGTTCCGGGCGCTCGCAAACAGCACAACAGCCATCTTGCGCAGACAGCATTTCCTCATATTGACTGATAGTGATACCAAAATCACGTTTTAATTCATATGCCCTGCATTTATCAGGATTATTTTCACGATACTTTTTATTTTCAGAATACCTCAGGCTAGAACTAACGGGCACCATAATCTCCCAATTGTTTGGGCCAATTGGAAGGCTTTTATCCTTGGCTATGATCGTGGATTTAGCTGAGGGAACCTCTTTGATATCCATAGCAAACTCATCATATGTGAGCCATGCCGTTTTGTTTCCTTCAGATATCAACTGGCTCCAAATTCCCCATAGGTGTTTACGCGATTTTAGCTTCCTATAAGGACGAACATTCGCATACCGCTTATCCGGAGATTCAAGGTTTGCCGCCTCATAAGCGGCTGCGGCTTCTTCTTTCGTGATAAAGTATCCGATATGATATCTGCGATAGTCCCGCGTAATCACTGCAAGCCATCTATTCTTGTTTGAACTCCAACTTACGCCCTTTATGCCGCTCTTATTGGAAGTTGCGCGAAATCCCTTAAACGAAGTCTCTGAAAGAGATTGTTCACGGAGATTTTCCAAACGGAGATCATCATAATCTCCATTTTTGGGCGATATATTGGCTGTCGGCCAAACGCCATGGACGTAAAACCAAATCAATCTATGAGCAAGCAACTTTTCGCCAAGCACTTGGACATAACGGCGTCCATTTGTCCCCTTAACACCAGCCTCAGAACCAACAGAAGTCCGACGCGACAAGGCAATCCGCCACTTTAAAGCGCCAGTTTCTGGGTTGTAGTCGAGAACATTTCGAATCCTCTCGACAGTAAGCCCACTCTCTTTCATTTCGCATACCTTCTCGTTATGTGCGGTATTCTTTACCACACACAACGGAGAACGCACAATAGAAGCTGGTGTCGAAAATTGCATTAGACCGTAAAAACCCTTGGCTACTAAGATTTGCTACAACCTCAGGATGTTGGGAAGGTTCCGAAAGCAGCGCGGGGATTGTAATAGCTAAACGAATACCTGGAGTACGCTTTTACAAGGAGGTTGTCTGTAGTAAAGTCCACCTGCATATCCATTTCAAACGGGACGCGCTCCAGATAGAGCAGCCCTTTGATGTTGGTTAGTAGGAACCAAGCAAACGAACTGGTCAGATAGTCGTTGACCAGATAGCCGTCCTTCAAGCCACCCGTGAGCCAGGAAATCGCGTTGATATCGTTATCCGCAGTACCGGGACGCAATGCGGTCTTGACCAAGCGAATGGCGGTCGGCTCAAGAGCAGGCGGAATCACCAGCTTGCGAGCGCGCGCATACATTTTGAGTCCGCGCTGATCCAGGAACTGGGTACGAATCTGGATCATCGCATTATAGAGCGAAGATTCATTCAGATCGGCAGCGGTCGCGAATGTGTTGGAATACGTACCGGTATCAATCGGATGCGCTGTGTTAAACAGAGAAACGCCATCACCACCAACCGCAGCGTTAAACACATTGCCCGTGTTAAACACGTTTGCGCCAATAATTTCCTGAGTCTGATTAAAGGACTGCATCATATTCAGGTTGGCGGGATTAAACTGGCGCTTGTAAAGGTTGTCGTCCACAGCCTTGCGGGTAATGGCATAGCCAAGAGCGATTTCCAGATGCTCTTGGTTCCACACAAAACGCTCACCGGCAGCGTTATCGAACGTGGTGGCTGCGCCCTCGGTCTTAAGCTGGGCAAAGCCGAGATACGCCATCTCGACAGTGCGTTCCAACGCCATCTCAGACTTACCAACATCAAACATCTGGTCCCACTCGCGGGGGATCTGATCATAAGTACCGGTAAGAGCGCGGAGACCGGGGAGAAGTTCGTTCTTAATCGAACTAAGATTAATGGGCATCAGTTATCTCCTTAGATACCGGTCAGCGATTTATAGTCTTGGTTATTGAACGTGACGTAGATGGTATTAAACGGGGTGGTGCCATCCGATCCGTTCCCAACGATTGCCGGGGGTCCGTCACCCGTCACGTAACCGGAATTCCCGGCAAAATTGATGATGCGGAATGGCAGCGTAATCGCTGAGCCAATCGTCGCGAAGTCCGCAAACTGACCAGAGATACCGGTGAAGGTATTGCCGCCAGTGCCCGCATTGAAATTGATGTTCTGACCGATATCGGCCAAAACAACCGGGCCACCGTTGCCAGACTGAACCTGGAAAACGGCATTCGGGCTATCGATCACGAAGGCCGCGACATCAAGCAGCGCATCATTGCCCGGCCAAAACTGCGAACGAACCGTGCGACCCTGAGAAATGGAAAGGTATTCGCAACCGTCAAAAATGCCCGCGATCTGCGTGGTTCCGGGGGTTGCAAGGGCGATGTAACCAGTAGCTTGCTGAGCCACAACGTCGCCGCGAAAAATCGGCGTGGTGTTGGTCTTCAGAATACGGCGCTGAGTGGGGGCGTAATTCGGACTCTGCCCATCAAGGTAGGAAACGGTACGGAAACCGTAGGGGGCATTTATATTTGCCATAGAACACCTGCATTGTCCGCATAGCTGCGGATAGCGCGATGTCCCGAAGCGGCCCGCCCCGATCATTGCCTCGCTTATGTCGCCACAAGCCTTCTCTTTCCGGCTCGGAAAGAGGTTCTGATTGTGGATAGACAGTAATCTAATGCATTGTCAAGAGGATTTGCTGGGTATTTTTAGAATTATGGGCAAAACCAATTGTAAACATAGTTTGTCCCACTCGCCAATTGCTCATTATTCGCCAGCGTAAAGGCCACGGTAAGCGTGCCGGAGCTAAGGCTAGGAGTTGTATAAAGGATTGCAGTAGAGGCGCTCCCAGAAGAGACAACACAGAACGGAACCGAGGGGAACGAGGTGTTTATCGCCGTTATCGTGGCTACAACTCCACCATTTACCGGATTTGTCCCTGCGGTAATAGCGAATGACCCACTCAGCGCAGTACCCGCAACACTCGAACTCGCGTCAGTCCCTGCACCAGACCCGGTTGAAATCGTGGGTGTAGAACCGCTTCCGGTGACCGCTGGCGTGGTTATACCATTATGAACTGTAAGTGTCCCGGATTCTGATCCAGAGCCGATGGCAACGTTGCCGTACAACGTGATGCTTGAATTGGAACTATTGCCCAACGTGACCGGTCCAGCCGCCGTTAGGTATCCAGCAGAAATCAGCCCCTGACCAATGCCGGTCCCGGTCGCATTAAATGTAGGCGCATCAAATGGGTTCGTACTGTTTAGCGCAGTGGTTGAAACAGCAATCCCCGGCAAAGTGGTAACGCCACTTACTGTAAGTGAACCGTTGATTGTCGTATTGCCGAATGTCGGCGTTCCGCCCCCACCAATTGCGGTGGATATTACGGAATTAACCCAGGCTGTAGAAGGAATAGATGTACTATTATCACTTAAGGCAGGCGCTGCAACTGTCGCACTACCAAGGGAAGTCGCTCCAGCCGACACGGTAAGTCCTGCATCACAGGTCATCAATCCAGAGGTATTTATGAAGCAGCCAGGGGATTCGGAACCGACGTCAGATGACAAATATAGATTGTTCCCATCCCCATTCACATACACGCCAGTATTGGGAACGATATAGAAGATCGGATTGCCGCCGTAATACAGCCCATTGATGGGATCACTGGCAGGCGGGTTCCCAGCGAAGTTGATTACCGGTGTCGTGAGGGAAAAGAAGGACGCAATCGTAGCGCCCTGGTTAAGCGCAACCGGCGCTGAATACGTATTTGTGCCGGTGAACGTGTTATTTCCCGCAATCGTCGCATAGTTTGAAGGTGTAAGGTTTGCGCTATCCCAAGGCGTTGCTCCATTGAACGTCGGCCTCTGCGCGAAATTCACACCTGTTGAGGAGATTCGAAACCCGGTTGGCGTACTCGTGGACCACAAACCAACAGTGACACCGAAATTTTCATTGTTTGCCGTGCCATCGATAATGCCGGCATCCCCGGCTTGCGCTAAAGGATCGTAATCGCCTACGTCCAAATCCGGCAGAAACAACAAAGCCGCTGTATCTGCCGCATTTTGCGCGGTTATACTTGGCGATGTACTTGGAACGCTCTCACCATTCTCTATGATATTAGATAGGGTAAATGTATTGGGTGCGTTTAGCCGAGGGACCAAGGATGCGGATAGCCCGGAATCCGCCAATAGGGTGCCTGTAGTATTATTCCATGTGGCAATATCTCCAGCAGTTGAGGAGGTTGGACCGCCAATGCTTCCACTGCCGGAGCCGCATGCACTAGATGTTGTCGCAATAGAAAAGGGGCCTGTTGCCTGAACACAACTTCCCGCGATCAGCGGGGATGACGGCAGAATTCCCGGATTAACGACAACCTGGGCGTGCGCACTACAAGAAAACCCAGAAAGAATAATCGCGCCGAGTAGTATGTTCTTTATCATGGAAACTCATTTCCATTCCATGTATGCCCAGTAGTCGCTGCATAAACCCAAATCGCCGTATTTCCTACAATTGTAATACTTGTGTCGTAACTCGCGCATGGAATTACCTCCATGGCATTGTTGGCTTGCGGGGTTCCGCTTGGTTGTGTTGGTGAGAGGGCAATAAACATACTTTCTGCGGTCGGAATGCCCTCGGTGGCAGCAGAGCAGTAATTTTGAATATAAAATCTGACACGGCCCGGCTCTGCAGCGGCAATTTGCTGCCAAGTTCCTCCCGTTGTCAGGCTTCCGCCTATGGAAGTACCATGAGAAACGGATATCGGATATGGGAAAGAGCAGGGAACCCAAGACGAGTTTCCATTGATACAATACGTTGCACTAGGAGGCGGCGATGACTGTGCATGAGCCGAAATCGGCAACAAAAGAAGCAACAGCCACAGGTAACGAGACATTTATTTCACCGCGCATATTTTCTAAAAAATACTTAAAATTAACGCGGTCGGTTAGTTAAAATACAGTAATCCAGTCAAGTAGCGATTCCGATCCTTACCCTCTAGACCTTTTGCAGCGTGATAAGGTTTGACCACCCCGATAGAGTCGACAACTATTCCAGTCTAATCGGTTAGGCAGGATCGGCATTTCGGATCGTCGCTAGCTCTCCTTGAAAGGTCACGCACTGGAATAATTTTGTTGCGGGCTGCGCTTGATAACAGCTTGGTCTTTGCCAGAGGGAAAGAATTGGTTGCCTCTTTTTCCTCAAACATCACGACAGTCGTTGGCCTGTCCCACGTCCTTCCGTGGTGCCGCAATAAGCGCAATATGCGCTATATTCAGATGTTCGTCAACGCCTGTGATGTTATAGGCCCCGGTTTTTGGCGGTGCATTGTAATGTTTTGCTGCATGCGCACGTCTGGATTTTGCCATGTCCAGATTGTGCCATCATCTTGGGCAACTACCCACTGAATATGGTGTTCATCGCTTTCATTTATGAGAAATAACGCATAACCATTCCCACGCGGCGTAATCATGGGAATGGTCGGATTCAACTGTAAAACGGTCATGCGTTTCCTAAAAGTGACCGGCCTATATCACGCCCCATGCCGGTCAGAAGGGCCGAGAAGGGCAGCAACGAACGCCCCGTGATCTCTTTAAGGATGCGGAATTGCCCCATAAGTCTCAATGTACAGACGGATCAAATCAACTTGCTGAGGGTAGTCGCGAGTTGATTTGATCGCCCTCTCAAGCTCCGTTTTGATGTTGAATGGAGCGGCATTTAGCGGGCCAATCTGCCCAATCACCAGATCCGGCAAATTGTGGTCATACCCCTGCGGATCGTATCCCTGAGGATTAAGATCAATGGTCATGACTAATCATCCAAAGTCAACTGGGTGGTCGCGCTCTTAACCACCGCATATTCACTTGGCATTCCATCATACTTCACATCAGCCCGATTACCTCGCGCCGGCATGTGCGGGTTGCCAGTAGGATCGGCACTACGCATACGACCCATCACACCATCAACTTCAGCGCGCGCAATCTGATAATCTTCAATGCGAGCTTCCTTGGTAAGCTCAATCGGACGCTTCATGAGGATCTGGCCACCACGACGAACAACGCCGCTTTCACCAGGGCGACCAAAATGCGGCATCTCGGAAAGCTGAACCGGCTCCCAGCCATTTTCAGCCAAACCGTTCATATGCATAACATGGAGGCCTTCATCTCCAAGCACGCTTTCAGTCTTCCATTCATAAGACTGACCGGGAATTTTCAGTTCTTTCGGAACCTCAAACTTATCATCCGTCGATTTACGGCGACGCTTGCGCAAATTGTCGCGGACGGGTTCGGAATCATGACGTAGCGGGGGACGGCCCATAATTGCTCTCCTCAGTGAATCGGTTCTTGGCTGCCGTCTTTAAGGCCGGCAAGATACTGTTTAGCCCAAGTTGCCTCTGGCACGCCGGACATAGCGGCCAATTCGCGCATCTTCGGCGTCATCGTAAATGTGGTCTTCGTCTGCTGTCCTGCGGGCTGGCGAGATTGCTGCGTAACAGGTGCAGACTGATTGGCTTGGCGCTGTTTGGCCGGTGGTGCGGGCTGATAGCCCATAACCTGCTCCACATAGTTGAAATAAGCATCACTATCCGGCGCATGGCCAGCCTTCACGGCACGTTGATGTGCCAATAGGGCCTCGGCGTTCTTCTCCGGATCTGTCACGGCTTCAGGATGCGCCCGCAACCATTGCTGGGTGCGCGGCGTAGCGTTAGAAATGCGTCCCTCAAAGCTATTCGGATCAACACGCTGTTGCTGTTGCGGCTGGCGGTATTGCGGAGAATTCCGCATCGCCTCCATCTGAGACTTACCGGCCTCAAGCTGTGTTTGTTGAGCGGCAATGCGCGCCATTTCTGACTGAGCTTTAGCGGCGGCTTTATAATCCCCTGCCTCCATCGCCGTGACATACCGCGCTTCAGCCGATTCCGCCGCCCCGTTAGCCGCATCCAACGCCCGACTAATCGCGGTATACTGGCTTTGCTCGGCCTGCGTTTTAAACTGCCCAGCCTCAACCTGTGCGGTGTTGGCGCGCTGTTCTGCGATAGCCCGCGCGGCACGTTCTGATTCAAGCTGGCGCTGTAGATCGGCAATTCCCTGCTCAACCGTGGGGGCCGCTGCGGCTGCGGGTTGTTCGATCACTTCAACTTCGGTCGGCGTATCCGCGTGGACGATCTCGATGTCATCGTCTTTTGGTTCAGTTGTCATTTTCATCCCCAGAATATGGCTTAAACGACGGAATTCCTATGTGGCCCATCGCATTGCCTAGATTGACTAGGTAGGATTCGATGGCGGCAACACGCTTTTCCGAAAAGTTGGTATAATGAAGGCCTGCGCCGTTCCCTAGGTTTGTAACACCAGAATTTACAGCCTCGATAGCCTGCGGTTTCTTCGCCATCACATCAAATCGTCCGGATGAGAAATAACAGCCTTGATATCCACATCCTGCAACATACGGCAGTGCCATTCACCCTTAGGATTATCCGATGTCGGATTACCCTTAATCGTAAACTGCCAGCCATCGGACATGCGGTAACTGATCCAGTCGCCAAGATCGACATTCTGACCGTGGAAATCAGTCTGGTTATCGCTCACAAAGGCAAGCGGACCCTTGGCAATCACAAGGCCAACTTTGCCTTGGTGCTTATCTTCGTCACGGGACGCCTGCGGGATGTACAATCCGCCCTTAGTCTTCTCGGGACGGATATACGTCGCCACCAGAACCTGATTGTGGAGCAACTTAATATGATCGATGTTCCCAATACGGTTCTGCAAATCCACGCGTGGGTCGATCTCATGAAACATAGCTGTCGTCGTCACTGATTATTCTCCGGTTGTTTAACTAAGGCTACTTCATCAAGCATGCCATCCATGGCAACTTGGAATGCATTTACAGTTACGGTCGCAATGAAATTAATGCAGCGTTCCGAGAATTGAACATCTGTCTCGTTCTCTTCCGGCTTCCATTGAAGGATAATACCGTTTGCACGAACCAATGCCGTTCCCGCTACTTTGATTGCGTATTCTCGTCTGGTTAGGCTTGCTGAGTCCGGAAGTCCGGTCATTTTCTCGTCCTGATTACTTGCTCAATCTTTTCTCAACGTCTTGTAGTATTTCCAGCGCCTTATTCAGTCCATAAAACTCGCCACGCCGTTCTGTGTAAGCCGCATAGTCAGCTAGTTTAGTTTCCACTACGGATTTCGCTAGCGCTCTCTGCTCATTTTCTATCTTTTGGGCCGCTTCACGTAGAGCGCGGATATCTAAGGATAGACTCAATCCACTCTCCTTTTTACGCCGTCTCGCTCATGATCATATTGCCATTTTTCTCCTTCGGGGAGCCATTCGAAGCCGTGCATTTCGATATAAACTCTGGGTACAAAACCTTGTTCGATGTATTCCCTGATTATTCTTTCGCTATCCAGGATAATGCGGGATGGCTCCAAACCTAATGTCATACTCGCGCGCCCCTACGCAAAAACACCAAATCCGCAATCGGTACAGAACCATCCGACAGGCCATTAACCGAAATAGTCACATCAAGCGAAACGCCTAGATTGTTTTCCGTCACGGTAACAACGGACTTCTTGCTTTCAGACCAAGCAATATCCCCCATGGAAATGGGGAATTGGTCTTTGTAAGTACGGAGTGCAGTCACTTACGGGCACCAATTTTTGCCGCCTTTTCCAACCGCGCCAGCCCGCCGCCCGCACCATAATGCATGTCAATATCCGGATGATCGGCGCGACCACCCTTCTTGCGTGGCATCTGCGGGGGAATACCGGCAGCACCACCAGCGGGCGGCATCGGAGCAGCAGCCTGCGGAGGGGGAGCCATCGGCGGACGCGGTGGCGGCATCATCGGAGGACGCGCGCCCATAGCACCGGGCGGCATACCCATAGGCGCTTGGTCCGGCTTCTGAGCAATGATGATATTCACATCACCCTTGCCGCTGCGACCACCCTTCTTACGGGCTGCACGATCAAGCCGCTTTTTCTTCGGCTTGCCCTTCATCTCAATTTCGCGATCAGCAATCGCGGCAATCTGTGCAGGCTTCAAATGCGGTTTCGTTCGCTCATGGACCTTAACGTCCTCATCGGCGTGGTGTTCGGCTTTGCCAAGCATGCGGGCCATCTTCTCAGCGTGAGACTTATGGCCTTGTTCACGACGTTCATTACTCATTATTGTAAGCCTCCACTTGGACCAGCATTAGCCATTGGCGGGACAGAGCCGAGCCCCATATGTTCAAGAGCATCTGTCGTCATTTGCGCACCATCTACACGCTTCTCATGCTGCAATTTCGCGCTGTCAAGCGAATTGCGCGACTGAATCTCCTGACGATCAACAGCAGCCTGAATTTGAGCCTTAAGAAGCTCCATTTTATTCTTTTGGCCATCCAACTGGATGCGCGCGGCATCGTTTTGTGTCTTTTGTTGCAATTCGGCCTGCTGAAGCTGGACGGCCATCATCTGCGGATTGGGCGGCGGCGCGACATTCGGATCAGCTAGGAATTCACTCGGATTCTGGAAGCCCAAAAGTCGCATCGTATGCTCAGCAACAGCACGGGGATTGAACATCTGCGGTTGAGTCATGGCCAACTGCACCAAAGCTTGAGCCTTCATTAGCCGATGCGTATGTGTCGGGGTATTTGGATCGGCAACAGGCACCAAATCAACCAATCCAAGCGCTTGGACAAAGGTTTCCTTGTCCCAATTCGTCGCTCCATCAGGATTGTGACGCCAAAACGCCTCAGGGTCTTCTAAAAACCGGTCTTTTAACAGCCTAAACTCTTCTGCTTGGGCTGCATGGATACGTTTATGGACCGCATCCAGCGTTTTAGTCGCCTGATCGATGATCGCAAGAGTCGTCCCGACCGGAGCATTTTGCATGCCTTCCCCGGTCGGCAGTTCCGCTGTCCCAGACAGCTTATCCCCCATACTCATAAGGGATGTCACAAGCTGCATTAAAGAGGACGACACATCTTTATACGGCATCGGCATAACGGCTTGCTGGATCGGCAAGCCACCAGTCTGAATACGCATGCCACCACCGGGCGGAATACGAAATTCGTTCGTTTCCTGCCGTTGAACGCCTTCAGAATATACAAAGCCAGGGAAATTAGCGAACATGCCGGCATCTAGCATCTCGCGGATAGCTGCCGTCATGGCTTTGGTCAGGTTGCCAATGATATGCAGCAACCCAATCCCGTAAATCCCCATCGCTTCGACATAAGGATACCGAACATACATGTTGACCGGCATGTACATCGGGTCATCTTCTTGCCAATTACGACGGATTTCAAGGATTTGCGACGAATCCTTGTCTACGACAATCTTGTACGGCAAATGCATCCCGTCCGGATGCTCGCCAAAGTCACGCTCACAAAGAACTTCATAAATCGTCCGGTCATTGTCTTCAGGACGCTGCGGCATTGGGTCAACGCCCTGAATGCGTGCCTCTGCCTGTTCGTCCTGATCCGGCTGATACGACGCCTGCGATAGCTCTACGTCTCGGTAGATTCCGGCTTGTTGCATCCGTTGTACGAGGCTGTCCCGCATTCTAAGGCGGTGAGTGATACGCCTCGCGTTGCGTAAATCTGTCGCACCCGCATCAACGATGATGTCTGCGGCATCGACGCTCTCACTGACTGGGCGACGACGGAGAGGGCAGTGATAGACCTTCTTAAATCCGGATCCTCCAAATCCCACATAAAACAGCATCCTATCAGTGTCGGGATAATATTCTGGCGCGCGTTGCGTCAGATAAATATTCAAATCTTTTTCGAGGATTTCCGCCCACTCATCGGCAATTCCCGTTTCAGCGCCATTGTTGACAACCTTAATCGGCCCCATTGCTGGCAATAGCTCGCCGCGTGCGTTGGCCTGGAACCGGAGGCAAGCTTGTAGCAACGTTGGCGCGCGGACTGTAGACATACCTTCAAGCGGTGCGCTTGAATTGCCCACATCCCCGCGCGGTTGTTCAATTTTCAGGCCCAGAAGCTCCAGGCCCTGTTCCCGCATATCCATCCACTCGGCGCGGCCGGCAATATCGCCATCGATCTCAGTAATGAGTTGATGAGCAATCGTGCCCATCTCCATGCCCAGCGTTTCTGCTAGATTGTCATTAAACTTGTCGGACAGCTTGGGCTTTGATGCGCCGCCACTAAAATCTATGGACAGCGAACCGTCCGGTAATTCAGTCATCAGAGCGCCCGAAGGGTCCATTTTAGGCTCTGCCGCGCCATCGATAACGATCTCTAAATCCGGCTCTTGAGCAACAGGACGAGGCGGCGGAACTTCGCGCATATTGGCCGATGCGAGAAGGGCACCCAGTGTATCGCTCACTCGGATACCTTATCATCAGACGTCTTATCTTCACCCAATAGACTATCCGCCCACGATTTAAGGTCGGCTATCGAACTATATTCGTCTGCGGCAGGTTCACTCATGGCACACTACGTATCATAAAATGGATGAAAATCAATGTCCATAATACGGTTAGGCTTACTGCAATCACGAGAAACTTGGCAAATTCCCTCATTGGAGTGCCTGAGCCGCAATGCGCCGAATATCTTCCGTTAGAGAATCATCATCCATATCCTCCATAATAACGCGCAGTGCAGCCTCCAGAAGCTCAATCCGGTCAGCCGCTTCTCGACATTCCCGCTTATACCAATCCTCGTGCAAATCTTTAGATGCACTCATACGCAACCGCTCAACTATCGTCATACCGCTCATCGTACACCCGCACCATCATCAACGAATATCTTGGGTTGACCTTTAGTCGCATCCCACTCGCGTATTTTGCCATCTGGAGATTGCCAGACTTCTACCAAATACGTACATAGGTCATCCCTACGGATATAGCCAAGCCGCTCCGGAGATAACCATTGGCCGGTGAAGGTGGGTTGTTTAGGCGTCATAGCCAATTGATTGCACTGGAGCTTCGATTACTTCTCTATTTGGACCGCCACTATTTACATACAGATCATAGATCAGCCGCCCCAAATCATTCAGCTTAGCCGCCATCCTTGGCGTACCTTTTTCAACAGCCTCCGGTCCTGTATCCCACTGGATTAGAAGGCAAGACTCCATCGAACCAACCTTAATAAGATTCGACCGACGCAAATCCCTTATTTTCGGATCTTTTACATCTATCTCGACAAAGTATTTCCGATTGTGAAGGGAGGGCGGGAAAGCCTTTTTGTCATAGAACAGCTCAAAAAGTGATTTTGCGTCGCTCTCATGGAATTCAATTTTAAGCATTTTTCTCTCTACGTGTCATAAAGTCGTTTAGGAGTTGATTTGTGTCTTAACGCACCTATAACACCAGCAACCGCGTCTTCTTTCCGAGGCGCAAAACCCCTCATTCGCAAATGCTGCAACGCAGCCGAAACGGTATCGGTCAGGTCATCATGAGCCCCACGCGGAAATTGCGCAACATTCTGGATAACCATATCCGCCCAAGCCTTTTCAAGCGGCGCGTAAATCATACCCTCTGAGAACAAATGTTGAACCGAATAAAGCCGCGCTGATTTATCGCCATATTTCCTCGGATCATACGGTACAACAGAAAATGGCTTATGAGCAAGCATTTCGCGTATAGTCTGAATAACGGCGTACCCGTGAGCCTTTGTCTCAATGACCACAGAGTCACAACGGTATTTAACACAACTCATGATAACTTTCTCAACCAATGCAGGCAGGTCTAGGCGTTCCTTCCAAGCATGGATGAGGAGGATTTTTGGCAAAGAAGCGTTTGTAACGGCTAACCGCGCAGGGCCTTCATCCGAAAACAGGTCCGATCCCGCTACAAAGTCATATCCCTGGCTTTCATCTCCGATAATTGTCCCGCCCGACTGGAAAGAACCCCATATCGTCATGGCGCTATAATCGGACTCCTCCTTTTCGGTCATGGCTGTATCAAGAGATGCCACAATATAGTCCAACGGCGGCGTGTGCTTAGATGGCCAATCCTGCCACCACTCGGTTTTAATAATCCCGCCTCCACGTGGAGCAGGAGACTGCTGCATCTGTCCGGCCCACGCATAAGGCCCCATCTCGCGCTCTAGCTTCTTAACCTCTTCCGCCGGGAATCTCTCTTCCCAGCATGGCTCAAACTCTACCGAACGCGGATCCGACCATCCGATATCCGTGGAACAGTGCCGCCCTGGATCGTACAGCATCGGTATCATAAGCCACGTCCAGTCATCACGAGCCGTAATCAGCGTGCCCGTGGCATCATCTTCCGCCGTGCGCTGCTGGATGTTGATAATGGCCGACCGCGCCAAATGGTTAAGACGTGTAGGCATGACCTCACGTATCCACTTGTTCGTGCTTTCAAGGATGGCTTTAGATTCGGCTTCTTTGACGTTATTTAAATCGTCCAATAAAAGACGATCCGCTCTTTCCCCGGTTCCCACACCTGAGATTGAAGTAGCCAGCTTCCATCCTGTGTGATCGTTCTTAACCTTAACCTGTCCACCATAAGCCTGGAATCGATCACCCCAGAATTCTTGATAACGCGGTGAGTTAACAAGGTGCATGAGCCGGTCATTATCGCGTTCGGTAAGCGTGCTGGTATATGAGAACGCCGCATACCGCGTCGATGGCATATTACGCGGTCCCCATTCCCAAGCCGGGAAAAATACACATGATAAGAGCGATTTCATGCAGCCTGGAGGCACATTGACCAGCAAGCGTTGTATTTTATCCTCTGTAATGGCCTGCAAATGCAGGCACACCGCCTTAGGAACCCACCCATCAATTAATGGGTTTGACGGCTCAACAATATCCCAGAAATGACAAACGAATGCCCATAGATCCTCTTCGCATTCACGCTTAATCTGTGCCTTCCGCTTCTCACGCAGGTCTTTTAGGGCTCTTTCTAAAGTTGGATGAGCCATTAAAGCGCGTCCGTCCTCTTGCGCTTCCTGCGTCCCGTAGGCGTAATCTCATCCGCAACCTCAACTGGCCGCGCTTCCGGCTGCTTTCCAATCGTCACACCACCACTTTTTCGCGTATCGACGGAAAGCATGATATCTTCGTCTGTGTCGGTTGATGGTTCGGTTGGCGCTCCACGTGGAGCGTTATTCAGGGAAACAAGCCGCAACGCAGTGTCTACGATATCCTTATTGTGCTTAGACAACGCGTTCGATCCCTTCCACGCTCGCTTCTCCACAATCCAAACGCGATATTCCGGACCAATTAACGCCCCCCAATTCTTACCATTAACCCGCGCCCACACCCGCAAAGCATTGGCAAACTTATGCGCTTCAAACTTGGTTTCAAACGCCATACTCCAGCCAATCTCAGCGTTCTCAAAATCCCATTTTGGCTGCTTGGTTGGGATTGGGATGTCCTTATCCCAGGTCAATTCTGGGCTCATCCGCAATCTTACTCAGCATCATATAATACTCAGATATACCATCATCCGCGCGTTTTTCGGCCCTCTGAGCGTTAATCAGAGCAACGGCCTCACGAACAATCTTATGATCTTCATTTAACAGATTGTTCTGTAAGTCGTCCGCAATCACCAAAAGTTTGCCGATTAAATTCAAATCACTCACGGCACTGTAACTCCCCTCGCATGCAGCCCCTCAACCGCCAACTCAACCATGCGCGAAACCGTCTCGCGCTCCATCCAACGACGCAAAGTGCTAATATCTACATCCAGATCTTTGGATAATTCACGCCGCCACATTGGGCCGTATAACGCTAAAGCAGCGCGTTCTAATTCGGATGTGGTCATGCGCACTTCTCTATTTCGCGTTCGATCTCGTCCAGTAGCGCCGTGAATAGGGACTTGTAGGCGGCGTCGGCGGCGTAGGCGATGGCGCGGGCGGCGTAGTCGATGGCGCGGGCGGCGTAGTCGGCGCCGGCGCCGGCGCCGGCGCTCTTATCTTTCGAGATAATCGCCGCTTTGCACTGCTCCGAAGCTTCCGCGATGGCTGGCCAGTACGATTGCGTTTTTGCGCTCGCGGGAACCGCGTCAATCGCCTGATCGATCAGCCGGACCATCCCGCGCCCCAGGGTGTCATCCCATCCAGCCGGCGAAATTACCGACCATTTACCAACCAGCACACCGTAGCGTTTGGCGACAGGCCCCACGTCAGCAGGTGCCAGCCCGTCGAACAGCGTAACCGTACAATCAGCAAGCCAACGCGGCATGAGGGACGCCGGACATTCATCAGTCGATTTAAAACCCCCAGAAGCCCCCAAAAGGCACGCGACATGACGGCCCTCACGATCATCATCCCACGTCTTTTGAACAAGACGTCCTTCTTCAAGAAACGTTAAAATATTCCTCGAAGCGATATCATGTGTAATTACGTTGTCTGCGGTCATTTGCTTTTCTCTCGTTTTAACATATTGCGCGCGCAGATTACACTAAGTGGGGGCGGATAGCAAGTGGTTATTGATCTATACTCGCGCCCGCTTCTGTACGCCTCGGAACGGCACTCAATAGCGTCGCATAAGCTGTTATATCGCGTATAGGATGGTCAACTCCTGGCATAAACCAAAGTCCGTCCTCGTCATCGCGACAGGCTATAAATGTCGATCCATCTTGATGATGACGGAACCAAAAATATCCGTAGCCTTCATTCTGTATCTGACTCATCCTCATCAACCACTTCCACCAATTGATAGCGACCACCAAGTTGCTGGCTCAGTTCTGCGATTTCTGCGAGGGCTTCTTCGTCGGATAGGGGTTTTGCGTTCTTAACCGTAGCATCGACCGCAACGCGATCTCCGTAAACCTTTGGAAGTACCTTTGATAGCGTCCACTTCAGCGTATCAACTCGTATTCGAGACCTATCAACGGCATCCATGTAAACAAGCTCTTCACTACCATCAGACTTAACAGTTTTCTTTACAGAATCACGACAAGATCTTGATTCATCAATGATTTCATCAGCCATACACAAATAGCCAACCTCTCGCGCCCGCGTGTATTGCGCAGCGAAATCATTAACATCTGCAAGAACCCAACTCCGCACGGTACTTTCTGCGGGACGCCCTAAATCGCGGCAAATTGCGCGGAGCGTCTCACCGTCCGCCAAGCGCTTGCAAATTAGCGCTGCGATTTCAGGCGTGTACGTGTCATCTCCAGTGGGCATATCTTAAAATTACTTCACTTTGCGCGTCTGATCAAGCACATACGATATAAGGTGGATCGATACGCCCCTAAACTTCATCAATCGGGGTTAATTTATCAGGTGGCAAGCCTACACATCGGCACTCATGCGTCCGCAAGCATTCTCCCGCATCATTATGATATCCCTCATGATGACCACAAGGACACATGCGCGGGCCAGATTTATAACACCATGACGGCACATAGGGCGCATCGTCAGGCGTACCTTTGTGACTTTCGCTAACCTGTACTGGGCTCATTGCGGCGGAGGTGGTTGAAGATAATGAACCTGCTCTTCCTGCACCCCAAGCTGCAGCAAATTGGCCGATGCCTGCAAGCGTGCTTGCGCATGGTCTTCTAGACATTGTGCGTATAACTCAGTGCCGGGAACGTAGCCATTCTGGTTACAGTACCACGAATCAGGCTCGATTGTGCAGCCGGAAAGTAGGGCTGCAATGGTAATTGCTAAGAGCGTTTTCATAATTTCCTCTGTTTAAGGGCAATTTGTGCAGCGGTATATACCGCTCAAATTGCGCTATTGTCAAACAGAAAAGCGCAATTTGCGCTATTTATTTTCGCAGACCCATCGTCCTGCGCACTGTGTAAAAAAGTGCGTTTTGCGCGTTCGCGTCAATCTTAAACTTATAAAATTCTACGGGACCCTGAACGGTCTTTGCACGGAAATAGCACCCTCTAAAGGGTGCTTTCCGTGCCCGTTCTTAGGGTCCCTTGACACGGAAGGTGCACGGAAGTTGCAACGGGTATGATCTGCTGCACGGATGTATATTTTCCTTAGGGAAATTAGATCCGTGCAGCGCACGGAAGGTGCATTGAACATGCACGGATTATGACCATTTCGCGAGCGGCCCATTTGGTGTCTTTAAGCCCTGCCTTTTGTTCCGCGTCGTGGGGTCTGTAAACTCAGAAACGGAAACGGCAGGGTCTTTTAAAACTAGGTCGCGAAGCTCCTTTTGGGCGTCTGGCAGCGTTACGCCGACTAACTCCATCGCCTTTTTGATGCTTCGGCTATCACCTGATAGTTTAGGCGAATAAGGTCCATCAGCCGTTCCACGCTCTATTTCAGTGATAATAGCCATGACATGAGATAACCCGACCGCCTGCTTCGGAGGTGTCCACGGCACAGCAGCCGCAACACCCTCATCGTTATCCAGGTGATATTCTACCCGTTCGAACCAATCAGCATTTTGAACGCGGGAATAGTTCATCTTGCCGCCGTCAAGACGGAAGTAATCACGTCTATGGTCTACTGGGATCTGCATGTCTCTGGCTTCTTCGTCGGTCATTGTATTGACCGTCAGGATGACACGCGCTGCCCCCACAATGGCCGATGCCCCCCGTAGGCTATCTGGATCCCCTGGCGTCGAACCGCCCTTTCTGGCATGGTGCAAAAGGACCAGAGCGACCTTCATTTGAACAGCCCAAGACCGGAATCGTGCTAATACCTGCCTGATGGCAGTATTGTCGTTTTCTTCAGATGAATGAAGCTCAACGAACGGGTCAAGCATAACAACATCTGGTTTCCAGAGGTCGATATACTCTTCAAGCTCATGCATGACAGGCGTATTAAAGAGAAGTCGACCATCAGGCCCAAGGTGCAAAAGTGTGCCCATTTCGGTGGGGCCGACCATTCTTAGGTTTTGAACGGCATCATAGGGGGATTTATCGAATTGCCGGCAAGACGCCGAAATTCGACGTAACTGCTCGTCCCTGTCATCCTCAACGTTATAAGATAACACCTTATATGGACGTATTGGCCTAAAATTGCCGTACGGAACACCTAGAGCCATACTAAGCGCCCAAGCAACCATAAGGGATGATTTCCCAGCGCTTCCAGGGCCAGAAACGACAGTAATACTACCCCTTAGAAGATACCCTTGAACAATCCATGGGCGCAGGGGAATATCCGTCTCTTCCCATCCCTGTTCTATTTTCCAGAGTCGGGTTTTTTCAAGAGCCTTTTTTGGCTCGATTTCGGGCATCCCATCAAAATAAATATCCCATGGAGGAGATTCCCTCTCATCCATTTGGATTGGTTCGTAGTTTTCTACCTTTCCCCAGCCACTTTGAGCGGCTAAATAAAATATAGTCCCTGCACCAATTTTGCTTGGAGGGCTTATCGCATAATGTTGCCACCGAGCCGCGCATGCATCGTCATTGTGCTTGCCGCATTTGGCAGACCAGTCCGACCACGCAAGCAAACCCTCAGTTGAGCCACCAGTTGCACGCCACGCGGCCATGCCGATCTTATTCCATTCGTCCCATTCAAGATTTTCGTTGGGGATAGATAGAAGGGCTGATTGAACTTTATCAATGCGGGCCTCTGGCGTCGTATTGGGCGCATGCGCTTCCCGAGCAACCTTTAAGCCCGCTGCTTCTATAGCTTCTTCAAGCTTTTCAACGGCATCAGATAGGTGGACCTCCGAGGCTACGTTTCCTGCGCAAATCTTGGCAATGCGTGGGACTGCCTTTAGGTTCCACGATCCTGGCCAACGCAAGGGATGATTGGGCGGAATAGCTGTACGGTCAGCGCCTACGAGGGTAGCGGCAGCATCCCGTGCGCGGCGGAGTAAGGTATACTCCTCCGGCGTTCTCGTCGGTTCACTTAAGCGCCAATGAAGATGCGTTTTGGGGTGTATTTCGCCTGTGTTTGGGTCTTCCCATTCTGACCCGGAATGCATGGCAATCGTTACCGGGCCGAGCAGGTGTTCCAACCTCCTCCGGGCAGAAATTGGGTCTCCGGCGTCAATTTCGACACTGATTGCGACCCCATTTAGGACGTCTGACGCTGCAGCGCTCTTAGCTGTTCGGAACGTGGCTATCGGGGGAGCAAAAACCCCCGGACGCATTTGGTTAGCCGCGCGCGTGCTTGCCCTGGCCGCTTTTGAAACAATAGCCTGCATGCCTTCTTCGACACGCACCGCCTCAATTAAGATAGGCGGCTGTGTACGGTCTACCTGATCAAAGGCTCGCAGGGATATGTAGCTATCTGGGTCTGCATAACGGAATAGCGCATCAACAAATTGATTAAGATCATCCAAGCCAACAGGAAATGCGGTTGCCATTATAAGTCATTACCACCGCGCGAAGCTGCAATTATAGCCTCAATATCCCGGACAAAGACAAGAGAATATCCGCTAGCCTCAAATATCTGCTTTAATACAGGCTCGCTTACGCCCTTCCCGTTATATTTTAACGTGACTAAGTACTTACACCCAACCCTTTGCATCTGCCGTAGGATCGAGGGATAGTCATCACCGATTTCTGGCTTAATTTCGACTTTTAATGAATAGTATTCATTATAGGATGGTTTTACAGGAGTTATTGAATGCGCCCAGTTGATAACAACATCGACTAATTTTCTCTCAAATTCAACCGATGTAAAAAGTTTATAACTTTCTAGATCAAATCCTTCTTTCTCAGACAAGAACTCAATCTTTTCTTGAAAGGTGAATTTCCAATACTCATCATGGCGTCTGCCAACATCCTTTTTATATTTTTCGATGTAAGCGGCGAACGCGTCATTTACTAAGTGCTTCTTCTGCTCACAATCGGCTATTTTAATAAAGTCCAAATCAAGCAAATTTAGAAAAGCATTCCGGAAATTTTCATCCAGAAACCGCGCTTGCAAAGCGTTATGCTCTGGCGTGTCGTCAGAAAGCGTTCCCCGTGAAGCAATGGCCGCATGAATCTCGGCAAACCGTTCTGCTAGCCATCCTTGAGACATAACCCATTCAGCGTATCCAGGATCTTTAGCCAGCAACTCAGCTACAGTTGAACCTTTATGCTTCCCAAAAGGCATAATAAGGGATGATGGGTCTTGCGGCTTACATTTGCCGTTGAATGAGCCAAATGATTGTTCTATATATTTATCAGCCATCGGCAAACATCCCTTGTCGGTTAGGTCAGAGGCCGGTTGAGAGCTGCTAACTCTCCCGGCCTCGATCATATTAACAAAATTTTTACTTAAATCAAGGACAAGTTTTTACGAACAAACCCACCAAACCACATGCGCCCCGAAATACCCAAACGCGGCAGCGGCTATCATTTGGATGATGGTTCGGGTTGATATGGTCATTACGAATCAATCG
>Ga0307474_10000661_pt1 | contig 24527 bp, 19 predicted proteins | sample atmos_gasesECM1C_2_FD_203312 | JGI IMG/M metagenome (GOLD analysis project Ga0307474, IMG submission 203312) | Hardwood forest soil microbial communities from Morgan-Monroe State Forest, Indiana, United States - atmos_gasesECM1C_05 | ecosystem: Environmental > Terrestrial > Soil > Temperate... | reverse complement strand
CGAGAATTTCATCATGCAGCACCGCGGGCCGCAAAAAATCAACGGTAATATTTACCACGACAAACTGCAGCTGCCGTTCGGCGCGCAATTGCTGCTGATCTATCCTCAAGGCCCGCAGCCAATCGGTGCGGCCGCGCTCCAGGAACTTCAAGTAATTCGCGTAGTACACGACGCCGCCCGCATCGGTGTCTTCCCAGTAAATATTGAACGATGCGGCGAAGCTCGGCGCAGCGGGCATTTACTGGCTGTCCCGGAATAGCGGCAGATTCATATCGCGCTCGGGAGGCGTCAAGCGAAAATGCGCGTACGCGGCCCGCGTCGCGACGCGCCCGCGCGCGGTACGCATCAAAAATCCCTGCTGAATGAGAAACGGTTCGACGACATCTTCGATCGTGCCGCGCTCCTCGCTCATCGCGGCGGCCAAGCTGTCCACGCCCACCGGTCCGCCATCGAATTTCTCAATGATCGTCAGCAGCAGCTTGCGGTCCAGCATGTCGAATCCTTCCGGATCCACTTCCAGCATCGTGAGCGCCGCCAGCGCGACTTCTCCATTGATGATTCCGGCGGCTTTTACCTCGGCAAAATCGCGCACCCGGCGCAGCAACCGATTGGCAATGCGCGGTGTGCCGCGCGAGCGCTCCGCGATGCGGTCGGCGCCGTCTTGCTGCAGGTTCAGCTTCAGGATCGACGCGCTGCGAGTCACGATCTGGGTCAAGTCGGCGGTGCTGTAGAATTCGAGCCGCTGCACGATCCCGAAGCGATCGCGCAGCGGCGAAGTCAACAAGCCGGCCCGGGTGGTGGCGCCTACCAGCGTGAAGGCCGGCAGATCCAGTTTGATCGAGCGTGCGCCAGGACCTTCGCCGATCATCAGGTCGAGCTGCGAGTCCTCCATGGCCGGGTACAACACTTCCTCGACCACCGGGCTTAGGCGGTGTATTTCGTCGATGAAGAGCACATCCCGGGGTTCCAGATTGGTGAGCAGTGCCGCCAAGTCGCCGGCGCGCTCGAGCACCGGGCCCGAGGTTTGCCGCAGATTCACTTTCAGCTCGTTGGCGATGATGTGCGCCAGGGTCGTCTTGCCGAGGCCGGGCGGCCCGAATATCAGGACGTGGTCCAGGGCCTCGCCGCGCATGCGCGCCGCCTGGATGAAAATATCCATCTGTGTTTTGACGTTCGGCTGCCCGATGTAATCGGCGAGGGTCTTGGGCCGTACTGCCCGATCGATGACTTCATCGTCGCGGCGGCTGGTGCTGGCGATAACCCGATCTTGTTCGATGCTCATACGCCCATGCTCATACGCGAATTCTCATGCGCGATTCTAAGGTTTCACCGCGGATTTTAAGGCGCGCCGAATGATTTCGGTGGTCGAGAGGCCCGGCTCATCGGCCGACTTCAAGAGCCGTGTGACTTCCGGGGGCTTGTACCCTAAGGCGATCAGCGCGCTGAACGCCTCGCTTTGCGCCGACTGCGGGGCGCCGGGGTTCAGCGGGTTGCCCGCGAGGGCGGGCAGGGAAAGTTTCTGCACGCTGTCGCGCATCTCAATGATGATTCGTTCCGCGGTTTTTCGGCCGATGCCGGGAATTCGCTGCAGCATGGCCACATCCTCGGCCTCGATGGTGCGCAGAAAATCCTCCACGCTCGCCCCGGACAGCACACCCAATGCGATCTTCGGCCCCACTCCCGATACTTTGAGCAGCCCGCGGAACAAGCGCCGCTCGCTGTCGGTACCGAAACCGAACAGAATGTGCGCATCCTCGCGCACCACCAAGTGAGTGAACAGCGCAACGGGCTCACCGGTGGACGGCAGCCCATAAAAAGTCGACATCGGCGCTTCCAATTCATAGCCGACGCCATTGACATCCAGCATCAGGGTTGGCGGTTGCTTCATCGCCAGCCGGCCCTTGAGGAAGCCGATCATCCGCTTAAAGCCGCCCGCAACAGAATCGTCCGCCCGCGCAGCGCGTGGCACACCGCCGCGGCCAGGGCGTCGGCCGCGTCCGCGGGCACAGGCCCGTCGAGCTTCAGCAGGCTCCTCATCATCAGCTGCACCTGCGCCTTTTCGGCATTGCCGGTGCCGACTACCGCTTGCTTGATCTGGCGCGTCGCGTATTCGAACACTTCCACCTTGGCGTTTGCCGTACCGCAAATGGCCGCACCGCGCGCCTGGCCCAACTTCAAGGCGCTGTCGGGGTTGCGATTCATGAAGACCTTCTCAATGGCAATTTCCTGCGGCTGATATTGCGCCACGATGGTCTGCATACAGCGGAAAATTTCGCATAAGCGGGACGCAAAATCGGCCTGACTGGTGCGGATGACGCCGCTCGCCACGTAGGTCAAACGGGAGCCCGCGGCATCCAATACGCCGAAGCCGGTGCGCTGCGAGCCCGGATCGATGCCGAGCACGCGGATGGCCGCGAGCTCACGCTGGCGCAATTTGATTCGTCGTAGGGGCTGGCATAGCCCTTGTATGATACCGGCAATAGCCGCTTAAACCCACCCAAAGCATGGAAACCACCGCACCCGTTCGGGCCGCCAGCGGCAGATTGCAGGCCGCCATCACGGCGTTGCGCGAGGTCGAATTGCCTGCCGACGGCGAGGCAGTGCGCAGCGCCGCTTTGGAGGTGGCCGACATTGTGCGCTCACTGGACGCGGACGACGATGTCGTCATTGCGGCGATGATTCAACCGCTGCTCGACTTGGGCGTCATCGAGCGCGAGGGTGCCTTGAAGCGCTTCGGCGCGGAGCCGCTGCGCCTCGCCTTGGGCTTACGCCAACTCGGGGAGTTCGGCCTGCCGGCCGATTGGGCTCCGGAGCGGGGGCTCGAGGCGGCGCAGGCCGAAGCCTTGCGCAAGATGCTGCTGGCGGTGATCGGCGATGTGCGCCTCGTCGTGGTGCGCCTTGCGGAACAGCTGCAGCGGATGCGCTCGGCCAAGGGCGTGGGCGGGGCGCGGCAGCGCAAGCTCGCGATCGAGACGCGCGAGGTGTATGCGCCGCTCGCCAACCGCCTCGGGGTGTGGCAGGTCAAATGGGAACTGGAAGACCTCGCATTTCGGTATCTGGAACCCATGCAGTACAAACACATTGCGGCCGCGCTGAAGACCCGCCGTTCCGAGCGCGAACGCTACGTCGAGGAATTGAAAACGGTGCTTGAGATCGCGATGCGCGGCGCCGGCATCGAAGCGACCGTCGAGGCGCGCCCCAAACACATCTTCAGCATCTGGAAAAAAATGCAGGTAAAACAGCTGGCTTTCGAGCAGCTGATGGACATTCGTGCGGCGCGTGTGCTGGTGAACAGCATTGCCGATTGCTATGGAGCGCTCGGCGTGGTGCACTCGCTGTGGCAATTCATTCCCGGCGAATTCGACGACTACATCGCCACCCCGAAAGGCAATCTGTACCGATCCATCCATACCGCCGTGATCGGTCCCGGCCAAGAGCCGGTCGAGATTCAGATCCGCACGCACGACATGCATGCCGACTCCGAACGCGGCGTCGCGGCGCATTGGCGCTACAAGGAAGGCGGCCGCGGCAATCAAGCCTATGAGCGAAAAATCAACGAGCTGCGCTCGCTCCTGGCGCCCGACGAAAGCACCGGCGGCAGCCGCGACTTTCTCGATCGGGTTCGCGTCGATCTGTTTCAAGACCGCATCTATGTGATCTCGCCCAAGGGCGAAATCGTCGATGTACCGGTCGGCGGCACACCGCTTGATTTCGCCTATCAGGTGCACACGGATTTAGGTCATCGGACGCGCGGCGCCAAGGTCAATGGGCGCATGGTGCCGCTCGACTATCGCCTGAAGAACAGCGAAACCGTGGAGATCATTACCGCCAAGACCTCGCAACCGTCACGCGATTGGCTTTCCGCCCAATCGGGATTTTTGGCGAGTCCGCGTCATCGCAACAAGGTACGGGCGTGGTTTCGCAAACAGAATGAAACGCAGAACCGGGTCGAGGGCCGCGCCATGCTGGAGCGGGAATTGCAGCGCCTTGGCGTCAAGAGTGCGCCCATGCCTGAACTGCTGCGCGAACTGGAACTGGACAGCGCCGAATCGCTCCACGAGGCCCTGGGCTTGGGAGAGATCAGCGCCGCGCAAGTCGCCGGCGCGATGCAGCGCTTGCTGCATACGCGCGAAACCCGAATCGAACGCGCTCGGCCGCATGCCAGCACCGCGCGCCCGCCCGAGGCCGAAGTGCAAGGAATCGGCGATCTCTTGTCGACCTATGCGCGCTGCTGCAAGCCCGTGCCGCCTGAACCCATCGCCGGCTACATCACGGTGGGACGCGGCGTGAGCATCCACAGTCAGGCGTGCGCCAATCTGGCGCGGCTGACGCTCAAGTCGCCGGCCCGCGTGCTCGCAGTCGATTGGGGGAAGTTGGCGGGCGGTGAATTCCCGGTCGATATCGAAGTGCAGGCTTTCGACCGCCGCGGCCTCGTGCGCGATGTCAGTGCCGCCTTGGCAGACGAGAAAATCAGCATCCAGGGGATGACCACCGTCACCGATAAGCAGGACAGTGTGGCGCACATGCGCATCGCCATTTCGATCTCCGGATTGCCGCAGCTGTCCAAAGTTCTGGCGCGCATCGCGCAGCTGCCGAACGTCATCAGCGCGAGACGAAAGAAATAGGCTTCTACGGGGCCGCGCTGTAAGGAATCGAGACGGTACCGGTCTGGTGGGTTCCGGCGCTGTTCACGTAGCTGAAGCCAAACGCCAGCGTGGCGCTGGCCGCGGCGGTCGGCGCGTAGGTCAGCACGACTTGGCAGGTTGAGCCGACACTCACGCTGGCGCAGGCGAAGCTGCTCACCGGCGCAGTCCAGCCGAGCGGCAGCGTGGAAAGATCCGCCGCCAATCCGCTGGCGAAATTACCGTCATCGGTGGTGAAGGTGACCGTCACCGGATTGCTGCTGCCGGTGACTGCCGCCAGCATGGTCGGAACGGCGGTACCCACCACATTGTCATTCGTCGTCGTTTGGTACGGGATGCCGACCGAGCCGCTCTTCGAGTCGCCGGCGTTGTTCACGTAGGAGTAACCGAGATTCAGCGTGCCGTTATCGACGCCCGTAGGCGCATAGGTCAGCATCAGCTGGCAGGTGGCGCCGCTGGTCACGACATTGCAGCTGAACGCGCCTGCGCTGGCGCTCCACCCGGCGGGCAAGGTGGTGAGGCTGCTCGTCACCTGCAACGCCGTGGCGAGACGCGCATCGTCGGTCGTGAAGGTGATGCTGATGGGTTGGCCTGGCGAGCCCAACATGGCGGTGATTTGGCCGGAGGGCGCTGCGGTGCCGACGACGTTGTCATTGGTCGTCGCGGCGTACGGGATATTCACGACGCCGAAATTGGGCGCGCCGCTGGCGTCGTTATATCCATAACGCAAGCTTAGAGTACCCGCGGTCAGCGCGGTCGGGGCGTACTGAAGCTGCAGCTGACAACCGTTGCCGGTGCTGACGCCGGCGCAGCCAAAAGTTTTAGCGGAACTGCTCCAACCGGGGGGCAGCTTGGTCAGGTCGGTCAACATGCTCAAGCCGGCAGCCGTGCCAGCCTCGGTGGTGAAGGTGACGGCCACAGACTGGCCGCCCATGTTCACCGCATTGACTTCGCCGGTCGGAGACACGCTGGTCGTCACCGTGCCGTTGTTCGTCGTGGCGTAGGGAATGTTGAGCGACCCGCTGCGCGAAGCGCCGGTTCCATCGACGTATGTGTAGTTCAGCGTAACCGTGCCGTTGCCGGCCGACGTGGGCGCAAACGACAATGGCAGCTGGCAGCCGCTGCCCGTGCCCACAACGCCACACGACAATCCCGCCGCCGTACTGCTCCAACCGGCCGGTAGGCTGGCCGCCAGACCGGTCACACTCAACGCGGTCGCCGCATTGCCATCATCGGTCGTGAAGGTGACAGTGACGGACTGTTTGCCGCCGCCGATCGCGGCGTCGATCTCGCCGCTCGGCGAAACGGACGCGACGACATTGTTCGACGCGGTCGAGGCGTAGGTAAGCGTCAGGCAGGGACCTGGCGTTCTCGGCAAGCCGGCGTTGTCGACGTAAACGCAGTCGAGCGTCAATGTGCCGGCTTCGATCGCAGTGGGCGCGAAGGTCAGCGTGAGGACGCAGCCGCTGCCGGGTCCGACATTCGCACAGGTCAGACTGCTCGGCGCGCTCCAATCCGCGGGTAGCGTACCTAAGCTGCCATACACGGAGAAGCCCGTGAGCGGCAGGCCGTCCGCGGAGGTGAAGGTAATGCTGATGGTCTCGCTGGCGCCGACGGCAACGCTGACTGCACCGACGGAGGCTGTTGCGGAAACCGTGTTATCCGTGCCTGTGACGCCGCCGCCGACGGGTGCCGCCTTCGGCGGCGTGACCGGCGCTACGGGCATGGTCCCGCCCGTCCCCGTGGGTTGGATCGTGCCGCTTTCGCTGCCCATGGACGTCGATCCGCAGGCACTCAATATCGGCAGCGACAAGACTCCCAGCAGCAGCCATCTATGGCCTAGTAACATTATTCCCCACCTTAAGGGCAGTGTCGTAAAAATCGAACGTCTCGTACCTGCGACGCCGAAGCGATAGAAAGGTATGCTGGGGAAGGATAACCAGGTGTGAACTGCGTCACGCGGCGAGGCGCGATTCGCTTATCGTCAAATTAGATTTTCCCACACCGCCGCGCAGCGGCGCGGTGCGCGCGAATGTTGGACAAACGCTACACGTTTCGGCGGCAGCGCTCAGCGATTTAGCGAGTCAATCGCCTTCTTGTCGACGTTGAGCGCCGCCTCGTGAATCGCTTCGGACAATGTGGGATGGGCATGAATCGTGCGCTGAATGTCTTCGGTGCTCGCCGAATACTCCATCGCCAGCACGGCTTCACTGATCAATTCACCGGCCATCGGTCCGATCACATGGATGCCGAGCACTTCATCGTCGTCCTTCGCGGAAACAATCTTGGCCATGCCCGCACCTGCCTCCATCGCGCGCGCGCGGCCGCTGGCGGCAAAGGGGAATGTGCCGGTTTTGTAGGGCCGGCCGCTGGCCTTCACCTGCTCTTCGGTCTGCCCCACCCAGGCAATTTCCGGCTGGGTGTAGATCACGGAAGGGATCACATTGTAGTTCACGTGACCAAAATGATTGGCAATCAGGTCGGCGACCATCACGCCCTCCTCCTTGCCCTTGTGCGCGAGCATGGGACCGCGCACCACATCGCCGATCGCCCACACATTGGGCGCGCTGGTGCGGCACTGCTCATCGACCTTGATGAATCCTCGCTCGTCCACCTCGACGCCGGTACCGTCCGCCAGCAATCCTTCTGTGAATGGCCGGCGCCCGACCGCGACAATGAGCTTGTCGACTTGCAATGAGTGCTCGCCTTGCGCATCGGTGTAGGTGACGTCCACGGCCTCGCCCGACACCGCGGCGCTGGAGACCTTGGCGCCCAGTTTGATATCCAGCCCTTGTTTTTTGAAGTGCCGCTGCGCTTCCTTCGCTATCGTCTGGTCGACCATGGGCAGGAACGTTTCCAGCGCTTCGAGCACAACGACTTCGCTGCCGAGCCGGCGCCACACACTGCCGAGCTCAAGACCGATAACGCCGGCGCCGATGACGCCGAGCCGCTTCGGGACGGCATCGAACTCCAAAGCATTCCAGGAGTCGACAATGTACTTGCCATCATGCGGCACGGACCTTAGGCGGATGGGTATGGACCCCGAAGCCAGGACCACGTTCTTCGCTTCGAGCGTCTTCTCGGTGCCGTCCGCAGCCTTCACCAATACCTTGTTGCCCGGAAGCAATCGTCCATGCCCCTGGATACCGACCACACCGTTGGCCTTGAACAACGCATTGATCCCGTTGGTCATGGTCTTGACGATGGAGGCGCGCCGCTTTTGCATCGCGCCCAAATCGAGCGTGAGCGCGCCGATCTGGATGCCGTGGATCGAGAACTCGTCCTTGGCACGCTGGAATAGCTCAGAAGATTCCAGCAGCGCCTTGGACGGAATGCAGCCGGCGTTCAGGCAAGTGCCGCCAAAAGCATAACTGCCGTCGGTGTTCTGCCACTCATCCACGCAGGCCACTTTCAATTTGTTTTGTCCGGCGCGAATCGCGGCCGGATAGCCCGCCGGTCCCGCACCAACAACCACGACATCGTAAACGTCACTCATATATGCAGCACCATGCGCGCCGGATCCTCCAAACACTGCTTCACCGTCACCAAAAACTGCACCGCCTCGCGGCCGTCGATGATGCGGTGGTCATAGGTCAGGGCGATGTACATCATCGGCCGTACCACGACCTGGCCGTCCACGACGACCGGCCGATCCTGAATCTTGTGCATACCCAATATGGCGCTCTGCGGGGAATTAACAATGGGCGTCGACATCAGAGAGCCGAAAACGCCGCCGTTGGTAATGGTAAAGGTGCCCCCGGTGAGCTCTTCGATGGTGATGGAACCGGCACGTGCACGCGACGCAAAGTTGGCGATCGACTTTTCGATGTCCGCAAAACTCAGTTGATCCGTATCGCGCAATACCGGCACGATCAAACCGCGGTCGGTGGAAACGGCCACGCCGATATCGAAATACTCGTGATAAACGATGTCATTGCCGTCCACCGAGGCATTGACCGACGGAAATTTCTTCAGCGCCTCGACGCACGCCTTGGCGAAGAAGGACATGAAGCCGAGCTTCACGCCGTACTGCTTCTCGAATTGATCCTTGTAGCGCGAGCGCAGCTCATTCACCGCCTGCAAGTCGACTTCATTGAACGATGTCAACAGCGCCTGGGTTGCCTGCGCCTGAACCATGCGCTCCGCGATACGCGCACGCAGCCGCGTCATGGGCACGCGCTGCTCGGCTCGGTTGCCGCGCGCACTAGGCGCGGGAACGAATTGCACCGGAGCTGCCTTGGCAGCAGCTGCGCCCGGCGCCGCCGCAGCGGGGCCGGCCGGAGCCGACGCGGGGCTTGGCGCGGCGCCCTCCTTCGCCGACAAATAATTCACGACGTCGGACTTTGAAACGCGGCCGTCGCGCCCCGATCCGGCCACCGTTTTCGGGTCGACCTTATTCTCTTCCGCCACGCGCTTCGCCGCGGGACTGAGTTTGCCGCCCGCCTCCGGCTTCGCGCCCTCCTTCGCCGATGCATCCTTCGCCACGGTATCCGCTGCGGCCGCCGTGGCGCCGCTCGATGCCGCCAAAATCGCCGGCGCGCTGGCGCCGGGAACCGCCGCAGCGCTGGCTGTTTCATCGATGACCGCCAAGAGTTGACCGCTGGTCACCGTGGTGCCGTCGGTCAATTTTATCTCCTTGAGGACTCCGGCGACCGGAGCAGGCACCTCGAGTACCACTTTGTCAGTCTCGAGATCGACCAGATTTTCATCCCGCACGACGCTGTCGCCCGGCTTCTTGTGCCACGAGACCAACGTAGCGTCGGCCACCGACTCCGGCAGCTGCGGCACGCGAACTTCAATTGTCATGAGCCTGTCCTGGTTTGAGCGGCAGCCGGCACGCGAATGGTTTGTCGGGAGGTCTCTTCAGGCGGCGCGCCCTGCAATGCCGCGGTGACCAAGTTTTTCTGCTGCTCCTCGTGCAGCGCGGCGATGCCGGTCGCGGGCGCCGCGGCTCCGGCGCGCCCCGCATACAGCAGCTCATGATGTTCACCGAGCTTGGACTGCAGGCGATGGCGAATTTGATACCAGCTGCCCTGATTTTGCGGCTCTTCCTGACACCAGACGATCTCGCGCGCGTTCGAATACTTCTGCACTATTGCCTCGTATTCCTCCGACGGAAAGGGATACAGCTGTTCGACGCGCACGATCGCCACGCTCTCGACCTTTGATTCGCGCCGCGATTTCAGCAGGTCGAAGTAAACCTTGCCGCTGCAGAACACAATGCGCGTCACTGCAGAGGGCCTGATATCGTCGATCTCATCGATCACCGTCTGAAATCCGCTGCCCGACAACTCCTCCAGACGCGACACCGACAAGGGATGCCGCAACAAGCTCTTGGGCGTCATGATGACGAGCGGCTTGCGCAATGGGCGCAGCATCTGCCTGCGCAGCAAGTGAAACATTTGCGCCGGCGTCGAGGGCACACACACCTGCATGTTGAACTCCGCGCACAGCTGCAAAAACCGCTCCAGGCGCGCGGAGGAATGTTCCGGGCCCTGACCTTCGTAGCCATGGGGCAGGAACAAGGTGATGCCGGATACGCGGCCCCACTTCGCTTCGCCCGAACTGATGAACTGATCGATGACGATCTGCGCGCCGTTGCTGAAGTCGCCGAACTGGCCTTCCCAAATGGTCAGGCAACGCGGCTCGGTGGTCGAGAATCCGTACTCGAATCCCATCACGGCCAACTCGGACAGCACCGAATCGGTTACCGTGAATTTTGGCTGATTCGAGGCGATGTGCTGCAGCGGCACGTACGAGCGCCCGGTGGCCTGGTCATGCAGCACGGCGTGGCGATGGAAAAAAGTCCCCCGGCCGCTGTCTTGTCCGGTGAGACGAATCGGATAGCCTTCCTGCACCAGGCTCGCGTAGGCAAGATTCTCGGCGCAGCCCCAATCCAAGGCCAGATCGCCGTTCACCATCTTCTCGCGCGCCTGCATGATGGCAAGCACTCGCGGATGTAATTTCCAGTCCGTTGGATAGGTCGTAATCGCCTTACCCAATGCGCGCAGTCGCGGCATATCCACGCCGGTTTTCACCGGCTCCCAGTCCGCGCCCAGGTACTCGCTCCAATCGACCGTGTAACGATTGCCGATCAACCCTAAGGCGGCGCGCGCCTGTGGTTTACCTTCATCCAACCCCGTGCGGTAAGTCTCCATCAGGGCGCCGGCTTCCGCCGCGCTCAAGATCCCCTCCGCGGCGAGCTTGTCCGCGTACAGCTGACGCACCGTGGGTTTCTTGCGGATGATCTGATACATGAGCGGCTGCGTCGCGGCCGGCTCGTCGGCTTCATTGTGCCCATGCCGGCGATAGCAGACCAGATCGATGACCACATCCTTGTGGAACTTCATGCGATAGTCGAGCGCGAAGCGCGTGACGAAGCACACCGCCTCGGGATCGTCGGCGTTCACGTGCAGGATCGGCGCTTCGATCATCTTGGCGACATCGGAGCAATACAATGTCGAGCGCGCGTCGTGCGGGTCGCTGGTCGTGAACCCGATCTGGTTGTTGATAATGATGTGAATCGTGCCGCCGGTATAAAAGCCGCGCGCTTGCGAGAGCTGCAGGGTCTCCATGTTCACGCCCTGTCCGGCAAATGCGGCATCGCCGTGAATCTGCACCGGCAGCACCTTATCGCCCGGTGCATCGCCGCGCCGTTCCTGACGCGCGCGCGCCGATCCTTCGACCACCGGATTCACCACCTCCAAATGCGAGGGATTGAAGGCGAGTGCCACGTGCACATTGCCGGATCCGGTCTTCAGGTCGGCAGAAAACCCTTTGTGGTACTTCACATCGCCGGAGCCGCGCAATTTGGCGAGGTCATACTGGCCTTCGAACTCGCTGAATAGATCTTTGGGCGACTTGCCGAGCAGGTTCACCAGCACATTGAGCCGGCCGCGATGGGCCATGCCGATAATGGTTTCCTCGACGCCGCCTTTGCCGCCGTATTGAACCAGATAGTCCAGCAACGGCATCAAACTGTCGCCGCCCTCCAGCGAGAAGCGCTTCTGACCGACGTACTTGGTGTGCAGGTAGCGTTCCAGGCCTTCCGCCGCCGTCAACTGCCAAAGAATATTTCTCTTCTCCTCGACGCTGAAGCGATGCTGCATCCTGCCGACTTGGAAGCTGTCTTGCAGCCACAGGCGCTCTTCCGTATCCGACACGTGCGCAAATTCCGCGCCGATGGTGTCGGTGTAAATAAACTTGAGGTCACGAAGAATATTCTTGAGTGCGGTGCGCTCAGGGATGGCGTGATTGCGGCTGCCGGTAAAAAATTCGGTATCCAGATCCGCGTCGGACAGCCCGAAATACTGCAAGTCCAGGACATAGGGCTTGGCGCGCTCCTGTAAGCCCAAGGGATCCAGTTTGGCGATCAAATGGCCGCGGTTGGCATAAACCTGAATGAGGCGCGAGACCGCGCCCTGCTTGGCGCTGGCCCCATCCGATGGAGCACCCTTGGGCGTGGCTGCCGGCGCGCCGGCCGGCATTTGAGCGCGGGCCAATAGGCGTTCGCGTATCGGGCCATGCGCAATTTCTGCACCGCTCCCCGGCAGGTTCTTGAAATAGCTCACCCACGCCGGGTCGAGGCTGCCGGGGTCTCGCAAGAACTGTTCGTAGAGATCTTCAATGAACCCGGCGTTTCCGCCGGACAGCGCCGTGGTCGCTAATTGGTCGGCAAGTGATTGACTCATGAGTGCAGCGGTTTGTGAAAAACCTCAATTACATCAATATGATAAAGGGGGGTGAACGGCTCCAAACAGCGCCCTAGTCTAGCCGAAGGCGGCATAATATGGAACGTGATGGCGGGCTCAGGATTTACAAGACCGACAGGTCGCTCGAGCCGTGCAGCATCCAAAGTTCGTAGCCAATGAGCCAGAAATAGACCACCAAGACGGCGTACAGCACCAGATCCACGCGTAGCACGCGCATAAAACGATAGCGAGACAGAAACACCAGACCGACGATGCTGACACCGGTCATGGCCATTTTGAACGCCGCAAACGTGGCCACGTTGCGGTATACCAGCACGGCCATGATGGGATTGACCTCGTTGGCTCCATGCAGCAGCAAAATGCCGGTCAGGAATGCATCCGTTGCGCTCAACAGCAAGATACCGATCGACACCGCCAGCAGAGGGGCGGAATACCAATCAACGGGGTGAAAGCGAGAGTCGTCCAGACGTCGCGCCGGCCGCCGCCGACGCGGGTTGAAGCTGCCGTAAAAAATCGACCAAACGACTCGATGACGCCGATCAGTACGATTGCGGCGATCAGAACCCCAAGCAGGCGGCAGCGCCGCAGTCCCTTCCCTCATCTTCACCACTATCCCGGCTTGCCACGCTCAGGCCAAGCCCAATGCGTCATAATACCGATGCGCGGGCGACTATTTTTTTGTCAAGCCGTCACGAGCTTCGCCATAAAGTCGCTGACCGGCATGGCCATTAACGTCTTGCGATCCGCGAACATCGCCTTGATCGATTCGGTCTGCCTCGGTTGGAACTGCGCGGCCACGCTGCTCTCGAATTTCTTGACCAGCACGGGCATCCCCTCAGCGCGCCGCTTGCGATGTCCGATCGGGAAATCCACCGCCACGCGCTCACTGCTCGAGCCGTCCTTGAAGAACACCTGCACGGCGTTGCCGATGTAGCGCTTTTGGGGGTCGTAGTAGTCTTTGGTGAACTCAGCGTTTTCCTTAACCTGCATCTTGGCGCGCAGCGCGTCAACGCGCGGATCGGTGGCGACGGCATCTTCGTAATCAGAGGCCTCCAGCCTGCCGAACAGCAGCGGAATTGCGACCATGTACTGGATGCAATGATCGCGATCCGCGGGATTCGCCAGCGGTCCGGTCTTGTCTATGATGCGAACACCCGGCTCCTGGGTCTCGATCACCACGCGGTCAATCTGATCGAGCCTTGCCGCGATCTGCGGGTGCAGCGTCATCGCCGCTTCGACCGCGGTCTGCGCATGAAACTCCGCCGGATACGAAATCTTGAATAGCACGTTCTCCATCACGTAGCTTCCCAGCGCCTGCGGCAACACCACGGGTTTTCCCTTGAACAACACGTCTTGGAAGCCCCATGTCTTGGCGGACAGCGCCGAGGGATAGCCCATCTCGCCTTTGAGCGCGATCAGCGCAAGGCGCACCGCCCGGCTGGTCGCATCGCCCGCGGCCCAGCTCTTGCGCGAACCGGTGTTCGGCGCATGCCGGTAGGTTCGCAGCGCTCCGCCGTCGATCCACGCATTCGAAACGGCATTGATAATCTGCTCTCGCGTGCCGCCCAGCATGGCGGTCACGACGGCCGTGGAGGCAACCCGCACCAGCAGCACATGATCCAATCCGACTCGATTGAAGCTGTTCTCCAAGGCAAGCACGCCTTGAATTTCATGCGCCTTGATCATGCCGGTGAGCACATCGCGCACCACGATGCGTTTGCCGCCGCGCGACAGATAATCGGCCACGGCAAGGATGCCGCCCAGATTATCGGAAGGATGGCCCCATTCCGCGGCCAGCCAGGTGTCATTGAAATCCAACCAGCGAATCATGGCGCCGATGTTGAACGCCGCGTTGATGGGATCCAATTCGTACGCGGTTCCCGGAACCCTGGCGCCATTGGTCAGCGTCGCGCCCGGCACCACCGGCCCCATGAGCTTGGTGCAGGCGGGATATTTCAATGCCTGAAAACCGCAAGCCAATGTATCCATCAAACAATAGCCGGCGGTTTCATAGGCCAACGCGCTGCCAATTTCGTAGCTCAGCGCATAGTCCGCGATAGCCGTGAGGACGTGATCCGGCGCCGGTCGCTCGGCGGACTTGATATCGTGGGACATGAATTACTTTCGCTCCGCGAGTGGCACAAAGGTTAGATTTTCGGGACCCGTATAATTGGCGCTCGGGCGGATGATTTTTCCGTCCTCGCGCTGTTCGATGACATGCGCAGCCCAGCCGGAGGTGCGGCTGATGACGAACAGCGGCGTAAACATCGCCGTGGGCACGCCCATCAAGTGGTACGACACGGCTGAGAACCAGTCCAGATTAGGAAACATTTTCTTGATGTCCCACATGACGGTTTCGATTCGCGCCGCCACCTCGAATCCCAGCATGTCGTTCGCCTCGCGCGCCAGCGTTCTCGAAACTTCCTTGATCACCTGATTGCGCGGATCCGACACGGTGTAAACCGGATGCCCGAAACCGATGATGACCTCCTTGTTGGCCACCCGCTTGGCGATATCCGCCTCGGCGGCATCGGGCGTCGCATAGCGACTCTGGATTTCGAAGGCCACTTCGTTTGCCCCGCCATGCTTCGGACCGCGCAACGCTCCGATGGCGCCCGTGATGCAGGAATACATGTCCGAACCGGTGCCGGCGATGACTCTGGCGGTGAATGTCGAGGCATTGAATTCATGTTCGGCGTAGAGGTTCAACGAGGTGTGCATGGCACGCACCCAGCTTGCCGAGGGTTTGCGGCCGTGAAGCAAGTGAAGAAAATGCGCACCGATGGAGTCATCGTCCGTCTGTACGTCGATGCGCCGGCCATCCTTCGAGTAGTGATACCAGTAGCACAACATCGAACCCAAACAGGCCAATAGACGATCGGCCACCTCGCGTGCGCCTTCGCTCTTATGAGCCGCCGGTTCAGGCTCGATGCAGCCGAGGGCCGAGACGCCGGTGCGCAATACGTCCATCGGATGGCTGGCCGCCGGGAGCTGCTCGAGCACCGCGGTCACGGCGGCGGGCAGCATTCGCAGTCCCTTGAGCTTCTTTTTGTACGCCGCGAGCTCAATCCGATTCGGCAATTTTTCGTGCACCAGCAAGTACGCGATCTCCTCGAATTCGCATTGCGTGGCGATATCGAGAATGTCGTAGCCGCGATAGTGCAAGTCGTTGCCCGTTCGCCCGACGGTGCACAGGGCCGTATTGCCGGCGGTGACGCCGGACAGTGCGACCGATTTCTTCGGTTTGAATGCGCCCGGAGCTTGCGGCGAGGAGTTGCTGGTCACATCTGGCGAGGGGTTGTTGCTCACTTTTCCTTTCCTTCGGCGAATAACTGGTCCAACTTGGCTTCGTATGCGTAGTAGTCGAGATACTTGTACAAGTCGGCGCGCGTTTGCATGGTCCCCAATACATTCTTTTGTGTGCCGTCGCGGCGAATCGCCTGGTAGGTATTGAGCGCGGCGGCGTTCATGGCGCGATAGGCCGAACAGCAGTGCAGCACGATATCGACGCCCACCGTCGCCAATTCGTCGCGGGTATACAAGGGCGTCTGGCCGAATTCGGTAATGTTGGCAAGGATCGGCACCTTGACCGCGTCCTTGAAGCGCCGGTACATGGCGAGTTCCGTGATGGCCTCGGGAAAAACCATATCGGCACCGGCCTCGACGCAGGCGACCGCACGATCCAACGCCTTCTCCATCCCTTCCACGGCGAGCGCATCGGTGCGCGCCATGATGACAAATTGTTCATCGGTGCGCGCGTCGACGGCCGCTTTGATGCGATCCACCATTTCCCCTTGGGAGACGATTTCCTTGCCAGGACGATGGCCGCAACGCTTCGACTGGACCTGGTCCTCGATGTGCAGGCCGCCCGCGCCGAACTTGGTGAACGACCTGACGGTGCGCGCAATGTTGAATGCCCCGCCCCAGCCGGTGTCCGCGTCCACCAGCAACGGCAGCGGACAGGCATCGGTAATGCGGCGAATGTCGATGAGCACATCATCCATGGTGCTGATCCCGAGATCCGGGATCCCCAAGGAATTGGCCGCGACACCGCTGCCGGCCAGATAGAGGGCCCTGAAGCCGCAGGCGGCCGCCATGCGCGCGGTGTATGCGTTGATGGCACCGACCACCTGCAGGGGTTTCTCAGCGGCGACCGCGGCGCGGAGGCGCGCACCGGCGGAACTTGGGGAGCTTGTCATACGCGCCCCGCGACCGGGACGAGCGCGCCGGTCACCGCGCTCGCCTCGTTGGACACCAAGAAAGCGATGACCTCCGCAGCCTCGCTCAAAGTAACCCAGCGCTTGAAATCTGCGTTGGGCATCTCCTCGCGATTCTTCGGCGTGTCGAGTGTGCTTGGCAAGATGGCATTGACCGTGACGCCGCGGTCTTTCAGCTCATCGGCCAATGCTTCGGTCAACCGGGCAACGCCAGCCTTGGAGGCAGCGTAAGGGCCCATGCCGGCTGCGGCCTTCTGCGCGGCCATCGCGCCGACATTGACGATGCGCCCGCCCGTAGACTTGAGCAAATAAGGCAGCGCGGCCTGGCATGAAACCACGGCAGTTCTCAAATTCAGCTTGTACATGGTGTCCCAACTATCAATTGTGCCTTCGTTGAGTTTTTCAAAGCGAAATCCGCCGGCGACATTGATCAAACCGTCGATGCGCCCGGCATCTCGGGCGACTTGTTCCATCGCCGAACGCGCCGCCGGCTCGAGAGTCAGGTCGATCCCGCCATAGTGCCGCGCGCCGGCCGGCAGCGTCCCGGAGGCGGCGCCCGCGTGCGTAATGAGCGCCAACTTCGCGCCGTACGCGCTTAAAGTGCCGGCCACCGCTTTGCCCAAGGCGCCGTCGGCGCCGGTGACCACCAATACTTTCCCCGATAGATTCATAGCCAATTATCCTCGATTCTTCAGGCCTGTAAGGTGCGGCGAAACTCCCCTGGGGAGGCGCCGGTCCATTTGCGAAACGCGCGATGGAATGCGCTGCGTTCAGAGAAGCCCAACTCCACCGCAATGTCCATGACGCTGCGCTTCGAATGGCTCAAATAACTGATTGCCAAATCGCGGCGCAGCTGATCCTTGATCGATTGATAGGACTCGCCTTCCTCGTGCAGGCGGCGGCGCATGGTCGCGGGCGTTATGCACATCTGTTCCGCCAATTGCTCGAAATCCGGAACCGTACCCGGCAGGAATTGCCGCAGCCGCCGCCGAACCCGGGCGGTGAGGCTACTGCCATTTTTGTATTTCAACAAGATGCTTTCCGGCGCAGTTCGCAGAAATTCCTTGGCGGAGCGTTCGTTCTGCACGACCGGAAGATCCAGGTAACTTGCCTCGAAGGCCAGCAGGGTGTGCGGCCGGTTGAAGTGCAATTCCGGGGAATACATCAGCCGGTACTCGGCGCTATGGGCAGGTTCCGCGTAACTGAACTCCGTGCGCAGGATCGGGATGCGCCTGCCCACCAACCAACACGAGACGCCATAAAGCAGCATCAATAATAGCTCGTGAGCAAACACCCGTTGCGACACGCCCGGCGCATGCTCATGCAGAACGATCCTGGCCTCCTTCGCGTCCCGCTCGGCGCTACCGGAAATATCGTCCAAAATGAGCGCATAGAAACGCAGGCTGCGATCCAATGCGTGGCCCAGAGTTTTGCAGTTCAAGACCGAATGACACAGCATGGCAAACGTTCCCACCTTCATGCGGCGGGAATCTTGGCCGAAAAATTCATCGTCAAGGGCGGCCGCGATGGCGCGCCACAGCGCGCCGTAGTGTTTCGCGGATACTCGTGCCTGAGGCACCTGCAGCAGACTGGAAGAGAGGCCGACGTTCGCCAGCAGTTCGTCCGCGTTGAGGTCGCGTCCCCGAACACTTTGCAATGCTGCGGCGACGAAGCAAATGGCGATGGTTCCCGGTTCCGCTGTCGAATTTTGCACAGCAATAGTTTACGCGATACGGTCAACTGGGGGATGGCGTATCGGCTAAACTACAGGCCGGCCAAAGATGGCGCGCTTCACTATCGAAAGAGGCAATCATGACAAGCAACCCTGCGGCGCTGGCGAAGCCTGTGCCCACCGTCAAAATGCTGCTCGACGGCAAGTTCATCGAATCGCGGGCCAGCGAATGGCACGACGTCATCAATCCGGCGACCCAGGAAGTGCTGGCTCAGGTTCCTTTCGCGACCGATGAGGAGCTCAACGCCGCGGTCGCGTCGGCTAAAAAAGCCTTCAAGACCTGGAAGAACACGCCGCTGGCGGCGCGCGCGCGAATCATGCTCAAGCTGCAGGCGCTGGTGCGCGAGCAGATGAGCCGCATCGCGCAAACCTTGAGTGCGGAACAGGGCAAAACCCTGGCGGATGCGGAAGGCGATGTGTTCCGCGGGCTCGAGGTGGTCGAGCACGCCTGCTCGATCGGTACTCTGCAGCTGGGGGAATTTGCCGAGAACGTCGCGGGAGGCGTGGACACCTATACGCTGCGCCAGCCCATTGGCGTCTGCGCAGGGATTACGCCGTTCAATTTTCCCGCCATGATCCCGCTGTGGATGTTTCCCATGGCGATTGTGTGCGGCAACACCTTCGTGCTCAAACCCTCCGAGCAGGACCCGCTGACGCCCATGTTGTTGGCGGAACTTGCGCTCGAAGCGGGCGTGCCGCCCGGGGTCCTGAATATCGTCCATGGCGGCAAGCGCGTGGTCGATGCGATTTGCACGCACCCCGACATCGTCGCCGTCTCGTTCGTGGGATCGACGGCCGTAGGCACGCATGTCTACAGCTTGGCATCCGAGCATGGCAAGCGCGTGCAATGCATGATGGGGGCCAAGAATCACGCGGTCGTCATGCCCGACGCGAACAAGGAACAGTCGCTCAATTCCCTCGTCGGAGCGACTTTCGGCGCCGCGGGACAGCGCTGCATGGCCACCTCCGTGACCGTGCTGGTGGGCGATGCGCAAAAGTGGATACCCGACATCGTCGCCAAGGCCAAGGGCTTGAAGGTCAATGCGGGCGTGGAAAAAAACGCCGATTTGGGTCCCGTGGTCTCGAGGAACGCAAAGCACCGCATCCTGGGACTGGTGGAAGACGGCATCAAGGAAGGCGCCAAGCTCGAGTTGGACGGCCGCGGCATCAAGGTGCCCGGCTACGAACAGGGCAATTTTATCGGCCCCACAATCTTCTCCGCGGTGACGCCCGCGATGAAAATCTATACCACCGAGATTTTCGGGCCCGTGATGGTGATCGTCGGCGTGAACACCTTGGATGAGGCGATCACGCTGATCAATGACAATCCCTTCGGCAACGGCACTGGAATCTTTACGCAGAGCGGCGCCGTCGCCCGTAAATTTCAAAACGAAATCGATGTCGGCCAGGTGGGAATCAATGTGCCGATCCCGGTACCGGTGCCTTTTTTCAGCTTCACCGGCTCGCGCGGCTCCAAGCTCGGTGATTTGGGTCCGTACGGCAAACAGGTGGTGCAGTTCTACACGCAGACCAAGACCGTGACCTCGAGGTGGTTCGACGACAGCGGGCCCTCCACCGGCGTCAATACCACCATTAGTCTCAAGTGACTGTTCGCCTCAAGTGATCATCGCGCTTCTCGGCGCTGAAGATGAGCGCCATTGGAAGTCTTAAGCGAAATTCGCAATCACGTGGCGCTCGTCACGCTGAATCGTCCCGACGCGCTCAACGCGCTGTCGCTCGGGATGATCCTGCGTCTGCGCACTCTGTTCGGCGAATTTTCGGCCGATCCCGAGGTCTTCGCCGTGTTGATCAGAGGGGCCGGCGAGAAAGCCTTCTGCGCCGGCGGAGATGTTCGCGCGCTGTACAAAAGTTTCAAAAGCGCAGGCTCGTTGCACGACGAGTTCTTTGCGGCCGAATATCCGCTCGATCACCTGTTGTATTCGTATCCCAAGCCCTACGCGGCGTTGCTCGACGGCATTACCTTGGGCGGCGGAATGGGCATCTCCCAAGGGTCGCATTTACGCATCGTTGGCGAGCGCACGCGCATGGCCATGCCGGAAGTTGCAATCGGCTTTTTTCCCGACGTCGGCGGCAGCTACTTTCTATCCCGCCTGCCGGGCATGCTCGGCCGCTACCTTGCCCTAACCGGCCTTAAAATCGGCGCGGCGGACGCACTCTACTGTCATCTCGCGGATCTATACCTGCCGCCGGCCGCCATCGCTTCTATCGTCAACGATCTGTCGGCGCTGCACTGGGGTAGCGACCGTTTTGCGGACCTGCAACGATTCCTGCAAGCGCGCGCCGCGACGCCTGAATCGGCGCCTGCCCTGCCGGCATTGCGCGAGTGTATCGATTTGCATTTTTCGAAAGCCTCGGTCGCCGCCATCTTAAGCTCGCTTGAATCGGAAACCCGCGGCGCGTACGCGGCGTGGGCCGGCGAAACCGCGCAGCTCATGCGCAGCCGCTCACCGACCCTGTTGAGCGTGACGTTGCGCCAATTGCAGCGCGGCGCGAGCATGAGCCTGGCCGATTGCTTCCGCATGGAACTCGGCATGGCCGCGTACGCCTTCGAACAAGGCGACTTTCTCGAAGGCATCCGCGCGGTGCTCATTGACAAGGACAACCAACCACGCTGGCGGCCCAGCCGAATCGAAGACGTCACGGACTCGATGATCGACGCGTGGTTCAGCGCAACGTCCGCGCCTTGAGCGCGCTCAAGATCTCGAGGCGCCGTGCATCTGTGGCCTGCGACCACTCGGCGATTTCGCCAAGCGTGCGGCGGCAGCCGATGCACAACCCCTGCGGGTCGAGCCGGCAAATGTCCACGCAAGGCGAGGCCACCACGGGCGGCTTCAGTGCTACATCGGCGGGTTTCAACGGCGCGTCGGCGGGCTTCAATGCTGCGCCGACCATTGGCTCAAGACCTTATGAATGGCATCGAGGCCGTCGGTCAACGCCGCCGGGCCCGGCTGCAGAATGATGGGGGACTTGATTTCATGCAGTTCGCCATCGCGCACCGCCGGCACCGCATCCCAACCGGCTCGGGCCGCCACGAGATTCGGCCGGAAGCGCTTGCCGCACCAGGAACCCAGGATGACGTCCGGTGCGCGGCGGATGACCTCGCCGGCATCGCCCAGGATGCGGTCCTTGCCGAGCGCGCACAAGGCGCGCTCCGGAAAGACATCATCGCCGCCGGCGACACCGATCAGTTCGCTCACCCAACGAATGCCGGTAATGAGCGGCTCGTCCCATTCCTCGAAATAGACGCGTGGCCGGCGCGGCAACAGTGCCGCCGCCTGCCGCACGCGCTCGATGTGGGCTTCAAGCTCGAGCGCGTAAACTTCCGCGCGCTCGGCGGCCCCCACCAACGCGCCAAGGCGCCGCACATAGCCAAGAATGCCATCGACCGAGCGGTGATTGCTGATCCACACCTCGATGCCGCTCTTGATCAGCGATTGCGCGATGTCGGCTTGGATATCGGAGAAGCCGATGACGAAATCCGGTTGCAGGGCGAGGATGCGGTCGAGCTTGGCGCTGATAAACGCCGAGACGCGCGGTTTCTCGCGGCGCGCACGCGCCGGGCGCACGGTAAACCCCGAGATGCCCACGATCCGGTCCTCCAGCCCGAGCGCGTACAGAACCTCGGTGGGCTCTTCGGTCAAACAGACGATGCGCCGCGGATAACGACCGTCCATTGGGCTTAAAGCGCACCCTCGGCGAGCGCACCGGCCGCGCCGTGCATGATGCCGTGCGCCAGTCCCGCCGATTGGGACAGCACGTAGTCCGCGTAGAAGCGCGCGCTCAAAATCTTTGCCTCATAAAAGGCGGCATCGCCGCGCGCCTCGGCCAAGCGCCGTTGCGCGATCGACGCCGAACGCAGCAACTGCCAGCCTCCGGCTACGATCCCGAATAGTTTCAGCATCGGCACCGCGCCGACCGAGACTGCGCGGATGTCCGTGGCGTAGCTTCCCACGACATAGCCAATCGCTTGTTCCAAGGCGTCCACCGCGCCTGACAAGGCCGGCGCGAGTCCCGACAATTTCCCATCTTCACTCAAGGCGCGCGCCAGCGCGCGCATCTCTGCCACCACTGTTTGCGCCGCTGCGCCGCCGTCGCGGGCGAGTTTGCGGCCGATCAAATCGTTGGCCTGGATGGCCGTCGTGCCCTCGTAAATCGGCGTGATGCGCGCATCGCGCAAATACTGCGCGGCACCGGTCTCCTCGACGAATCCGACGCCGCCATGCACCTGTATGCCCAAGGAGGCAATGTCGACTGAGTTTTCGGTGCACCAACCCTTGATGACGGGAATCATGAGATCGGCGCGGGCTTGGTGGCGCCCACGCTCTTGTGCATCAGGATGCAGACGCGCCGCATCCAGCGATACCGCAACCACGCCGGCAAGCGCGCGCATGGCCTCGGTTTGGGATTTCATCATCAGCAGCATGCGGCGCACATCCGGGTGGCGCAGGATCGGTACGCGCGGACCGCCGCGTATTCCCGCCTCGGTGCCCTGGATTCGCTCGCGCGCATAGGCCAGCGCTGTTTGGTAGGCGCGCTCCGAGAGGCCCACCCCTTCGATACCCACCGAGTAGCGCGCGGCGTTCATCATGATGAACATGTATTCCAGGCCGCGATTTTCCTCGCCGATGAGCTCCGCGACCGCGCCGCCGTTCTGCCCGAAAGCGAGCACGCAGGTCGGACTGGCGTGAATGCCGAGCTTGTGCTCGACCGACAGACAATGCACGTCGTTGCGCGCTCCCAGCGAGCCGTCGGCATTGACCAGAAACTTTGGCACCAGAAACAGGGACGTGCCCTTGACGCCGTCGGGCGCTCCGGCCACGCGCGCCAACACCATATGGATGATATTGCCGGTGAGATCGTGCTCGCCGTAAGTGATGAAGATCTTCTGGCCGGTGACAAGATAGCGGCCGTCGCCGATGGGCACGGCGCGAGTGCGCACGGCAGATAGGTCGGACCCCGCCTGCGGCTCCGTCAGGTTCATCGTCCCGGTCCACTCGCCGCTCACCATTTTCGGCAGGTACAGGTGGCGTTGCGAGTCTGTGCCACGCAGCTCGAGTGCATCGATCGCGCCGCGGGTCAGCATCGGACACAGCGCGAACGCCACGTTGGCGCCGTTCCACATCTCCTCGATCAGCGCCGAGAGCGCCCGGGGTAAATTCTGTCCGCCGAATTCCACAGGACATGACAGCGCGTTCCAACCGTCCGCGGCGAAGCGCTCATACGCCTGTTTCCAGCCGCCGGCGGTCAGCACCTGGCCATCCTGCCAGCGCACGCCTTCCAGATCGCCGCTGCGATTCAGCGGCGAGAGCACCGCGCCGGCGAATTTCGCAGCCTCATCCAGGACCGACTCGGCCACATCGGCCGTCATCTCCGCGAAACCCGGCAGCTGCGCCAGCAGCTCCATGTCCACCAACTCTCGCAGCACGAACTTCATGTCGGCTATCGGCGCCTGATATTCGGGCATGCGAATCCTACATGTTGCGGCGGTAGCGGCCGCCGACGTCGTACAAAGTGTGTGTGATCTGGCCCAAGGAGCAGTGCCGTACAGCGTCCATCAGCACCTCGAAGGTATTGCCGTTGTCGATCACCGCGCGCCGCAGGCGTTCGAGGACCTGCTCGCCTTCGGCGGCATTGCGTTCTTGAAAATCCTTGAGCCGTTTGAGCTGCGACTGCTTCTCCGCATCGGTCGAACGCGCCAGCTCGATCGCCGCCGGCGCCGCCTCACTGTGCGGAGCACGGAAGGTGTTGACGCCGATGATGGGATAGGAACCGTCGTGCTTCTGGCGCTCGTAGAACAGCGACTCTTCCTGAATTTTTCCGCGCTGATAGCCCGTTTCCATCGCGCCGAGCACGCCGCCGCGCTCGGAAATGGCGTCGAATTCCTTCAGCACCGCTTCTTCGACCAGGTCGGTCAACTCCTCGATGATGAAGCTGCCCTGGTTTGGGTTCTCATTCTTGGCGAGCCCCCATTCGCGATTGATGATCAGCTGAATGGCCATCGCGCGGCGCACGCTCTCCTCCGTCGGCGTCGTGACCGCCTCGTCATAGGCGTTTGTGTGCAGGCTGTTGCAATTATCATAAATCGCGCACAGCGCCTGCAGCGTGGTGCGGATGTCATTGAACGCCATTTCCTGCGCATGCAATGAACGCCCGGAAGTCTGTACGTGGTACTTGAGCTTCTGACTGCGCTCGTTCGCGCCAT
>Ga0307474_10000660_pt1 | contig 24527 bp, 22 predicted proteins | sample atmos_gasesECM1C_2_FD_203312 | JGI IMG/M metagenome (GOLD analysis project Ga0307474, IMG submission 203312) | Hardwood forest soil microbial communities from Morgan-Monroe State Forest, Indiana, United States - atmos_gasesECM1C_05 | ecosystem: Environmental > Terrestrial > Soil > Temperate... | reverse complement strand
ATTGGCAAACTGAAGGCGCCGCGTGCTGTCTGGGTGATGGTTCCATCGGGCGGTCCGACGGAGCAGACGGTACAGAAACTGGCGCAGCACATGCAGGCCGGCGACACGATTATCGACGGCGGCAACTCCTACTTCAAGGACGACGTGCGGCGCGCAGGGCAACTTAAGGGCAAGGAAATTCACTACGTGGATGTCGGAACCAGCGGAGGGGTCTGGGGCCTGGAGCGCGGCTACTGCATGATGATTGGCGGACCGGACCAAGCCGTTCAGCGGCTCGATCCTATTTTCAAAACGCTTGCCCCGGGAAGAGGAGATATTCCGCGCACGCCGGGCCGAGAGAAACTTGGCGGCACTGCCGAAGAAGGGTACATTCATTGCGGTCCCTCCGGCTCCGGACATTTTGTGAAAATGGTTCACAATGGAATTGAATATGGAATCATGCAGGCCTATGCCGAAGGCTTCGACATTTTCAAGAACGCCACCAGTAAAGAATTGCCGGAGGAGATTCGCTTCGATCTGAATCTGCCCGACATTGCTGAGGTCTGGCGGCGAGGCAGCGTGGTAAGTTCGTGGCTGCTGGATTTGACCGCCATGGCACTCACGGAAAATCCCACGCTATCCGAATATGAGGGTTATGTGCAGGATTCGGGCGAAGGGCGTTGGACGATTCAGGCTGCCGTGGAGGAAGCCGTACCGGCTGATGTTTTAACAGCGGCGCTGTACGTACGCTTCCGCTCGCGTCAACAGCACACCTTTGCCGAGAAGATGCTTTCCGCCATGCGCCAGAAATTCGGCGGACATGTGGAAGTTGGATCTCCGAATGACGGAAGCCCGAAGAAGAAGAGCGCGTAGCGCGGTTCAGCAAAATAACAAGGACTTGAATACCATGGCTCAACTTGCGGAAAAACCTACGGCGGCCGCTCCCCGCGTCGGGAAGCAAGGCGACCCCTGCGTGATGGTAATCTTCGGCGCGGCGGGCGATCTGACCGCACGCTTGTTGATTCCCGCGCTCTACAACCTGGCGCGGGCGGATTTGCTCTCCAAGGAATTCGCGGTGCTGGGCGTGGCACGGTCTCAGATGACCGACGAGGACTTCCGCAAGAGAATCAAAGACGACGTCAAAGACTACTGCGGCGAGTGCATTGACGACACGATCTGGGAGAGCTTCGTGCGCCGCTTTTATTATTTTGCCGGCGATTTCGGCGACGACACTCTCTATGCCAAGGTCAAAGACCGCCTGGCGCAAATCGACCGGGACCATGGCACTCAAGAGAACTTCTTCTATTACATGGCGACGGCTCCGAGTTTCTTTGGGCCTATCGTCGAAAAGCTGGCGGCAAACGGCCTGATGGAGCAGAGCAACGATCATTGGCGGCGGGTAATCATTGAAAAGCCTTTCGGTCACGACCTGGAGTCGGCCAAAACGCTCAATCAGCAACTTCTTAAACTCGCCAACGAAAAGCAGATCTATCGCATCGATCACTATCTGGGCAAAGAAACCGTGCAGAACATCATGGCATTCCGCTTTGCCAACGGAATCTTTGAGCCCATCTGGAACCGGCGTTATATCGATCACGTGCAGATTTCCGTCGCGGAAACGGTAGGTGTGGAAGGCCGGGGCAGCTATTTCGACCACGCGGGTTCCCTGCGCGACATGGTGCCGAACCACCTGATGCAGCTCATCAGCCTGACCGCGATGGAGCCGCCAATTTCCTTTGACGCAAACGCGGTTCGCGACGAGCAGGCCAAAATTCTTCACGCCATCCAGCCGCTCAGCGACGAAGACGTTCTGACCCGCTCCGTGCGGGGTCAATACGGCGAGGGGACATTCGGTGGCGAGCACGTTCCGGCCTATCGTACCGAACCGGATGTCGCCCCGGATTCGCGCACGGAGACTTTTGTGGCGATGAAGGTGCTCATCGATAACTGGCGCTGGGCTGACGTTCCTTTCTACTTGCGCACCGGGAAGCGCATGCCGGCCCGCAATACACACATCGTGATTCAATTCCGCCGGGCTCCCTTTGTTCTTTTCCGAGATACTTCAGTCGAGCACCTGATGCCCAATCAACTGGTGCTGCACATCCAGCCCGAAGAAGGCATCTCTTTGCAGTTCGCCGCGAAGGTTCCGGGGCCCGTGATGCGGCTTGGCTCAGTGGACATGAACTTCGAATATCAGCAATACTTCGGTAAGCAGCCCAGCACAGGTTACGAGCGGCTGCTGCACGATTGCATGATTGGCGATCAGACGCTGTTTCAGCGGGCGGACATGGTCGAGGCGGGTTGGACCGTGGTCAATCCCATGCTCGACCTGTGGAAGGCGCTGCCGCCGCGGAACTTTCCGAACTACGCTTCGGGCACGTGGGGGCCAAAAGAGGCCGACGAATTATTAGAGCGCGATGGACGGCGCTGGAGGAACTTCGAGAAATGATCCTGGCCGGCGACATTGGGGGAACCAACGCTCGACTGGCATATTTTCAGCGCGGCAACGGCCATCTTCAACTGGTTTCCGAGCGCGTTTTTCCCAGCCGCGAATACAACGAACTCGGTGATATTGTCTCGAAGTTTCTTAAAGAAAGTTCGACTCGTCCCGAGGTTGCATGCTTCGGAATTGCAGGACCGGTACACGATGGACGAGTTGAAACTTCGAATCTACCGTGGGTCATCGAACAATCCCGCCTGGCAAAACAGATTCAGCTGCCCGCAACTTTGCTGATCAATGATCTGGAGGCAAGCGCGTGGAGCATTGGCGGCCTTCCAGCGGAAGACATGGTCCCACTGAACCAAGTCCAGCATTCCCAAGGCAATCAAGCGGTCATCGCTCCCGGAACCGGGCTCGGGGAAGCCGGATTGTTTTGGAACGGCAGCGAACACCAGGTTTTTGCCTGCGAGGGCGGCCATGCGGATTTTGCCCCGATCGGCGACCTCCAGGTCGAACTATTAGGCTTTCTGAGCGGCAAGTTCCGTCACGTCAGTTATGAGCGCGTGCTCTCGGGACCCGGACTGGTAAACATCTACGAGTTTCTACGAAGCAAACGATCCAGTGACGAACCGCCTGAAGTTGCCGCTCGGCTCGTCGAGGGAGACGCGGCGGCAGAAATTTCCAGCGCGGCATTGAACCACACGAATCCTCTGGCTGAAGAAGCGCTCGATTTATGGATTTCGATTTACGGCGCCGAGGCAGGCAATCTCGCACTGAAGACGATGGCGACTGGCGGAATCTTCCTGGCTGGGGGAATCTCGCCGAAGATTCTTTCCCAGCTCACCGGCCCCCATTTTATGCAGGCTTTCCTGGAGAAAGGCAGGCTACGGCCGCTACTCGAGGGCATCCCGGTACGCGTCATCACCAACGATAAAGCCGGCCTCTGGGGAGCGGCGCGGTGCGCAGTCACGAAATCCAGCAACGGCCAGGCAGGATCGCTGTGAGTACAACTCCTGAGGTTCGACGGCTGGCAACGCCGCAGGATCTTTTTCAAGCAGCAGCGGATGAAGTGATTGACACGGCCACGAGAGCCGTTTCCGAGCGGGGACAATTCACGATTGCGCTCTCTGGAGGATCGACACCCAAGAGCTTGTACACGCTGATCGCCGCAAACGCGGCCAGCACCTTACCCTGGGAGCGGATGTTCTTTTTTTGGAGCGACGAGCGGCACGTCCCTCCCGGCGATGCGGGAAGCAACTACCGAATGGCCAATGAGTCTCTGCTGTCCAAGGTTCCGGTTCCGCCAGCGAACATTTTTCGGATTCCGGGCGAAAATCCGGACGCTTCTCAGGCGGCAGAAATCTATGAGCAGACGATTCGCAAGCACTTCGCCTCAGATCCCGGTCAAATTCCGGTCTACGATCTGATTCTGCTGGGCTTGGGCCCGGACGGGCACACGGCCTCGCTGTTTCCGGAAACTGCCGCTCTGCAGGAAAAATCGCGGCTGGTGATGGCTAATTGGGTGGAGAAGTTCAAAACCACCCGCATTACCTTCACCCTGCCCCTGTTGAATGCGGCCAGTCGCGTGGCCTTTTTGGTCAGCGGCACCGAGAAAGCGGCGGCGCTGCGTGAAGTCCTGGAAGGCACTGCGCCAGAAGAGAAATATCCAGCAAAACTGGTGCGGCCCCGCCCGGGAAAAGCGATCTGGTTTGTCGACCGGGCTGCCGCCTCCGAACTGTCCGCAGGTTCTTGAAGGGTTTCAGGCGGCGGGAAACGATCTGCGCCAGCCGGCAATCTCTTTCAGGCCCTTGCCCCGGGCGTGCTCGAACAAGCGCACATGATGGCGGGCGTGTTCGAACTCGTGGATGTCCGCCCAAACCTCTGCTTGCCATGTTTTTTCGTGGCTGGAAGACTCTCCGCAGGTAGCGCAGCGCGTATGCAGGCTGACGCCGGAGGGCTCGGACACATGCTGGCGGGACAATTCGATGAAAATGCAGCGAACTTCCTGGATCTCCTCGTTTTCATCGAGCAGGTGCTCGTAACGCAAGAGATAGGAGAAGCCCAGCTTGCGGGCTTCCACCTCCGCTTCAAGGCGCGTGTGGAATGGGCCGTACTCCGCGCGCAATTGCTCAGTGGAGTCGCAAGCCATCCAGAAGGTTTCTTTGTACGTCATCCCGCCGTGCTCCGGGCTACAGTCCCGGCGCAAGGGGGTGAGCCCGCCGGTTGAGTCACGCCTCGTCGTGCAATTCTCGGGCCGACGGTTACGAACTGGAAACACTATATCTGTCAATAAGTTACGAGTGCGGAATGGCGCGGTGGCGTGGACAGAGTGCAAAGCTTTTGCAGCAGTTATCCCCTTTCATCGAATTCGGTGCGGGGGCCCTCATGCGATACTCTGCGACCCAACAATCCCTGGCGGGGTTCAGCCGGCGCGAGCTGTTGGCGGTATCGTTCGTTGCGGCTCGTCGAGCCAGCTCTTACCTCCATGGCCGGCGACATACATCGCTAACTCGAGCCGGCTCCAGACACCCAGCTTGTCGAAAGTGGTGCGCAGGTGGTTTTTAACCACCTGCTCGGTCGTGCCGATGAGTTTGCCGATCTCGCGGTTGGTAAGGCCTTCCCACACCAGCGTAGCGACTTGAGTTTCCTTCGGAGTTAAATGCTCTCGCGGCGTCATGGATTTAGCCCGCCCTTCTCTCGAATGCGGCGGTAGCCAGGCGCACCCGTTTGCGCCCTTCTCTAATTCCAGCGCGCAAGAATAACGTTCGCAAGTGTTGCTTTACGGTGCGCGGGCTGATGCTCAATTGCCCGGCAATTTCCTTGTTGCTGCAACCCTGGACCAGCAAATCCAACACCTGCTGATCCCGGGGCGTCACTTTGACCCGGTCGAGTTCCATCACGTTGGTTCTCCCCTCATCTCTTCAGATTTTCCAGACTTTCTTGTGCCCTGCCAGACACGCACTTTTGGTTAAGCACATTCTTCGCCAAACCTTCTCCCCGAGCGCAAACATCCTGAGGAGCCGTATTCACTGGCGTTTGGCCATACGCCGTACCTTTCAGGAGAAGTTCAGAAAAGCCGTGCTAGGCTAGACCGTCCCAAATTGGGCCGAGTAGAAATGACGAAGAGGACACTGCCCCAACGACAAGGATTCGCTTCTATCGTTTCGGGCAAGGCGCGAAGGACAGCGGGGCAGCAACCTTTGATTGCTTGTTCTTCAACTCAACCCTTCTGTCTTCAGACTTTTGAGCATGTCCCGTTGTCGACGGGAGGCTCGCGAGGTGCATCGTGAAAGATGTGAGGTATTTTTTCCGCAGTACAAGAAATCCGGAGTTTCAAAAGAAGTTCCAAAATGGGTATTCGACGGCGGCGGTACTGTTCGTTTTGGCGTTCGCAGCCAGTGAGCCTGCCCTTTTTGCACAAGCTCCGGCAGCAACATTGGAGGTCTCTCATCCTCAAGCCTCCGCCGCTCCAGCTGCGGACGGAACGCCTTTGACCATCACGCTGCAGGATGCGCTGGAGCGGGCGCGCGTCAACGATCCCCAATATCACTCCGCAATCACCGACCTGGGAGTGGCGAGGGAGGATCGCGTCCAGAGCCGCGCCGGCTTGCTGCCCAACATCACTTACAACAACTCCTTTATCTACACCGAAGGCAGTGGCCAGCCGCCAGTCTGCGCGATCAACTCAACGTGTCCCACCAGCCGATTCATCGCCAACAATGGAGTTCATGAATACATCAGCCAGGGGAACGCACACGAAACCATCTCGCTGACGAATTTCGCAGATTACCGGCGCTCCTCGGCGGCTCTGGCGCAAGCGCGGGCGAAAGCAGAGATCGCCACCCGCGGTCTGGTGGTCACAGTCACGCAGGCTTACTACGGTTTGATCGCGGCCCAGCGCAAGTATGCGACCGCGCAACGCGCTGCCACCGAGGCTCAGCGATTTCTCAAGATCAGCCAGCAGTTACAGAACGGCGGCGAAGTGGCTCGCGCCGACGTGGTCAAGGCCAGCATTCAAGCACAACAGCAACAGCGCGATCTGCAAGAGGCGCAACTGGGCATGCAGCACAGCCGGCTCGATCTCGCGGTGCTGATCTTTCCCGACTTCAACCAGAATTTCAGCGTCGTCGACGACCTGCAAACGCCGGAGCCGTTGCCTGCATTCCCCGAAGTGGCGGCCGCCGGCAAGAAAAATAATCCTGAGCTCCGCTCGGCCCTGGCAGCATTTCAAGCCACGAACCATCAGGTCACGGCAGCCTGGGGCGGGCTTCTTCCCAGCTTGAGCGTCGACTACTTTTACGGCATTGATTCGAACAAGTTTGCCATCCGCACCAACGGCGTGCGCGATCTTGGCTACTCGGCGGTGGCGACCCTGCAGATCCCAATCTTCAACTGGGGTGCGGACCGCAGCAAGCTGAAGCAGGCGGAGTTGCGCCGCGATCAAGCCCGGCTGGAGCTAAATCACGAACAGCGTCAACTGCTAAGCAACCTGCAGCAGTTCTATGAAGAGGCAGAGACGGCTCGCTCGGAGATGGAGTCGCTGGCGAGTTCCGCTGAAATGGCGGCCGACAGTCTCCGCCTGATCAACCTGCGCTACCAGGCCGGAGAATCTACTGTGCTCGAAATCGTAGACGCACAGAATACGCTGACCCAGGCGCGCAACGCTTATGATGACGGGCAGGTTCGCTACCGGGTCGCTGTGGCGAACCTGCAAACTCTCACGGGGAGCTTCTAGCCAGATGAGTCAAAACCCGCTCGCCGATGTTCCCAACCAGTTGCAATCGCGCCGCGTTTCCAACCTACGGCGAATTCTTGCGGCTGTATTCTTCTTGCCGGCGATTTTTTTGTTCATGATCTCGGCCGCCTGCTCCGGAGAAAAGGGCGACAAAGAACCAACCGTGAGCGTGCAAGTTGCGCCGGTTGAAAAAACCACAATTGAACACGTCGTTAAAACTGAGGCGGTTTTGTTTCCGCGGCAGCAGGCGGCGATCGTTTCAAAGATCAGCGCCCCAGTCGAAAAGTTCTTGATCAAACGCGGGAGCCCGGTAAAAGAAGGCCAGCTCTTGGCTGTTCTGGAGAATCGCGACTTGTCCGCCGCCGCGCAAGAAAACAAGGGGGCATTCAGCCAGGCCGAAGCCACCTATGCAACCACCACCGCCGCCGGATTGCCGGAAGAGATTCAAAAGGCCGAAGCCGACGAGCAACAATCGAAACAGGCTCTGGAAGCCCAGGAGAAGGTCTACCAAAGCCGCCAGAAACTGTACGACGAAGGTGCGCTGCCGCGAAAAGAACTCGACCAATCCAGCGTCGACATCATCCAGGCTCGCAACCAGTACTCCATCGCCCATCGTCATCTCGAGACATTGATGGCGATTGGAAAGCAACAGGAACTCAAGGGCGCGGCCGGACAACTGGAATCCGCCAAGGGCAAGTATCTGGGCGCCGAAGCACAGCTTAGCTACTCCGAGATTCGTAGCCCGATCAGCGGCGTGGTAACCGACCGCCCGCTTTACCCCGGTGAGATGTCCGCAGCAGGCACGCCCATCGTGACCGTGATGGACGTTTCGTCCGTAATTGCCAAGGCCCACATTCCACAGGCTGAAGCGGCGCTGCTGAAAGTGGGCGATAAGGGTACGATAACGGTCCCAGGTCTGGATCAGCCTGTCGAAGGCAAGGTGACCGTGGTCAGTCCGGCACTCGACCCCAACAGCACCACCGTTGAGATTTGGTTGGAAGCGAAAAATCCCAAACAACAACTGAAACCGGGAACCAGCGTGCAGCTTTCCCTTACGGCCAAGACGGTGAAAGACGCGCTGGTTGTGCCTGCGGCGTCGGTGGTAACCGCCGCGGACGGCACCACGGCGGTGATGGTTGCGGGCAGCGACGGCAAAGCTCACCAGAAGGCGGTAAAGCTTGGCATCCGTCAGGACGATGACGTACAAATCGTCGAAGGCGTGAATGAGGGCGACAAGGTTGTCGCAACCGGCGCCTACGGCCTGCCCGACAACACCAAAATCAAGATCGAAGCGGCCGCTGACTCCAAGGATTCAGACTCGAAGGAGCCCAAGGATTCAGACTCGAAGAAAGCCTCACCAAAGGACGCCCCCGATGAGAAATAACCTCTGCGGAGTCCCTGCGTGAACCACAAGAAATCGGAGCATTGGGTCGCCCGTCATTCCCGGCCGATGATTTTCCTGATCCTTACCCTGGCCCTTCTGGGTGGGTACCTGGCCTTCACCATTCCTGTGTCGGTCTTCCCTTCGACCGACTTTCCCCGGGTGCTGATTGCGGTTGACAACGGCGTCATGCCCATCGATCAGATGATGGTTACAGTGACGCGCCCCATCGAAGAGGCGGTGAACAGCGTACCGGGACTGCTGACCGTGCGCTCCATCACCAGCCGTGGCTCCGCGGAAGTGGATTTGTACTTCCGATGGAACATCGACATGTTCCAGACGCTGCAATACGTCAACGCGGCGCTCTCTCGCGTCCAGCCGGAGCTTCCAGCTACGGCGAAGGTGGAAGCGCATCGCATGACTTTTGCCAGCTTTCCCATTCTCGGTTACAGCGTAACGTCAGCGACCATTCCGCAAACCCGGCTGTGGGAGATGGCTACGTATGAGATGAAGCCGCGGCTGAACCGGCTGGAAGGTGTCGCCACTGTGATCATTCAGGGCGGCCAGGAGCCTGAGTTTCAAATCACTCCCGACCCCTCCAAGTTACTCGCCGCCAGCGTGACGGTCAGCGACATTCTGGATGCGGTCCGCCGCACCAACCTGATCGACTCGCCGGGCCTTCTGGAACGCAACCACCAACTGTTCCTGGGCCTGATCAATGGACAGGTGCAGACACCCGAAGAAATTGCCAATACCGTAATCAAGAGCACGGCCGCTGGAATTCCAGTTCGAATTCGCGATGTGGCCACGGTTCAGCCCGACGTCAAGCCGGTGTACACGGTCGTCACCGCGAATGGAAAACCGGCCGTCCTGCTCAATATCAACCGCCAGCCCGATGGGAATACGGTGCAGGTGGCGGACGAAGTCCACACCGAAATCGAGCGCATTCGCAAGACCCTGCCGCCGGGCGTGGAGATCGAGCCCTTCTACGATCAATCGATTATCGTCAGCGAATCCATTAAGAGCGTGCGGGATGCGATTCTTCTGGGCCTGATCCTCGCTTCCATCATTCTCGTCGTCTTCCTGCGGGACTGGGGAACATCGCTGGTTGCCGGCCTTGTCATCCCCGTCACTGTGATGGTGACGTTCATCGCATTAAAGGTAATGGGCGAGACCTTCGACTTGATGACGCTGGGCGGACTGGCAGCAGCAGTCGGCCTGGTCATCGACGATGCGATTGTTGTGGTGGAAAATATCGTGCTGCACCGCGATGCGGGCCAGGGACGGTTAGAAGCGATCGAGAGTGCGTTGCGCGAGATCACCGTTCCGCTGATCGGTTCAACGATCACACCGGTTGTAGTCTTCATTCCGTTGATTGCGATCACCGGTGTGACCGGGGTGTTTTTCCGGGCACTGGCGGTAACGATGAGCGTCTCGCTGTTGACCTCGCTGGCGCTCGCCGTGACATGGACTCCGAACCTGAGCCAGTTTTTTATCCGCGGAAAACATGACAAGAAAAATGGGGGATCGGACGATGAGGAAGGCTTAGGGATCAAGCCGGCTGATCCTGCGACCAGGGAAAGCCGCTCCGAAGACGAGGAGATGCAGCGCTTGCTGGCCGCGGAAGACGCCCACCTCAGCGGCTTCTTCCTGCGAGTGGTCAATTTCCACGAACGCTGGCTGCGCCGGGCGCTGGAGCGGCCGCGCATTCTGGCATTGTTCAGTCTTGCATTGATTGCTGTCGCTTTCGTTTGCTATCACTTCTCCGGCTCCGATCTGCTGCCGGCGATGGACGAAGGCGGCTTCGTACTTGATTACATCATGCCTGCCGGCAGTTCTCTCGCTGAAACGAACCGCGTCGTTGGTCATGTGGAGCAAATTCTGCGCGAGACTCCCGAGGTAGAAAGCACTTCCCGTCGAACCGGTTTGCAATTGGGCCTTGCCGCCGTGACCGAGGCCAACACTGGCGACGTGCTGGTGAAGTTAAAAGCCAAGCGCGACCGCGATGTGGAAGAAGTAATGGCCGACGTGCGGGCAAAGATCAAGCAATCGGAGCCTGCGCTCGATCTCGACTTCATCCAGGTGCTGCAAGATATGATCGGCGACCTGACCTCTGCGCCGGAACCGATCCAGATCAAATTATTTTCGGAGAATCCTAAACTTCTGGAAGAGTGGGCGCCGAAAGTGGCCGAAGCGATTCAGAAGATTAACGGAGTGGTCGACACTCTCAATGGGATTGAGAACACGGTTAGCGGGCCGGCAGTCACATTTCAAGTAGACCCGAGCGTGGCGGCGCGCGCGGGTTTCACCGCCGAAGAGATTGCGGTGGATGCATCGGCGATCCTGGGGGGCGAGCCTGCGCCGACTCCCGTGGTGACGAACGGGCGCGCCTACACGCTGCGGGTTCGATTTCCGAACGCAAACCGCGCTTCACTCGAAGCCATGCGCGACACGCTTCTGGTCAGCAGTACCGGCCATACGGCCACTCTTGGGGCGCTCGCGACCGTGGTTGAAACTCCGGGGCAGACTGAGATCCGCCGCGAGAATTTGCAGCGCCAGGTGGCCGTGACCGCCCGCCTGGAAGGCACCAACCTGGGCAGTGGAATGGCTGAAGTCCAAAAAACCGTGAGCGGCCTGCATTTGCCTTCGAGCATCCGCGTTGAATATGGCGGAACCTATCAGGAGCAGCAACGTTCCTTCCACGACCTTGTCGTCGTGCTTGTTCTTGCCGTGCTGTTGCTGTTTATTGTGCTCCTGTTTGAGTTCGGAACTTTCGCCGCGCCGGTGGCAATTCTTTCCTCCGCGCTGCTTTCAACCTCTGGAGTTTTTATCGCATTGTTGATCACCGGCACAACGTTCAACATCTCATCGTTCATGGGAATGATCATGGTCATAGGAATCGTGGCCAAGAATGGCATCCTTCTGCTCGATGCCGATCAGCGGTTGCGACTGCACGGCATTGACGCCGAAAACGCGATCCTGCAGGCGGGCCGCCGCCGATTGCGGCCTATCGTTATGACCGCGTTGGCCACGGTGGCCGGCATGTTGCCGCTCGCGTTTGCGCTCGGCGCGGGATCGCAAATGCTCCAACCGTTGGCCATCGCAGTGATCGGTGGCGTTTTGATTTCCATGGTGCTCTCCCTCATCATCACCCCCGCCGTGCATTTCTACCTCGCTGGCGATAAGAAGCAGGTGGAAAGCGCGGCGATGGCTGACAATAGCGCGGCTTGAAGCGACAGAGCTTCTCGAGACAGTGTGCATTTCCTTGCATCTCACGGGAGTAACCTTCTCTCGCGGTCCCAAGCGAGATCGAGGCTCCGTGCGAGCTTCGCTCCCGTAACTTTCTGAATCCCCTGCGGTTGACTTGCTGGTCGCGCCTTTCCATGCGAGCGTCTTTCATGCCAGACGCCGGAACTCGCCAGTTCACAACAAAAGTTCCCTGGCGAAGGAATTGCACTAAAATAGCTTTGGATTGTGGACGGCGCGACCTCCGCCCGGCTATTGGCCGTAGGCGGGCAAGGAAGATTTTTGACCGACCAACCAAACAAACCAGCTCTTGACGAGCAGACCTTCGAAAAGCTCCTGGAAGCTGCCTACGTGATGCAGGAGCACAACCGCAAATTGCGGGTGCTAGAGGCCAGCCTGGAGGCTCAGAGCGAGCAACTCCGGGAAGAGGAGCTCGCCAAACAGGCTCTGCTGAAAAGAGCCAAGCCGGCAGCAGAAGAACGCTCCAAAGCGGATGCCGACTACACTCTGACGCTGGCGCAGATCGTCGAGTCGCAGCACCAGATCCAGATGCGGCATCTGGGTTTGGATATGGCGATGTCCGTCGTCGCAGAGAGAGTGGCGAGAATCACTGGCGCAAGCGGGGCCGGAATTGGTCTTCTGGAAGGAGGAACCGTTCGTTATCGCGCAGGCGCGGGCCCGCCAGCGTTACCCGTTGGAACCGAAGTTCCTCTGCTGAAGGCTGTGTGTCAAGCAAACATCCGGACCGGACAAGTCATTCGCACACCCGATGTTGACACCGAATTTCTCTTCGATCCGGACCCCTGCAAACATCGCGGAATCCGCTCTCTCGTAGCAGTACCCATCCATTACGACGGGAATATTGTTGGCGCGCTCGAACTCTACTTCGATGGCCTTCAAGGTTTCGCCGAGCAAGATATCCATACCTGCCAGTTGATGGCCGGATTGGTAACCGAAGCGATTGGCAGAGACGCAGAGTCAAAATCGAGGCGGTCGGTATCGGACGAGCGGTCGGCGATCGTCGGCGAAATTGAGCGGCCTCAGCCGAATCGAGCGGCTGAAGCTCGATCGGTTCTCGCCGGCAAGAAGACAGCGGAAACGACGACTGCGAAGTCTCCGTGTTGGAAGTGCGGAAACAACTTGCTTTCCCAAGAAGTGTTCTGTGGAAAGTGTGGCGCTCCGCGTTCCAACGACGGCGAAGCGTCCCGTTCCCCGCTCCAGGGCAAGCTGGCAGCGGCGTGGCAACTGCAGGAAACGGTCCGTGACGGTCGAAGCGCCAGCCCATCCAGCGGAAACCATCCTCCCATTCGGCCTGCACTGCACTCCTCCGTTGACGATGTGACGGAGGCGCTCTCACTGCCGAAATCCGAGGACGACGAGTTCTCTCCAGTGACAACAAGGATGAAGCCGGCCGCAAATGTGCAGTCGCGACCTACTGCGGCACTCGATGGAGACAATCCCAAAGCCACTTCGACGGCCCTGGTAAGAGCGAAGAACGACGATCTAATTTGGACCTCCGCGGCGAAGGCGCGCGATTTCCTGGAATCGCTCTCTGCGACTCGTGAGCGAGGCGCATTGCGACGCTTCTGGCGTTCCCGACGCGGCGATTTCTATCTTGCCGTCGCGATCATTCTGGTCGTTATTGTGATCCGGTGGGGAGTCTGGTCCGATTCTTCCGTGGTCGCCACGGGGCGAGGAAACACGGTTTATGGAAGCGCCTCTCACAGGCGCTCGAGCGCGGATGCAGATCTCACCCTGTTCGACAGATTTCTGATTAGCCTGGGCTTGGCCGAAGCTCCTGACGAAACCCCGCAATACAAAGGCAATCCAGATACGCAAGTCTGGGTAGACTTGCATACAGCTCTATACTACTGCCCGGGATCCGATCTCTACGGCAAAACCCCGAAAGGCAAGATGTCCAGTCAACGCGATGCGCAATTAGATCAGTTCCAACCCGCTAACCGTAGGGCTTGCGACTGAGTTTCAATCCCCTGCAAGAGCACGATTGAGCCCGAGGGCCAGATAGAATTTGACAACCTTCTTCCCAGGTAGTGCAATCATAACTATCACCGCTCCCGGAGAGTGCCTTGCCCCCTGCCAAGAAATCCGATGCAGAGACGTTGCCGGATCCCGAACTAAATCCTCTCCTGAATCCGATCCTAGGGGCCCACATGGGACGTTGGGCCGAGGTGTACTTCACAAGTCCACCGGAGAAACGTGGCGAAGCTGTCGCCGAGCTGCTCCGTGAACTTCAGAATTCAGAGCCTTCTCAGGACGCTGCGGTGCGAACCGGGGACGATTTGTATCGATCTGCCGGCGGCGATCCAAGAAGAAATCAAATCGAAGAGGAACACCCGGCTGAGCGGGGCACGACTGCGAACGCGTCTTTCGTCGATCCTTTTACTTGCACCGGATGCGGATACCACAATACCCTCGGACAAATGTTTTGCGGAATGTGCGGAGCGCCGCTGAAATCCACATACCAAATGTTAGGCGAGGCTGAATCGCCTGCAGGCACAGCGCACCCGCTAAGATCGCAAGGTCGTTGGAGCGAGCCGGAATTCCCAGTTGGCGAGAATGACGAGCCTGAGAATGCAGGCATGGACGAGTTTACTTCTCCGGCAGCAGTATTTCCGGCCATCACGTCGCCAATCCGTATCTTTCCGGTAGAGGAAGAACGCAATCAGCAATACCAATTCTGGCGGCCTCCGGAACCTGAGCTTCCGAGTTTCGCGGTTGAAACTGAAGCCGTTCCCTATCGCTATCGAATTTATGTTGGAGCGGGGCTTGCCATTCTTCTTGGCGTTCTGCTTTATATGGCGTGGCGCGGAACGACAACTTTTTCTGGAGGCCCGCGATCGGCCGCTTCGAGGGCAATCCCATCTGCGCCACCCGCTGCACCTCCTACATCCCCGGCCGCCGAGCAGCCGCAGGGGAACGCAAGGCCGGCTGGGCAATCGACTAAACCGAGCCAGCCCGAAGAATCTATATCACGATCAGAATCCGGGTTGCGCGAGGAGCAGAAAGCTGCCGCAACCCCCTCCGCTGCCAGTGGAGGTTTTGCCAATTCGAGCAACCGACTGCAGGCTCGCGACGCGCACTCCGGCCCTCACGTGGTTCCAGTAGCCGCGACTCCATTGACGATGGCTGGACAAAGTGGCGCAGAGGAACTAGGTTTGGCGGAGAAATATTTGGGCGCCCGCGACGGAAGACAAGCCGCTGGGTGGCTTTGGAAGTCGGTGGCAAAAGGGAACGTTGCCGCCACAATTGCTCTTTCCGATTTGTACCTGCGCGGGGACGGCGTGACTCAGAGCTGCGACCAGGGGAGGTTGCTGCTGGATGCGGCAGCCAAAAAAGGCGGAAAGGGCGCCGCAGAAAGACTTCGTAACCTGCAAGCCTTCGGTTGCCGGTAGAGGATGTGGGGAAGGTTCCTGCGGCTTTTGCCCCGTGTTATCGCAGCCAGGCGGTTAGGCAACACCGGCGGGAATCCCCCGCTCGTGCCGACGCGACTCATACCACAGCGCCAGCTCTACGCGGTTCCAAAGACCGAGCTTGTCGTAAATGACGCGCAGATAATTCTTCACCACATGTTCGGTTGTGCCAATGGCATCGGCAACGTCCCGATTTTTCAAACCCTGGGCGACAAGTTCGATGACTCGGTTTTCACGCTGGCTGGGAGTACGGGTTCCGTAACGTTCGTTTGTAAACACAATTGCCTCCTGTACAAAAGGGTCGCGAGCTTGACTCGCTTGATTCCACCAGTGATTCCGAATCGGAGAAACAGCCGGTTGAAATGAGCTTTCACAGTTCTGCGAGCCATTTTGAGCTGGCTCGCAATTTCAGCGTTATCGCAGCCTTGCAATAAGAGTTCTACAATTTGCTGTTCGCGCGGTCCTAGTCGAACGGACTGCTCCGTCATCACTTCCCCCTGGGTTTAAAATTTGCTCGTACCGACTGTTTAACTGGGATATTTCGATTTGTGTAAGCATCCACAATGCCACATTGCCGTGAGGATGGCTGTGACGAAAAAACAGCCATTTCCACAGGCACTTACGAGGATCGCCCCGTGCTACAAGAATTCGGATCCCGCGTCCCGAGCCCTGTCCAGGCCCTCCCGGAAATCCACGGTGGAAGCTTAGATCCTCGAAAGGCGCATAAAACAAGGCCATTTGAAGCCTCTGTCGATGGAGCCGACGAAAAGCTGCTCTTCGGGGATCGCCAGGGTGATCTCTCCGTGCAGACGTTTCTAGAGGGGTGCGACGGGTGATAACGACTGCAACAGAAACACAGGCGGTTAAGATGGTTACACTCAGGTAAACGCCCTAGGAGAAATTTTCTAAACATCGGGAACAACACTGCACAATTTACATCGTTCACCCTGAAAAAGGGGTGATGGTGGAGAGAATGCAAGCGTCCGGCCAATAATTTTTCACGAAAATTTAATGTGTTTTTCCAATGATTGACGTTCTCGGAGAGCGGTCATCGTCAGTAGACCAGATTGCTGGTCCGGCCGGTTTGAATCTTTCCAGCCTCAACAGAGATCGAGTAAGCTTCGCCACCGTCGCCGTTCCACGCGCGAATATCGAAACTGGCCCCCGTGGGTGCGTGATACGCAGAAATTTTGTTGAAGGTGAGCGGTTGTCCTGGCCTACATATCTGGGGCGCGGCGGTGACTTGCAGAAAATAAACGCCGAGGCCTGTACCTACTACTCTTCCTCGCCCGCTCGCGTCGACCAAAAGAGCAGATTTTTCATCAATGGCAATCTCGCGCGGAGTTTCCGACCAGCCATCCGCCACGATGCGGGCCAGAAATCCCAGGCTTCGCCCCATGCGATCGCGTTTCGCAAAATGACTGTCAGTGAGAGTGTTCTCCAGACCGGGAACTTTCAGAAAGTCGCGCACTACCGTTACGCGCTTGATGTAGGGGTCCGCTAGAACCTCGCGCGAAGTAAGATCGGCATCCTTCGGCTTATCTTGAAGACAGCCGTACGCGAACTGTCCCAGCACGGCCAGCCCAGCGCTGGTTCCGCCAATGGGCTTGCCTGCGGCGACATGCGCATTGATTGCATCTTCTACTGGCGTTCCCTTCCAAAAATTGACATAGCGTGACTGGTCGCCGCCGGCAATGAAGATAACCTCCGCCTGCGAGATGATCTCTGCGACACGCGGCTCCAACGCACCCTTGCGGCTGCGGATAATCAACGTCGCCACAGAGTTCGTCTTGCACAACCCGGTGACATAGGGGTTGTAGTCGGCGCCGCCGTGAGCGCGAAGAATCAGAAAATCGCCGCCACTGCCCTTGTCGCAGAGCCAGTGGAAAGCTTCATCCAGATCGCTTCCGCCGCCCATCATTGCAATTCCGGCTTCGGTACGAGTCTGTACGTCCTGAGGATTGCCCTGCCGAATGTACTTGAAGGACGCCGCGTTACTTATTGCGACACACCACCAGACCATCCAGCCTAAAACCAACCCGCGAGCGAGTTTCATGATCCAGAGACTATACGCCAGAGGAAGGCCGCAAACGGCCACAATGCAAATTCGCACCTTCAAGCGGTGAGGGCGAGTTTCCGCCGGGTGGTCGGGGTGGCGCGTTGCTGGCTCACTGAGGATGGATCGCCGGTGGAGCGTTAGCAGCGTTTTCCAGCAAGTTGGTGGCTTACTTCGCGGCTTCCACTACGACCGCCGTCCCATACGCCAGCACTTCCGTGACGCCTTGCATCACTTCGGTGGCATCGTAGCGTGCGCCGACTACGGCATTGGCACCCAGCTCTGCGGCGTGAATCAACATCAGGTCAAAAGCTTCGGCGCGCGTCTTTTCGCACAAGTTGGTCAGCAAAGTGATGTTGCCGCCGACCAGGGTTTGCAGTCCAGCGCCGATGGTGCCGAAGATTGAGCGTGAGCGCACCACAATTCCGCGCACCACCCCCAGCGTCCGCGTTACGCGAAAACCATCGAGCTCAAATTGCGTGGTGACCATATTGTGCGCGACCATACGGCCTCCGCCTGTATACGTGGCTGCCATTTCATGACCCTTTCTACGCTCCGGGACCGAGCCGAGAAGAGCAGCTAACTATAGCGCAATTCGCATCATCAAGCTGGTTCACAATTTAAGCTTTGCTTCAATGATGCAGTTCTTACAATGCAATTTCTACTCCAACTCTGCCCTGATGAGGAATCCCTGCGAAGACATATCGTACTCAACGAGCAGCACATTGGGCCTGCAGCAGACCTGGCAATCCTCGATATAGTTCTGCCGGCGACCAGCGAAATCATCGACCGTCGTGACATTCCACTCGCCGCAGCCCGCGCATTGAAAACCTGACTCCATCAGGATGTTTCTCTTTGCAACCAGCCTTTGAATGCAGCATTCGTATTCGCCCTATAATAGCCCGGACTCATCCGAGGGCGACAAATGATGATTTCACGACGGCGGTTTTTCGAGGCGACGGGAATAGTGGCAGGGTTGGCCGCCACGACTCGCCCTCTGATTGCATTGGATAGTGCAAGGCAACAAAAGTCAGACGTTCGTGCCCTGCCTCCGTCCATCGCACTCTTGAAATCCCGTAAGGAGGAAGCCGTTCCGATTACGCGCGAGGAGCGCCAGCAACGCCAGGAGAGAGCGCGCAAACTGATGGCTGAGAACGCGCTCGACGCCATTCTCCTCATCGAAGGCATATCGCTGACTTATTTTGCCGGGCTGCGTTGGTGGGGCGGCGAACGCCTTTTCGCGCTGGTGCTGCCGGCCAAGGGGGCGGCATTCTATGTATGTCCAGCATTTGAGGAAAGCCGGGCGCGCGAACAAATTGTCAACGCCCCGGACGGCCGGCAGCCGGACATTCGCACGTGGCACGAGGATGACAGCCCTTACCAGCGGGTGATCCAAGGTCTGAAAGATCGTGGGATGAGCACAGGGAAACTCGGGATCGAAGAAACTATCCCCTTCGTATTTTCGGATGGAATCGCCAAGGCTGCGCCGCAGGTAACCCTAACGAGCGCCACTCCCGTGACTGCAGGTTGCCGCATGATCAAAAGCAGCCACGAACTCGCATGCATGAATTTGGCCTGCCAGGTAACGCTGGCGGCCTACGAGGCCGTTTATCACGCGCTTGGCGAGGGAATGACACAGCAGCAGGTCAGCGACCTGATCGACGCGGCTTACGCTCAACTCGGATTTCCAGGAGAAGCCAGCGTGCAAGTCGATGAATATACGGCGCTGCCTCACGGCTCGGCTACGCCACAAGTGATTCGCGAGGGTTCGATCGTAATGATCGACGACGGCTGCACGGTGGAAGGGTATCAGTCCGATGTCACCCGCACGTTCGTCCTGGGCAAAGCGCCTGAAAAGGCTCGGGAGAAAATGAAGAGCGTATTCGACATTGTTCATCGCGCACAAGCTGCGGGGCTCGCGGCGGCCCGTCCTGGAGCAGAATGCGGCGCCGTAGATGCGGCGGCACGCAAGGTGATCACAGACGCCGGTTACGGGCCCGACTACAAATATTTTACGCATCGCCTGGGCCACGGCATCGGCATGGATGGACACGAGTGGCCCTATCTCGTCCGCGGCAACGCCGCGAAACTTAAGCCCAACATCACCACCAGCAACGAGCCCGGCATCTATATTCCGGGTGAGTTCGGCGTTCGTCTGGAAGACGACATGCAGATCACCGAGAACGGGGCGGAATTGTTCACGGCCCAGAGTCCGTCACTGGAGGATCCCTTCGGAAAAACGTAAGAATCTGGCAGCCTCGCAGCCCGAAAGGCACGGTCAGCCTCGCGCCGAGAGGTTTCCGTCGTCCTTACTTCGATCCCTGGACCGCCAGATTATTCGTCACAGAAAAACTTCCAGACACGCCGTTGGCGCGCATTCCTGCAAAATTCTTGTCGCCTTCGTTGTCGACCACGCCCTCCAGCGTGACATGCCCGTTCTTCACGACAATGCGAATCGGCTTCTGCACCCCGAGAGAGTACTTCTCCAGCGCCGGGAACCCGTAGATCGCGCGGAACAGGCGGCGGCGTAGTCGATCATCGAAGGGAGAGGTGGGAAGTACCTCAATCTGATTGTCGACTTTCTCGACGCCCTCGATGTGCTTTACAGCATTCTCCGCGTCTGACTTCGTGGTCGGCCTCACCACCTGCCCGAGAAGGATGACGGTCGCCCCATCGACCTTATAGGCGATGTTATCGAATACGCCGAAGTATGGGAGCATGAGAATTTCGTGTCGAACTTCGCGAGTAATACGTTCTTGCGATCGCGCCGAGGGTTGGTTGCGGTCCTGAGCAAGACCGACCGTAGTCAGCGAAACCAGAACGACAACAACCGGCACGGATCTGCGAATCAACGATCTGCAAATCATGGTCAATCCTTTCTCCACAATGTAGTTTCCGCGAACCGATAAATTTTACGCGCTATAAAGCCACGGGGCATGGGATAGTTACAGTCACCTAGTTTTGTGATGCATACGGGCTTCGCTGACAGAGGAACTTGATCTCGATGAAAAGGTTGCGGGCCATTCATTTGTCGAGCATTCGTTTGCCGAGCTTTCATTTGCCGAGCTTTCATATTTGTTTCACAGGAATCGCTTCTCAATGCAACATTTGAGCCCCCATGACGTAATGACGATGTTCATGGCACTGGCCACGCTGCTGGGTTGTGCCAAGCTGGCGGCCGAGTTGATGCAGAAAATTGGCCAGCCGTCGATTCTGGGAGAAATCTCGGTCGGGATTCTTCTGGGACCAACCGTCCTCGGCCACTACCGCCCTCATCTGTACGAGACCCTCTTTCCCGTGACCGGTCCGATGCCGATCGTGCTGGACACGGTGACCACTCTCGGAGTTGTGTTCTTCCTGCTTACGGCCGGCCTGGAGATCGACCTGCGTAGTATCTTCCGCCAAGGCAAGAGCGCGTTGCTGGTGAGTCTGTTCGGCGTGGCCTTCCCTTTCGGAGCCGGATTCCTCGCTGCGGAGATTTTCCCCGAATATATGGGTTCGGTTCCCGGAGCAAATACCCTCATCTTCGCGCTCTTCGTGGGTACGGCGCTGTCGATTTCGGCGCTCCCCGTGATTGCAAAGATCCTGATGGACTTGAACTTGCTGCGCACCGAGATGGGCACGGTCATCATTTCATCGGCGATGTTTGACGATTTAGTGGGATGGATTTTGTTCTCGTTCGTTCTGGGGATGATGCATCCGGGAGCGGGGAGCAGTATCGGCGATAGCGTTAAACATACGGTTATACTCGTGCTCCTCTTTGTCGGACTCACACTCACGTTGGGCCGCTGGCTGATCGACAAGATCGTGCCGATTTTGCAAGCGCACACTACCTGGCCCGGCGGCGTGCTGGGATTCATCTTCACTCTGACCATGGCCGGAGCGGCTTTCACCGAATATGCCGGCATTCATGCAGTCTTCGGAGCCTTTGTCATCGGCATCGCGGTCGGAGAGTCGGGACATCTGCGCAAGCGTACCTCGCAACACATTCACCAGATCGTCACCAACGTCTTCGCGCCGTTTTTCTTTGCCAGCATCGGCCTGCGAACGAATTTTGTCTCGAACTTTCACCTCGGATTGACAGCGACGGTCATCGGCGTCGCTTGCCTCGGAAAGTTGCTGGGAGCGGGCTGGGGAGCGCGCCTGGGGGGTATGGATCGCGCATCTTCGTTGGCGGTAGGACTGGCGATGAATGCGCGCGGCGCGATGGAAATTATTCTCGGAATTCTGGCGCTGCAAGCCGGCCTGATCCGCGAAAACATGTTTGTCGCGATGGTCGTGATGGCCCTGTTTACCTCGCTGATCTCGGCCCCCGCGATTCACTTCTTGATTCGGCGAAGGCGCAAGCTGACGCTGAAGGACACAGTCACGGCCAAATTATTCTTGCCCAAGTTGACCGCACAGAGCAGACTCGGAGCATTGAAGGAAATGTGTGAGGTAGCGGCGGAAGCCGTGAGCAACGCTCCCGAAAGATTATTTCGTTCGGTATCGGAGAGGGAGCGGGTCCTCGCGAGCGGATGGGAGAATGAATTGGCGGTGCCCTACGCGCGGGTGAATGGGTTGGCACGTCCGCTGGTTGTGGTAGCGAAGTCCGACGGCATTGATTTCGACGCGCGCGATGGCAAGCCAGCACGCTTGATCGTATTGATTCTCACTCCTGACAGCCAATCGCAACAAGACTTGCTGGGCGATGCCAGCGAGTTGTTCGCCCACAAAGAGGCCGTGGAGCGAGCGGTGAATGCGAACAATTTTCTGGAACTGGTCGCCGCTCTGAATGCGCCGGTGCAGTAAGCGGAAGGGGAGGGCTGAGTGTTCCCGCCTGCTGCACCGGCCACCTTGCTAAGTCACGCCGAAACGCTGAGCGCTCCCCCAGAAGAGGGACTGCCCGAAGCGCTGGTTGAAGTTGCAGAAGGCGTTCCCAGCAGGTTCAGAACAATCTGGTCATTGGTATTCGGAGCCAGATTGAAGGTGAAGTCTTGCGGCTTGGAGCCCTGGTTGCCGACGCTAAGCGAAACCTGTTCGCCCTGAGTTGAGTTTGCAATGTTGATGGTGATCTGTTCGGGGTTGGAGCTGCTGCTGCCCAGGTTGAGGACGATTTCGGGTCCGCCGGAGGAAGCAGTGGTTGCAGCGGGCGTCGAGGTAGGAACAGAGGTTGGCGTCGCAGCGGGGGTTGTGGCCGCGCTGCTGCTTCCGCTGCCGCTGCTCAGGTTCACAATGATCTCGGGACCGCTCGTCGAAGCCGGGCTCGCTACAGGTGTAGGCCGAAACGTATCTTTAAGCGACGTGAAAGCCTGCTGGGCCCCGGCCAGATCGCCCGATTGCAAGGCCTGCCCGATCGCGCTAAAGTCCTGTTCGCGCTGGTTAATCTTAAATGGAACGCCGCCGCCAAAGGGCCCGTTTTGGCCCAGCGAAACGATGTTATTGAAAGCGCTTTGGGCGGCGGCTAGGTCTCCCGAGCCAAGCGCTTGTCCAAGTTGCTGCAGATCGCCCTGCCTGGTTTGAAAATACTGCTGTAGCTGATGGCTCAATGGGTTAGCGGTAATCGCGGATGTCGACATAAGTCTCTCCTCAGAATTCAGTTGACTGACAAGGAACGCTGCTTGGTTCTTGCCATCCAAGGGCCATATCGACTTGAGTTAGAACAAACTTTAGGGACTTCCCTGAGATTGCAACTTTTGGGCTTGATCCGCGTATTCTGAACAGCGGTCGAAGGAGCTGGACTATGCGACTACCGTTACTGTTTTTTCACGTTACAGCCGGCGTGTTGGCCATGATCGCGGGCGCTGCCGCGATCTCGTTCAGCAAGGGCTCCCGCTGGCATGCGAGGGCGGGAAACATCTTTGTCGCATCGATGCTTTGCATGGCCGCAGCGGCCTCGTACCTTGCGTACATGAAGCACCAACCAAACAATGTATTCGGCGGCTTTCTAACGATCTACATGGTGGCGACGGCCTGGGCCACGGCGCGGCGCAGAGATGGTGAAACTGGCGTTGCCGATTGGATTGGTTTTCTGTTCGCGTTGGCGGTTGGGGTCCTCAGCGTTTTCCATGGATTCCAAAAGATGGCAGGGCGGGAACCATTAGACCCTGGAACTTATCCCTTCATGCAGCTTTTCATGGGCTCGATAATTCTGCTTGCCGCTATCGGAGACCTCCGCATGATCGTGCGCGGAATCTCTGGTAAACGGCGGATTGCCCGGCATCTTTGGCGCATGTGCTTTGGGTGGTTCATCGCCACCGGTTCCTTCTTTCTGGGACAGCAACAGGTCTTTCCTGCGTGGTTGCGCGGGTCTCCGGCACTCCTGGTGCCAGCCCTGCTGCCACTGGTGCTGTTGGTCTTCTGGATGATTCGGGTTCGCTTTACTAGCGTGTATAAGAGAATGGCGTTGGCGGGGGCGGGGCAGGCTTTAAGAATAAAGAACAGTGGTGACGCTCCGCCCCTCACCGTTCCGTAGAATTTTCAGCTGTTAGCGGATGATATGGATGGGCACGATGAATCGCAGTTTCTTCCAAGCTTTTTCGGCGGTGTAGGCTGGCAGACCCAGCACCACCGCCAGGGCGAGGCAGGCGCGGTCTCCGAGGGAGAGACCGAGATGGCGGGTTTGGGTTACGAGATCTCCGGCAACTCTCGCCTGTTGTTCGTCAAACGATACGACTTCACGAACGGGACTGGTGGCGTCTTCCCAGGCTTGTGAGGAAGTCCACCCGCGGCTCACTAGTTTGGTTTGAACTTCGGCGAGATTGACTGCGCTCGCGACGGCGCGGGAGAGCAGACTGGAAGTCAGCTTGTCCGCGCCCGGCTCATTGCCAATCAGGGCGAGGATGGCGGAAGCATCGAGGACGATCCTCTCCATATGATTCGCTCGATTTATTCGCGCCGGGCGGCTTTGCGGCGCTCGGCGAGCAACTCATCGACCAGCGATGTCCCCGGCTTCACGTATTGGCGGGCGCGTTGCTGCGCGCGCTGGATGCGGCGCTGCTGGGTGGTGATGCGAAGTTCGTCGTCTTCCACGCGGAGCACGACTTCGTCGCCGATCTCAATGCCGAGGGCTTTGCGAAAGGCGGAGGGGATTACGACGCGGCCGTTTTCGTTGACCCGGGTTCGAAGTTCTTCCGGCATGGCAGGTTCCGATTGGAATGACATTATTTTAGCATAATGACATAAAATGCACCTTATGAACGATTCAGAGAGCGCACCTGGACCAGTTTCTCTTGGGAAGGATCGCTTCCCGGGGACATGGGGAGGGGGCGCACGCGGCA
>Ga0307474_10000659_pt1 | contig 24604 bp, 18 predicted proteins | sample atmos_gasesECM1C_2_FD_203312 | JGI IMG/M metagenome (GOLD analysis project Ga0307474, IMG submission 203312) | Hardwood forest soil microbial communities from Morgan-Monroe State Forest, Indiana, United States - atmos_gasesECM1C_05 | ecosystem: Environmental > Terrestrial > Soil > Temperate... | reverse complement strand
ACAAACCGCGAGATTCCCACTTTCCCACAGCCACAACAACAAGCCTTCTACGGTTACATATCAAATGGCTCGACGGGGAGCGCTAGGGTTACATTCTTAGATGGCTTGACGGGGAATGGGCAGTAGCAAATCTGGGGTGTTTCCTGAAGGGCTATACCACTAATTGCGGATTTAGTGCTCTCAACTCCACAACCGATTGCGTTGTCTCACTTGTCTCACTATTCCCCCGCAACTCCCATAATGTCACCATCATCCCGGCAAACTCCCGTGTTAACTCTTTCATCGATTTGCGCTTTTCCCACCAGTGGTCGGGATCGAAGTCTCCATCTCGAGCGCTGGCGACGCGCACCTCTACGCTCTTTGGAAAGACGTGCCGGAAAATATACCGCGCCCGCCGTGTGTGAAAATTCGACGTCACCACGATAACGCTTCGCCATTTTTTCCCTTTTACCAGCCCCGCCAGCGCTTGCGCTTCCTCCAGCGTGCCATCGGCGTCGTGCGCAAACCGTACGATCTTATCTTTGGGCACTCCGCGCTCGACCAGATCGTGTTCCATCAGGTCCGCGATCCCCGCGTTCGGCCGCAGGCGTCTTCCGCTCGCAACAATCACGGGCGCCTTCCCTTCCCTGAACAATTGCACTCCCCGAGTGGCCCGATCAGCATAAAAATTGTCGTCACCCAAAACGATGAGTGCATCCGCTTTGTCGAGTGCATCCTCAACGATCCAGGATTCCGCCGTAAAGCGCAGAAGGGGGCGCCTCACTAGGTATAAAACACCGCAAAAAACCACGAAAAACAGCAAAAGGAGCAGGTTAAGAAAGATTCGGCCGAGCTCCCCTGGTTTCCGATGGCCTTGCTTCATGAATTGGGGTCCAACGCTCGTAAATTCGTGGCCGCTTGCTCCGGCATTTCCGCGTTGAAGTACACCTCTTTGATGCTGTAAGACTTGCTGGTCTTCTCTACGATCGGCAGAATCTCGACGTGCCAGTGGTAATCGTCAGACAGCGTCTTCCAATAGCCCGACAATTCACCTTTTTTGTTCCTTGTATTGGGTGAAGTGTGCACGACCAGATGAAATGCCGGCGCCATCTTCTCTAGCCGCCGCAATACCCGCCCCAGCAACGCAGCCAATTGCCGGCGATTCGAGCCCGGCCGCGGCTGCTCAAATAAATGATTATGCTGACGATGCATCAGCCAGACTTCATACGGCACCCTCGAAGCATAAGGACACAGTGCATAGTACTCGCCTTGCACATCCACGATCCGCTTGCCCTGTTTCTCTTCCTGTCGCACCATATCGCAAAAAATGCATCGCTCTTTGTCCTTGAACCATTCGTGCGCCGAGCTCAGTTCGTATTTGATTCGCCGTGGCACAAAAATCGTGGCCGTCACCTGCGAATGCGCGTGTGGCCATTCTTCTCCCGCCAGCCTACCTTGGTTCTTGAATACGCTGACGTACTTAAACCGCGCATCCTTCTTCAAATCCGCGATGCGCGCCCCCCACACCCACAACACTCGCTCAATCTCTTCGTCGCTGAATTGCGACATCCGTTTATCGTGCAGGGGCGTTTCCACTATCACTTCGTGGGCGCCTAGTGCCACCATTTTGTCGTACATCCCTTCGGCAACGCGCCCGGGCTCACCCTCGACGTGATAAAGCGGATCAGGGTGCGGCAGCACGCGGACTTGCCATGCTCCCTCCGCCGGCCACGTCAGAATGGACCGCAGCTTTTCAATTTTAGCGGGCTCTAGCGGACACTCCTCCGGTACATCGCCGCGTGCTTCTCTCTGCCCCAGGATTACCCAGCTTTGTGTAATGGGATCTTTGCGAAGTTCCATTCGAGATCTTTAGCGGGTGTATCGCGCGGGTGTGGGTCCCTGCTCGAGGCGGTGACGATCCCAGATCGCGCCTTCGCGCGTGAAGTAAGCCATTTCGAAATCCTGCGTCAGTTCCAAGGCATCCACGGGGCAAGCATCTTCGCAGAGCCCACAGAACATGCACCGCGAAGTATCATAGGTAAAATTCGTCAGCACTTTCCGACGCGTGGCGTCGTCGCGCTGCCAGCCAACCACGATCAGGTTCTCCGGGCAGGCCAAAGCGCACAAATTGCAGCCAATACATAGCGTTTCACCCGTCTCCGGATTATTGTTCAGCCGAGGAGCGCCGCGATACCGCTCCGCCACCATGGGCCGCTCCAGCGGGTACTGCTCGGTAACAATATTCTTGGGATTCTGCGCCCGAAAGGTGACCGCGAGGCCCTTCAGAAAATCCACTTGAAACAATCGCTCCAGGAGTTCGCGCATGCGCCTAGTTTGTTTCTCCCCTCCCCAATTGTCAAGCAATGGCTGCGCTCTTTCTGCTCTCCTGTCCTCTCTGTTCTCAGTGCTCGGGAGTGTAAATTCGGTTTCCCCTCTTAACGCGTGTTATTCTCTCGCCCAAGATGGAACCTCCGCTCCAATTCATGCCAGAAGCGCTCGCCGAAGCGCGCACTGCGGCAGCCGCCGGCGAAGTGCCCATCGGCGCCGTACTCATCCACGACGGCAAGATCCTAGCTCGTTCCGGCAACCGCACCATCCGCGACAACGACCCGACCGCCCACGCTGAAATCATCGTCCTCCGCGAAGCCGCCCGCCTCCTCGGCAACTACCGCCTGGCCGACACCACCCTCTACGTCACCATCGAGCCCTGCAGCATGTGCGCCGGCGCCATTATCCAAGCCCGCGTCCCGCGCCTCGTCTACGGCGCGGACGACCCCAAAGGCGGCGCCGTCCGCTCCTGCTTCGAGATCCTCTCCCATCCGCGACTAAACCATCACGTACAAATCACCTCCGGCATCTTAGCCGCCGAATGCGCCGCCATCCTCCAATCTTTCTTCGCCGAACGCCGCTAACCCACGAGACTCCGACTCTGGTTGGCCTAAGGGGCGGGCCTTGTTTATCCTGAGCGAAACGAACGAGCCCGCCCTTCATCTCACCAGGCGCGAGTGCTTCATTGCCGAAAAACAAGCCGCTCTGTTACGATTAAAACTACAACGACCGCGGAGAGGTGGCTGAGCGGTTGAAAGCACTCGCCTCGAAAGCGAGCGTGCGGGAAACCGTACCGTGGGTTCGAATCCCACCCTCTCCGCCATAACTCAAATACCCGCATAAACACGATAGTTCTTGACAAGGGGATAAGATGAAGCTGCGCGTTCGATAAGAAGAATGCTGGTGTTTTTTACCGTGTTGGTTGTTATCAACTCCGTGATTTTGTTCATATGGAGCCTAGCAAGCCATCGCTGAACAATGAGTCATAGCAGGGAGGTACACTTTCGCAAAGGGAGGGTCACCCGTCGTGACCAAGAACTCATCACCGGATTGGTTCGCTTGCACCATCACCGAGGTGTCTAAATGTTCAGTCAACAAAAGCTGCTGAAAGTGATAGACGCTGACATGCACGCCTGTCGCTGTGCGGCCCCCGCACCGACGGACGCGCCGGGTAAGGAGAGACAGATTCAGGAGTTGGCTATTTTGACGAGGCATCTGGAATGGGCGAAGAGCGTGGGTGACGACCAAGCAGCTCTGGAGCAAATCGTGCAGTCTTTGGAGAAAAACATGGTGGTGCGTTATCAACGCTGGCGCGAACTGTCTCCGGTATAGGCGGCACGCTCATTCAAGCCGCGCCTGTAAAGGTACTTCCTAGTGGTAGTTGACCCACGTGCAATTCATATGTATACGGACGGCTCTTGTTATAAGAACCCGGTGGTCAATCGGGGCTGCGCAGCCATTGTTGCACTTTCCCGAACATCTTGGCGGCCCCCGATGAACAAATTCTTGATTTCGGATGCGGCGAGCAGTGACGGACAAAGCCTAAGATGAACCCGCTGTCGCTCTTTTTGCACAAAGAAAGTTTTCGATTCTCCTTGACACGCGCACTCTTGAGGAACAGTATCAGTTCGTGGTTTCGCTGTTTGAGGCGAGACTCCCGCTTCTCAGTCCGTTCGCAGTTTCTTTAAAGGACAAGCTTCGCATCGAGCGCCGACAGGGCAGAACCGATTAGGTTCTTTTTTATTCCCTCGCGCGGGGCCCTACCTCCTGTTCGACGTACAGGTTTGCACACCCAGGACGCCAGCGGTTTCAGGCCAGATATTCAACATAGAATCAAAGGAGAAAGACAAATGAAGAACCTCTTAAAGTTTGTTACGATTGGGATTTTGGCTGTAGTTGCCTCCGGCCCGCTGTTTGCCCAAAGTAATCCACTGGTGGGAACATGGAAGCTGGATCCGGAAAAGTCAAAATTCAATCCCGGCCCGGGACCAAAGAGCATGACACGGACCGTCGAAGCGCAAGGCGATGGAGTCAAATATACCTTCGACGGACTTAGCGCGGATGGAACCGCCGTAGCATACAGCTTTGCGGTCAGCTTTGACGGCAAGGACAATGCCATCATGGGTTCAATGCCTAGTGGGGCGGACAGCATCTCCGCCACGCGCATCGACTCCAACACGTTCGACGCGACTTTGAAACAAGGCGGCAAAGTAATTGGAACATCTAAAGTCAAGGTTTCCCACGATGGAAAAGTTACGACTGTTACATCGAAGGGTACTAACGCAGCCGGACAGGCAACGAACGACGTGTCTGTCTATAACAAGCAATAGGCATCGCTAACGCTAGCTGAGAACTCAACACAGCAGAAATTCCAGGGCGGCTCTTCCTTCGAGCCGCCTTTTTTTAATTTCTGCTGACGCGATTTATCCGCCCAACTCTGGTAAGTTGCCGGACAAGTGGAAATCGCACCCGGAAGCACAGTCCTCATTGTTTTTTGTTCCATAAGTCCATGAAGAGTTTTGCCGTCGCCGGGTCACGATTTGGCACTTGGCCGCGTTAACCAGAGTTGGGCACACTTGGGATGAAACGAGAGGTCCTGAGTTCTTCACAGGCAGAATTTCGATGCGGCGTTGCAGCGAGTTATGCGTGGCTGCAAGTTAACACCCGAGAGCAAATGTAGGGGTTCGCCTAATTGCGCGACCACAGCAATCGCGCTAACCCATCCGCCCTACCCCGGGAGAATGGACGAGATTGATTATGAATCCTCAAGGAATTCTTTAAGGATTCTTACATCCTCACCAGGGGCCAAAGGAGGAGCACGAGGCTTCGAACCAGACTAGTCATACTTGCGGTCCTGGCGATTACCCTAGCACTTCCAGGGTTGCCCGGGCGCAGAGGATGCAGTGCCCGAGCGGCGGTACCCCGCCTCCGGGTTCGACCGTTGACGGAGGACTCGATGTCGATGGGGTTTGTATCGCCGATCAGGTTCGATTTCGAGAACCCATACATGTCGCCATTTGAGAACAGCGCAAATTTGCGGTGATCAACGAACTCAGTTCATTGGCCTACCTGAACGTGGACATATGCAAGCTGATAGTCGACGCAAAAGAACTATTGGCCATGTTCTCGACGAATCGATGTTCGGCGTAGTCGCTGCTGCAACTCAATTCCGGAGAGCTGCAACCGTCCGACGACGAGTCTGACTGCTGTGTTGATGAAGTTTGGGACGAAACACTGGACAGCAAATTCTGGGCGGTGGGAGTCCATTGTTTGCGAAACTCCTGCTTCTCGGACTTGGAGAGTTGCGGCCACTTGGAGCGGAGCACTTTCCAGAGAACGGGCATTTGAGAGAACTGCTTCTGCTGATCAGACGGGTATCCGCTATACTGCGCCGCGAGGCTCTTGGCGAGCATGTCCTTGAATTGCCGGTTTGCATTTATGGCCTGCTTCCCCAGGCATTCGTGAATCATAAAGGCGACGACTTCGGCATAAGCATCGGCAGCCTGCGAAGTAAGAGGGGGATTGCCTTTGGCGATCGGTTTGTGGGCCGAGTCATAAATGCTTAGGATCCATTTCGAGAGCACCTGATTCGGGGTTTGACGCATCCCCTCGAGAAACTTTTGACAGAGGCTCGCCCTAACTATTTCTCGTTCCTCTGGAGACCTGGAGTTGAGCTGCTCCTGAAACTTCAAGGCGTTCATCGTAGAGTTGATCTCTTCCTGGTTGTGTTGTTTCCACGAACGCACCAGAGAGTCGCGAAATTGAGTACGTTGCTCCTGAGTAAAAGGGGCGTCAAGCAGCCATTCGAAGAACTGGACCCCTTGATCGACAAGTGCCTGAGTCAAAGGCGGATTTCCCTGAATAGGCAGCTCCGGGGCGGCTTTTGCCTCGGGCGTGAAGAGGCCAGGGAGTTTATTGTGAGCAACGCGTTCCAAGAGCATAGGCTTTTTTAGATCGTTGCCAGTCAATGACATGGAGTCTGCAGAAAGAGAGACTCCGTACTTGTATGTGCCATCAGAAGAAGAAAGGGTTAGAGTCTTGGCGGACAATTTCCAATGTACCTTGCGGCTATTCAGCGATCCAGAATTGTCCGAATTAAGGACTAACGTGAAATTAGTTTCACTGTGCTGGCCTTTCCAAGTACCAACGATGTCTGTGCTTTCTTCTTCATGCTTGCTGGAATTACCCGCCGGTTGCTGATTCGATCCGCCGTTGCTTCCGAGCACCGTAGCAGGGTGCTTGATGGCCTTGATGAGGGTTTCCGGAGCCGCCGCGTCACGAGTATTAAATCGCGTTGGCTGCCCGGTTTGGAGGTCGTCTTCATTAGGCATCCACCAGAAGTGATAGACCGCACTGTCCGTCTTGATTTCAGTGGCTTGCTCTGTGTTGCCCATGAAAACCCATTGACCAATGGACTTCAACTCCGACCGGGGAATGTCAAAACTGTGATTCTTGTCCTTATCCGGCTTGATGACTTCGTAGCGCACGCTGTGATGCGAAATATAGAGGTAGCCCTCGCAGAACGAGCCGGCCTTGTGCGCATGAGCCACAGGGAAGCGCACTTCGTCGGATGGCGCAGAAGACTGCTGGCCTTCAGGCTCGTGACGGAATTCTAAGTAAGAGTTGGATGCGCTTAACCCCATATTTGTGGTAATTGCGATGATCAAGCACCCAACGATTGAACGTTTCATCCTCATCTGATCCTCCTGTCGAACAAAAGTTCAACCACACCGTTCCACGCCGTTAGACTCGGCCCGACGCCGGCAACGCAATGCTTTGCGCGGTATAGCCGGGCGCGGTGACTGACAGCATGCAGGGAATCGTGGCCGGGCTGCCGCCGGTGCCGTGCGGAATGGGGCCTGGGGACCTTATTGCTCCGAGTGGAACCACCTTGGGATGGCAAATGTAGTAAATCTTTTGTCCTGCTATCCCGCCATACCAGTGGTAGGGGAGATTTGCCGGCCCAAGATCACGGCCTCCCGGGCTGTTGACAAGCACTGAAGCGGCGGGCAGGAGAGCTCCTGTCTGAGCGTCGGCGGCGGAGACCACTACCCAGTGCCAAGTTTGCGGCTGATTTCCAGAGGATCTCGTTGGGAGCTGTTCCGTTCCACTCTGAACGATCCTCAGAATCATGGACTTTGGCGCAGGCAATCCAAGCTTGGCACGCAGAGTCGTTTGCAACTGGCCGGTGATTGCATCCGCGTAAGCGCCGGCCCCTAGCTCATTCGGGTGACCTATGGAAGCGTCAAAACAAGTTGGATCTGAAGGAAAAAACTTTGAACATTCCTCACTTCGGTAATACGCAATTCCCGCATTAGTCGACCAGTCCCCGGGAGGCGCTTCCCTGCTGCGACCGCGCATTTCATCGCCCAAGTATTCACCGGCAGCAAAAAGGTACCGGTTGGGCGCCCCGTAACAGTTGTCGTCGTCAAATTGTGGCCAAGCCAAAGCCACACGGGGGGACGCCAGACCTTGATTGGCTTGGTTTACGAGATCACTAAAGCCGTTGAAGGCGGTCTGCGCAAAGGCTTGTGAGCGTAGAGCTAAGGCGCTCCGCAGCGCGGGAGCCACGAGGATGCTGCCTTTCAGGACAATACTTATGTCCACCAGAACGTCGGGACCGAGTCCTGTCAACACGCCCGTTGGGATGCCTGTCGGCAGTCCAAGAATGGCCAAGTACGCGGTGAGAAGCAAGAGATCGGTGCTTTCCGAAACAGGTGGATAGTAGCCGGTCATGACAATCGCTGCATTTGGGAATTGGTTCACGACCTGGGTGAGCAGATTGTTCATATGCCCCACTACCATCGAATTTGTGTTTGTCCTCACCCAGTTTGGCCCATTCGCTATCTCTCCTTTTGCCAGATTCGTTTCCACCTTTCCCACGTTCAGGATATTCGAGATGGAGATGTCATTGGCTCCGGCGTCAAACAGAACCAAATCGACATCTGCAGGTCCGATGCCTCTTCCTTGCAAATCGGCGACGGCCTTGCTGATCTGGAATGACACACTCGGATAGCCAAACGGTACTTCGCCCTGGTACGGGTACCCATTCCTGCTCATGTAGAACGTGTCAGGGTCGGCCCCGCTCGTGTCGGCCGGATAAGCTCCCCAGCCCGTTCTCGCTCCGGAGTGTGCCCAGCAGACCTGAGTTACTTTGCGGGTCCCCTGAAATTGCGCTTCGATCCAGCTCGCCACCGTGTTGCGGAATTTCATGCCTTCCGGAAGACCTTGTCCCCACATGATCGAATCACCCAATGCAACCATGTTGAAGGAGCGAATCGGAGTAGCTTGTTGAATCTGCTGAATGGGTTGTATGGGTGTGAGCCGCGGTGGTATCGGACTGCGCGGAGGTGTTGTCTGTTGGCCAAAGAGGCTTGGCAGAGCCATTCCTCCGGCAAGCAGACTCGAAGCGGAATAGGAAACCCGCTTCAAGAATTCGCGCCGTGGAAAATTTCGCCTCATGAATATCCTTTCTGACGTTTCCTGCTACAACGCGCTTGAGAGAACGTAGTGCACCAAGCTGCTTTGGTTATGGCAGCGCAAGAGTGAACGGCCGGTATCCGGACTTGCTGACCGACGCGGCGCAAGCAACCGGCGAGGGAGGTGTGGTTCGGGTTTGGCACGGTTGGTGGATGACGACAGCTGTCCCGTTCGGATTGGTCTGGACTGCAATGTTTTGACCGGGAACGATAACAGTGGCAGCGGCCACAGGAGCGCCATTACTTGTCACGTTAACCAGGTCCATGATTTGCGAACCGTTTATGAATGGCCGAAGCTGGCCGGGCCGCAGGCACGAGCGGCCGTCGATGCTAGGACACGCGGATACGGTCAGCGCGGGCATTGGTACTTGCCCTGACCGTTGCATGGGCGTTTGCGCCGGCGCTGGCGTTTGCGGTTGAGCTTGCTTTGGCACGGAGGCTTGCATGGGCGCTGCTGGGGTCAATTGGGGCTGAGCAATCACGGCTCCGGCTGGGGCTCTTACGGTTGACGGGGTCTGTGTAGCACCGGCGGGGGTAGACGCTGTTGACGTTGTTTGCGCAGGAGCCGCCGGACCGGAAGACGCTGATGTGGCCTGTGCAGGACTCGCGGCGCTGGAAGATGTTGACACGATTGGCGCTGCACTACTCCCTGCCAAAATGGTCGGCTTCGCCGCGCCGATGGGTGCTCGCAGAGTATTCGGTGAAAAAGTTAAAGATGGCGCTCGCGATGCCGCAGCGGTTGCGGCAGCAGCTGACTCGCTTGAAGCAATCGAGTACCGGATCGCGATCGGCACAGTGTTTGCATTTCTTGCCGGACACTCTTGCGGCGCGTCCGTCAGCCCCATTGCTGGGCACATGCTTATTTGGACTTCGTATTGTGGGTAGGAAGCGATTTGGGTTTTACCGTCTGAACCGAAAATTGGGAGACCGCTGGGAACGTTCACTGGCCGGGCCGGAGGGTCGTCCTCTGCGGAGACCGCAATGTAGCCCAGCCCGGGGCGATATTGAAAAGCCGTTTGTGTATCCGGGTTGCGCAGGGCCCACGCGACTTCATACGCCCGAGTCAGTGCGTAGAGCGCTGCTTTTTGGAGCTTAGTGTCATCCGGTGTCGGCGTCGAAAGCTGGCGCGCAAAAAATTTGATGTCGTCGGTCGTTGGCTGTTGATTTTGAAGCGCGCTGTAGGCCGAGCGGCCAGTGACCGCAAGATCTGCAAATGCATTAGCGGTGACGAAGTCCCCTGAGTAGAATGCCGTCGCAGCTTTTGCAAGCGTAGTGGTTAAGGCTGCCATTGGGGATCCCGCTTGTAACTTGGCTTGAGGCACTGCTCTCGCCGCAACGCGCAAATCAGGCCGGAGCCGTAAGCCGTACGTACCAGGGCTTGCGTTGTTCTGAAAATTGCCCCCGAACTGTGCCGGTACGGCGAGGTACCCGACCGCGTCCCGCGCATCATTTGGTGCGGCATCGAGCAATGTTTGATCCGGAAGTGGAAATTGAGATGAAGGTAAAACTGGTTGCGGCTGGCAGTTGCTCTCTGCAGGCATACTTGACTCATCAAACTCGAAAACCCCTTGGGGCGACTTGATTTGCCCCGGCCAAGGCTGTAACGGCCCCGCGGTCGGTCCGGGGTTCGAAAAAAACTTTACGATCTGTTCTGAGAAAAATATGGGGCGTTCGTTATGGATCGAGTGACCAGTGTCAGGCACATATAGCGTGTAGCCCGGAGTATTCTTCATTAGCGGCGCCATGACGTGCGTTCGCGCCCAACGATCCTCCCATTGGAGATAAATTGGACCGGCTATGGCACCCCCAAGAGCCATAAGGGCCGACATAGGTTCCGGGACCCCAACTGTTGCTAACCAGGCGGCGAGCGCGCCCTCGGCTTCTGGTGGTACGTATCCTTCGTTCCAATCGTCGTCGTCGCTGGCGACCAGCATCGTAGGCTTAACGATGCCTGAATAATAAGCGGGATCGTTCGAGTCGCCTGACGCAGTGTGGGCAGGGCCTACCCAGCCAAATTCACTATTACTATTGAAAAAACTAAATAGCAATTCTTCGGTGCCGAGCCGGTAGTGCCACTGGCGCCCGAAAGAATTGTAAATCTCTTGCTGTTCCAGCCGCGCTTCACCGATGTAATCCCATTTGCACGGCCATTCTGCTCGAAGAGGTTTTTGCGTATTCTTGCTGGATGGGTACCTATCTCTGTCCCCTCGGTACCACTCTTCAGGGTTTGGTTGTACATTTAGAATAAGCTGTGCCATGTTGGGCACCGGTGGCGGCAGTTGTACCGGACCAAATACGCCGTCGAAGTAAGCCTTGCGACAGTCACTACCGCCGCAACTCATTTCACTCTGTGTCGCCCGCCCAAAGGCCTGATCGAGCGCAATTCCCTTGATCCAGCCGTCGGCGTCAGTCAGGCCACTTCTGTGGAACGTGTTCCACACACTGGCGGGATTCCATGCCACAATTTTCTTGACCCACGGCAGATCGGCTCGGTGCCCCATGCGCAGGGAAAGTGCACCCCCCGTGCTCCCGCCAATAATGTGAATGTTCCGATTTTCGAGCTTTAGCGCATTTACAAACGCTACGATGGAGTTTTCGCTAAAGGCCACCAGAGGGTAGTAGTCCATGCCGGCTTGGTGCGCCGGAACGAGTGTAGGAGGATCAATCATGGATGAGTATCCCTGACTCACCTGATCGAACGAGATGACCGTGAATCGTTTGCTGCCATACGCGGATCCGAGGGCGATAAGCGGGTTGACCAGATCGCTGGCTTCTTCAAGACGAGAACCCGGCCCGCCGTGAACGTACAGAATGATGTCATCGCCGTCTGGAATCACAGGCTGCGGCTGGGTTGGAAGGACGCCGAGCTGATACGGTGCGGGCTCGGAAGATGTAAGTGTTACTAGGTCGCCGTAGTACGCGGGACCGCCGACACACTCCCAAGGAAGGGGGGCAGCGACGCTATTGGAAGCATTTATTTTCGTAACGGTTTGGATCGCAAACCTGAGCAGATAATTGGCAGGGAGCTTGGTAGCGGTGAAGCTGTTTGCGTTGTAGGGTAGCTGCAAGGAGGGAATGGTATTTTGACCGACGTCAACACCGATGCGTTGATCTGGCCCGATGGCGATGCTTTGACCAGTCCCGTTCATTTGAAAGCTGATAATGTAGCCATCGGACGAACTTAGATTGCGAACAGGTGTCCAGTGGAAAGTAGCCGCTCCCATGGTTGAACCTGGCGGCTGTGGCATCACCGAAAAATTCTGAGGAGGTGGCAAGTACGCGTGAGCAATTCCGCACGCAGCATTCCCTTGGACTCCCGCGCCAAAGGTGTTCCCTGCACGTTGCTGTCCCGTCGGAATGGGCTGCCGGGGAGGTGCGGCCTGGGGCGTAGTCTGCTGGGCAGGAAGGTTCGTCCCGTGCAACAGCAGGAACCCGGCAAGGAGTGTTCGAGCTTTCGCGAACCGCAAGGCAGATCGAGATTGAACCTCAGCATGTGCTTGCATCTTCTTTGCTCCCTGAATCGAAATTCTCACCAATCGAAAGTCCTGACTTGAAAACGTCGGTATTCCGCAAACCGGATTGCCACATTCCTTTGACAAATAACTGTTAGCGCGAACCAGCCGCGACATTGAACGCCACATCCGCCTGGTTGTTGGCCGGATTGACGTCGCCATTCGCCACCACTACCGCGACCACTCCGAACTGTCGCCCTTGCGGAACAACCGTGCTCCAACTCGCCTGAAAAGTTCCGCGCCCCGGAATGTTGAAACTCATTGGCCGCGAAGCCGCGACAACCTGAGACCCCGAAAGAAGACGGAAAACCACCGACGCACCTTGCGCTGGCGCGGTCCCAAGGTTGTGAATCGAAGCAGTCACGACGATGGATTGACCAGCTCGTGGCGCACTTGGGTTGATACGAAGGTCTCCACTGGATAGCGACAGATCGATAGTTCCCTGCTTGCTCGAAGAGGACGCACCCTGCTTTGCCGGTGCTGATGCTGTAGCGCCACTCGCCCCCGAACTACTCTTGTTGGAGCGCGTCGACGAACTTGAATTGGAATTAGCAGACGTGTTCGTGTTTCCCGGTGTGATCGTTCGTACTTGGGATCCAGCCGATGAGGAGGAGCTGGATTGTGAACCCGCCGTCCCGCCAGAGCTGGACTTTGCACTCGATTTCGCATTGGCCGTCGGACCTCCCATGTTTCCGGGGGTGATGGTGCGGACTTGCCCGCTTTGACCAACAACAGAATTTCCGGTTGATCCAGATCCACCAGAGATAGACCTTGGGGCTGCAGAAGAGCCTGCGGGCCCAGAAGGGCTGGGAGGGTTAGAAGGCGTGATCGTTCGCACTGTACTGCTTGAGGAGCCGCCGCTTGCGCCTGTTCCACCGGAAGCAGTGGCCGGCGAAACACTCTTCGATGTGCCGGAGGCATTAGCAGAACTGGATCCCGAGTGGCTGAGTGTCGCTTGTGGCGAAGCTAACGCTCTAGGGGTGATGGTAGGAGTACTGGTGGAAGAAGCGGAGGTCGCCGCTCCCTGAGAACTACTTGCGGAAATCTGCGGACTCGACGCCGAGTAGTTCTGATAATTAGTAGCCGTCTTCGCACCTGGAGAAGGAACTGGAGTGGATGTCGTTGTTGCGGGGGGCCCAGTAAGCGGTCCCTTCCCTACTAGATTGTTGCCAACGCCCGCAGTCAGGCCAGGCTGTGCCGATGTTGTGCCGGCCGGGTTCGAAGTGACCGAGTTGGTAGTGTCTACGCTCGCAGATGAGGAGGCTGAAGCTCCATCAGCAGTCAACACAAGGACTCTCGCTGAGTGCGTCCCGGGCGTTCCGGGAATGCCGGAAAACATCGCCGAACGAGTTTGCCCCGGCAACAAAGGACCGAGAGCCTGGTTTTGTGTGAGATTGCCATCGATAAATAGTTGAGCTTGCACTGGAGACAGCGGTGTTGCCGAGGGGTTAGCAATTTGCAGGAGCAAAGGCGCTAGCTGACCGGCTGTCGCAGGCGAACTACTATCAACAGTTCCGAAGAAGACAATTTGTGGTTGCCCAGGAGATGATGGAGATGTAGAGGTTGGCTGCGTTGACGGCTGTCCTCCAACCGGATACGCCGGCTGGCTAGACGAACTTCCTGCAGCCGAAGACGTGGAACCCACAGTAGGACCAAAGCCCGTTGTGCTGACCGCCGTCCCAGTACCTCCAGCAACAGACGGATTGCCGACAGAAATCGTGGGCACTGGAATCGAAGCCAATATGGCTCCGGTGCTGTCAGTGACTTGTAGTTGAAGTTGAAAAACACCGGCGTTCGGCGCAATCCAACTGAACTGAACTGGAGTTGTTCCAGAGTGAGGAACGTAGATTCCATTCTGGGACGGCTGATTCGGCAGGCCTACAGCCGGATTCACCAGGGTGACCGTCAACCCGGAAGCATCCTGGTTCGGGCTGGTATTGTGAACCTGCGCAATTATGTTTACAGGCTGACCGAGGGCGGGGTTAGGGACGTCGACCAAAATATCCTGCGGCCCGAGCGCTATCGGCGTAGCAGCGGCGGCTCCGTTTGCTTGGGGCTGAGCCGGATAGGTAGGTGCCCCCAAAGGTTGAGAGTTAGGCTGACTCGGCATTTGGCCCGGAGCGTACGGTGCCGCCACATTCGTCCCATAAGGTGTCGTGGTCGATGGATAAGGAGAAACTTGGCCGGCCACGCCGGAGTTCAAATTGGTGGGATTGTAATTGTTGAGCTGATTCGCGTTGGTGCTCGTTCCGGCAACTTTAGAGGCCAAAACTGTAGTCATTTGCGTCGTGAATTGTTGCAATATCGTCATCAAGAGCTGTTGCGAGGGTGATCCGCCTGTCGTTGTTGATGGCGGCACTCCCATGGCTGCAGAGTAAGGTGGAGCCGCATTCTGTGACATGGCCATACCGGGTGGTAGCGAGGCACTGGACTGCGGAGAAGTGAATGACGTCGCCCCTGGCATTGCTGAAGGCGTAGGGACATTTTGGCTGACTTGAGCGATGGTTGACGAAATCTGTTGGAGGGCCTGCTGGGCGGAAAGGGAAACCACATCCATGCCGCCGGAACTATTCGGTTGTAGGGTAAGCATCCCCAGATTGTCCTGAACCTTGGAAACCCACCAGGAGAGTGCCTCTGACGCGGTACCTTGGGACCACATAGCTAGGAGTTGTTGAGCCCTGTCATTCCAATTCCATTGCGCAGGATCACCACTGGTCGAAGGGGGCTTCGCGCTGGCTTGCGGGCCAGTAAAAGCTTGACGGAAAACAACTCCCAGGAAACTGCTGGTTGGTCCGTCAGTCGCTCGAAAATCGGCGAGATTCGTGAAGGTTAGAGTGAAGAATTTGCTCTGCTGGTCTGGTGAATTGAACGCGGTAGAGAAACCCGTAGTCAGCGATAATTGTTTCGCAATCGATGATTTGAGATCACGGAGCAACGGGGCAAAATGATCGACATCCCCCGCACTGATGCTCCGTGGAAGCCATTGCACGTTGAAAGCATCAATGTTTGTGGCGGACGCCAGAGCGCTCAGATATTGTTTCAGCGAGGTGCGAGCTTGTAGTTCCGCCTTTGCGTCCAAGGGAATGCCGGCGATAGCGCCTTGCTTTATCAACTCATAGTCAAACGACGCGGCAATCAGAATGGGAGTCGGCTGAACTTGGGTGCCTTGCAGGGCTTGCGTTTCGCTGTTGCGTAGCGCGTCCGCAGAACTGAGTAGCAATTGTTGCGCAGTGTCCGGAGTTATGTTGGGATAAATCCCAAGATGATTCATGGAATCTTCCAACTGGTAGTACGCGATCTGCGTGTAGTCCGCCAACACTGAGGCATCTTGCTGGTGCATGCGGGACACCACAGCCGAAACAAAAGTACCGATCGCACTGGCCATGGCAGATTTATCGTTCCGGTCGGGTCTGACGTACTTGAGGATGGGGATCAGTGACACGCCGTTGGCCTTTGCCCAAACGCACAAATTGGCTAGCCGCGCCGGTGTTGCTGGATCGCCTGGGTCCAAGGGAAAACGAACCATGTTGAACCCTGACGGTTTTAGTGCATCCCACGCCTTCTGAAAAGTATCATTCACACCAGAATGACCGAATTGCGGTGACTTGCTCGGCACATCGCTGGAATCAATCCAGGAGGGATCGATTTGCACATCAACCGCGAAGAGGGGAAGAAGTCCCGTCTGGGAAATCGCTTGAGCGTTCGGGGCGGAACCTGGTTGAGGCCAGACTGGGGTTTGTGTCTGAGTCACCGACTGGGAAGCAGCAAACCCGTTCGTGGTTTGTGCAGTAGCTTCGCCGGGGTGCAACATTGGTGCTGCGCAAAAGGCGGCAACCAAGAGGAATCTTCGCGTCCGCGCCATACTGAATACTCCCTATTCTCGGTTCTAATCCTCAGTCTTTTCAGGGAGAGCTTCCATCCAACCCTCAGTAGCGAGGGTTGCGACCGAAAGGTGTAAGCTATCCTTCGAGTCCGGCACCGTCCCCGACTGTGCCGACCCGTCTTGCGTCACCGCTAAAGGCAATGCTGCGGCAAACAGTGCACACGAAAGAATTGTGGTTGGCTGGGTCAGCCAGTCTTCCTTTTCTCTTCCGGAGGTAGCCGTCATTGGAATCCCTCACTACTCGCTATCTTGTTAATCGGAAAAACGAATCAAACTGGCTCACGTTCAAGAAAAAACTCTTAGGTTCGCCGACCTCCGGACGCAACCTTGTGCAAGCAGTCTCACTAGCAAGCGGGCTTGGTCAATCCGCAGCCAATCTTCCTTTCTCTTCCTGAGGTAGGCGTACAAGTAGTTGATTTCAAGAGCGTTATTTTTTGACTCGCCGATCCCGACGTTTGGCATCAGTCTCGGATCCGTACGCCATTCCGAGTGCCAACCTGGAAAGAATCCGTTTGAACGTCGCGGAATTCACGCGCACCGCGGACCAAGATGGTGGCATCGCCTACCACAAATCCCAGACTGCTACGAACCGTTGTTTTAGTGGTGCAGTCGGAACTGACTATGCAAGTTCCAGAAAAAGTGAGTTGTAGGACAACGCCGCGCATATTAATTGTCGTCTTGCCGGAGAGATTCCCGACTCCGTCGAAAGAAACGAGGGCTGCTTCGCCAATCGGAAACGGCGGCGGCGGGAAACCGGGAATCTGTCCGACGATGGTGCCCTGCGCCGGTACGGCATAAGTGCCGCGGAGACTAGAGGCGGAGCAACTCTGGTCGCCATCGGCCAGTTGTGCCGCCGACGCTGTCGGCGTGAACTGCGGCGTCAGCGAATTAGACGGGTTGCTTCCACCGCTGCCAATAAATCCGAAGAGCAAAACTGAGCTGAAAACCAGGAATGCGATGCGAGGGATTCTTGCTAGTGTCATGGTAATTTACTTTCTCTTGCACCGGCTTCGAGGCACACGCTTACCTGAAAGCCCGCGGAAGGATCAAGAACCTCGCCGGTGGTTTGTTGGTTCCATCGCAAGTTGTTGATTCTCCACGTTTAGTTGCGGCAGGTTCCCGGAGCGGTCTTGTGCAGATCGGCGGCGAACCGTGATACACTGCGCGCAGTCCCGACCAGAGCAGGCCCAATGGTCATCACGCCCAGCCCTCCAAGGGTAGTAAAGTTCGGGGTCTTCGAAGTCGACTTCGAAGCTGGTGAAATTCGCAAAGCCGGTGTGAGGCAAAAGCTCGCAGGCCAGCCTTTCCAAGTGTTGCAAGTCCTGCTGGAACATCCCCAGGAAGTCGTCACGCGCGAAGAACTTCGCGAACGCCTCTGGCCAGGGAATACGTTCGTTGACTACGAGCTGGCGCTGAAGAAAGCTGTCAACCGATTGCGCGAGGTGCTGGGCGACTCCGCTGACAGTCCGCGTTTCATCGAGACCGTGCCGCGGCGTGGCTATCGTCTCCTCGGCGCGGTCGAAGCAGTGCACAGGACCGAGAACCTTCCGGCTTCGGCGACTCTTCCTTCGACAAGAAGAACACCGTGGAAGTGGATTGCCGGCGCAAGTCTGGGCACGTTAGCGCTACTGTTGTTTGCGTTTAACGCCGGTAACCTTCGCACGCGCATCTTTGCCGGTTCGCGCCCGCCGGAAATTCACTCCCTGGCAGTCTTACCCCTGAACAACCTTTCTGGTGATCCCGAGCAAGAATATTTCGCGGATGGAATGACCGACGAGCTGATTACCGACCTCGCACAGATCAGCGCGCTGCGTGTGATCTCACGGACATCGGTGATGCACTACAAAGGAACCAACAAGACGCTCCCGCAAATCGCTCGAGAATTGAACGCCGATGCGGTACTAGAAGGCTCCGTGCAACGTTCTGGAGATCAAGTGCGCATCCGGGCCCAATTAATCGACGCAGCCTCGGACCGGCATCTCTGGGCGGAGAGTTATGCGGGTAGTTTGCGCGACGTGCTGGATTTGCAGAACAAAGTGGCCACCGAGATTGCACGGCAAATCAAGATCCAGGTAACGCCGGCGGAGAAGACGCGCCTTGCCAGTGCCCGGCCCGTGAATTTGGAAGCCCACGAGGCTTGTCTCAAAGGCCGCTTCTACTTGAACCAGCGAACGGAGAAAGGCTTCCAGCAATCTCTCCGATACTTTAATGAGGCCACGCAAAAAGATCCCAACTACCCATTGGGCTATGCCGGCTTGGCCGATAGCTACATCTTGCTCGGCGAATACAGTCTGCTGCCAGCCAAGGAGGCCTTCGCCAAAGCACGGGCAGCGGCTACCACAGCTCTGGAACTCGACGACTCCTTGGCCGAAGCGCACAACGGTCTTGCGGCGGTGAAAGTAGATTATGAGTGGGATTGGCCTGGGGCCGAGCGCGAATTCCGGCGTGCGATTGAGCTGAATCCCGGCTATGCGACTGCGCACCAGTGGTACGCCGAGTTGTTATCGCAAATTGGCCGGCACGAAGAGGCCCTTGCCGAGATCAAACTGGCAGAGCAGCTAGACCCATTCTCGCTCATCATCAATGTTGTGCACGGTGACGCCCTCCGAAGCGCGGGGCAATACGACCTGGCTATTGAGCAATTGCAGAAAACACTCGAGATTGATCCCAATTTTGCTCACGCCCATTTTCATCTGGGCATGTCGTATCTGCGCAAAGAAGCGTTTGCGAACGCGATTGCCGAATTTCAGAAAGCTGTAAGCCTCTCTCCCAACGTCACCGACTACAAAGGAGGCTTGGGATACGCCTACGCGGTTGCCGGAGAGCGCGCTGAAGCGCGCAAGCTGTTGGAGGAATTAAAGGCGCGATCCAAACAAAGCTATGTCCCATGGTTCTACATCGCGGGGATTTATGCGGGGCTGGGAGAAAAGGATCAGGCCATCACGAACCTGGAAAAGGCCTACGAGCAACACGAGCAAGGGCTCGCGGTCATGAAAAGGGAGCCGATGTTCGATCCGCTGCGCTCCGATGCGCGGTTTCAGGAGTTGTTGCGCCGCATGAATCTTCCGGTCACTTTCACCGCCGTAGATCGCTTCCAAAAACCCTAATTCGGCAGCGAGGCGATCTTCTTCTTGGCCAGCGGTACCGCATAGGCAGCGGGAGGATTATGAGCGATTGCTGTCGAAGCCTTGCGGTAGAACTCGATTGCTTTTTCTTTGTCGCCTAGCTTCTCCTGCGTTTGGCCCATCATGCATTGGATGAACGGGTCGTTCTGGTTCGCCTTCAGCAGTTCCTCAAGGGCCGTCTTGTAATCCCCCGCATAGAATGCGACATAGCCCTGCAGGTAGGGAAGGAATTGCGCTTGCTCGGGATTGGTTCCCTTGCCGAGGATGTTCTTCGCCGTAGCGACGTGCTGCTGCGCGTCGGCTTGATTCCCACGCCGGGCAGCGATACGCGCCTGCGCGTGCTCCCAACGAAACTCCCAAAGGTCTTGGCGCGTCGGTTTGATTTCGGGTTCTTTCAGTCCAGTGTCGTGGCCTACCTGATACCAATAATAGGCGGTGTCCAAATCGCCTGAGTCAATGCAAACGCGAGCAGCCTCGTCGGCAATCTCGCCCTGCTGAAAAAGGTTCTTCACGCTCCCGTAGTAGTCGAAAACATGCTGTTCGTACTCGACGGTCTTCTTGCAATTTCCCTCGAAGGCATACGACATCGACATCGCTCTTTGCGCCATTGCCTTGTGCTCCGGTGTGTCTGCAACAACGATTGCCTTCACAAAATAGCTGCGGGCCTCCTCGCCTTGACCTTTGACGTCGAGGACACTCCCTGCAGCGATGTTGGCCGGAACGGAATTCGGCGAAGTTTTGAGAGTCTCGCGATATAGGGCCAGCGCGTCATCCAACTTTCCTTCGCGCATCAATTGCTGACCCCGCCGGATGAACTCGGGTTGTTGCTGCAGAGTACTGGGCGTCTGCGCCAGTAGAGGTGCGAGAGAAACCGAAAGGACGAGAAAGGCTCGGGGGATCACGGCGATAGTCGCCTTCATGGGCGGGATTATCTCACAAAGCCGCTGGCCTGAGGTTCGCAACCCCGTAAGGGTTTCGGAGTGAGTGTCCGGAAGTCTCCATCCTTGGCAGCGGTATAGGTGGGAGTGTTCCCCTCTCACCCACGCACTTCCTCCGTTCGAGAGCTCGCAGGGTGTAGCTTGGTATTGAGAAACCAGGAGCGGCGGACACACTAGATACAAGATGGGCTAGGCCTCAGCCCATCCCTCCGATAGCTTGCGGCGCTTCATCTCGTCTAGCAGATCGATATGTTCCGATGGCTGGCGAACGTGGAGGTACGCAGAAGGCTGCCCTGCATGATAGAGCGCTTCTCGCTTGCGGAGCCTTTTTGCGAAAGGACCACGCGTGGATAGACAGACCCGGCGCCGCGCAAAAACGTGAGTAGGTTTGGCTTACTTTGGCGCGTCGAGCAGGGAGTCGAGCAGGTCACCCAGTTGCCGGGCGGTGAACTCGTTCCCTTCCAGGTTGGCGACGATTTTTCCTTGCCGGTCCAGGATGACCGTGTGGAGGGCGTGGGTGATGAGGCCTTCGTCTTGCCAGAAATTCATGCCGAACTCATGGCAGACTTTTTGGACTTCGAGGACCGGGCCGGTCAAAAAATACCATCCTGGAACGCCAGCGGCATTCCAGTTACGCGCATACTCAGCCAGAACCTCAGGCTGATCGTGTACGGGGTCAAAGGTGATGTTCAATAAGATCAAGTCGCGTCCGACGTGACCCGAGAAACGCTTGCCAACCACGCTGAAATTGTTGGAAAGACGAAAGCAGTAATTGGGAAGCGGGCAATGCGTATACATGAAGGTGATGCCAACTACTTTGCCAGCAAAGGAAGAAAGGGAGACGGGTTGATTGGTTTGGTCGATAAGGTGGAAATCCGGGACACGCTGGCCAATTTCTAGCTTCCTTGCCGCCTCGGGACCTGAACCGACTAGATCCTCGAGGAGGTTAAGCTGACGAGCAGCCATCGGTTCCGAATCCGTGTTCTGGAATTGATGCACGCGAATGGAGGCCGCGTAGGTTGAGCCTTTTTCGGCTACCAGGGTGAAATCGATCAGCGTGCCCGGCCGCAAGCCATCGAGGTCCTGGGCATTGCGGACTGGAAAGTCCATCACCATGGCGTCCATGTAGCCAGGAATCTCGCCGCAGGAAACTCGAAGTGTACGATGGGGGCGATCAATTTGCAGGACCACTCCGAATGCGGTGTGGCGCTCCCCAGCCCAACTCAGTGGCATACAACAACACAAGAAAAGTGTTGGTAGTATGCGCATCTTGATTTGAGTCAGGGTCATGAACTCTCTTGCGAGCTCGCTACCTGTTCGCGCCCGGTTTCTGCTCGTCTCGATTTGGCAAGTCTGTGGCGTCCAGTTTCGCGCCCCCCAGATGAAATGGCCGGCGCTCGAGTTTAGTGTAACCCTTGGCGAACTCCTTGATTTCGATAAATTGATTTGTGCCCACATTCAAGAAATTCTGCTTCGTATTGCTCGCCGGCCACCAAATTTCCAGTTCGGCGATTTTCGCGGACTTGCCCAGTCCAATATGTTGCTGAAGCGGTGAAGCGCCAAACGAACCGCCGCTCCCGACGGTCCGATAAATGGAGCGCGGGGGCCGGCCCTCATTCTCCACGGTCAGTTGGATGCGGGCTCCGATCGCCGAGCGATTTGTTTTTACACCGACGAGCTTAATCGTGATCCAGTCGTTGCCATTTCCGGGGTTTTGAAAAACACGGAGTTCGTGCGCGTCACCGGGCGTAGCGCCTCCGATGGAGACGAGGATATCTTCCTTTCCGTTGTTGGCGAGGTCAGCGAAAGCCACGCCGTGACCTTTGTGGAGCTCGCCGGTGCCCGACGAGGCAGTAATGTCTAGGAAAGATTTTCCTTCGTTGTTGCGAAGAAGCATTTTGGGAACGAGAGCGCCGTACTCTGGCCCCCCGGTGGCGAGAAAAATGTCCAGGAACCCGTCGTTATCGACGTCGCCAAAATTGGCGCCCATGGGCATGTTGATTTTATCGAGGCCAGCTTCAACCGTCACATCCTTGAACGTCCCATTCCTCATGTTGCGGTAGAGCTTCATCGTCTGGACATTTCGCGGAAGAGCAAGATAGCTGCGCAGAGTTTCGTCGGCGGAAAAGAAATACGAAGTAACAAAAAGATCGGGCCAGCCGTCGTTGTCGTAATCGAAAAACCAGGTGGCAAAGCTTTGCGATTGCGGTTGATGCACTCCGGCTTTTTCGGAGACTTCGGTGAACGTGCGGTCGTGATTGTTGTGATAGAGGAAATTGCCGCCGTAAAGATTGGAAACGTAGAAGTCGACGAATCCGTCGTTGTCGTAATCGGCGGCAACCACGCCCTTGGTGAAGGCAATTTTGTCCACGCCGGCGGAGTGAGAAATGTCTAGAAAGGTGCCGTCGCCCTTGTTTCGGAAAAGCTGGCTAGGGCCATTCTCGTTGCCCACGAACAGGTCCAGGAAGCCGTCGTTGTCGATATCGGCCCACACGGCGGTTTGCGTGCGCGTCGCGGGTTCGGCAAGGCCCGCTTCGCGCGTGACGTCGGTGAACGTGCCATCACAGTTATTTCGCAACAATGATTTTCGCATGGGGAATTCCCAAGCGCCGCGCAACACCAGGATATCCGTGCAGCCGTCGTTGTTGTAGTCGGCTTGAATCATGTTGAGGCCGCCGAGCTGGCTGGAAAGCCCGGCTTGAGCGGCACGATCGGTAAATGTTCCGTCGGCATTGTTGTGGAAGAGACGCATTGGGGCGCAGACGTCGTAACTCGAGACGGCCAGATCCAGCAGCCCATTGTTTTCAAAATCGTCGGCGATCACGCCGTTGGCCATGGCTGCAAAATTCAAGCCTGCGGCGGGAGCCACGTCGACAAATCTGCCAATGTCTTGCTTCGATTCGAACGCCGATGGAGAAATCAGATAGGCTTGAGGTACGGCGGAAGGATATTTCCCGATGGTCATGTAGGCAAGATTGAGAAGCCATTTGACCTGGAGCTGATCGGGCCGTTCAGGTTTTAATGCCAAATATTTCAGAAAGTATTGAACAGCTTTCTCGGAATCGTCCGTAAGGCGGTAAGGCTTGGCGAGGCGCGGCGGGAATAGGCACCAATCCCCCGGATGGCGATAAACATCGTTCTTCATTTCTGACTTGTGGAGATAGGCGACGCCGAGTACTTCGAGCAGCGGGGGAATCCCCGAGGGGATTTCAACAACGGCAATTTTGTAGGCCGCTTCCCACTGTTCGACAGCCTGGTCCATGTTTCCCTGATAGGCCTGGAGTTGCGCCAGGGCGTAGTGTGACTGGATAACGTCAAATGGCTTCATGGCTTCCAATTGTGGTTTTTTCGCGGGATCGAACAGCTCTTGCAGCCGGGCGACTCCCGCGGCCAGTGAGCGTTTGCGAATCTCGCAGATACCCTCGAGGTCTTGCTCCCAATTCGGGGGCTTGGGGAATTTCTGGAAGAGCATGTCGGCAAGAACCTGGCCCGCCACATCCGCTGGATAGCGCACTGCTCCTTGACCGGTGAGGGGGAGATCGCGGGCTTGTCCCGGACCCATCCCCTGGGCAACACCGGGCTGATTCTCGGGGAGGAGTTTAAGAATGACGTAACCGGTAGGAACAGCGATTACGCTAGTGGTTTGGCCCGGACGGATGTCTTTGAGAGCTTCTCGCAGCTCCGGACGGAGGGTTGCGGGATCAACAAGTCCGATGTAGCCGCCTTGTGGTCCGCTGGGATCGATCGATTCGGATTTGGCGATCCCGGCAAAATCCTCGCCCTTATGAAGGCGATCCAGAATTTGCTGCGCTTTGCCAGGAGAATCGACAACGATCACCTGCAGGTTCAGCATGCTGGGGGAGCTGTCCTGAGGGGGAAGCGCAGAAATAAAAGGAAATACGAGACCAAGCACCGGTAAAGCTGAAAGACAAAATACAAAACCCTTTAGTTTTGATCCATCCATCTTCATCGGCAAACTAAAAGCAAGCTCGAAGCACACAGCGAGTAGCGGGCGTGAATTCTAACACGGAGCTCAAGAGGGGCAACGGGGCGGCCTGCCTTCCTAGGCGACCAGCGTTTCCAGGTGCGCCCAGAGCTTCGGCAGAGTCCATGTCTTTTCGGACCTTGTCACTCCTTGGGTGCCTGGGCAGTAAAGCGCACTCGAACCGTCTTAATTTCATAAGGTTTCGTGTGAACCGTTATGCTGCCATCTTTTAGGGGAAGCTCCGTAGTGGGTCTCTCCATAAGATCGGTCTCCGAGGCATTGAGCGCACCGACCGGAAGATGCAGCTTCACGTCCGCTTCCTTTCCAGCCCATTCGTAAAACCTGAGAATGAGCGCGTCTTCTTCCTCCGCTTTT
>Ga0307474_10000657_pt1 | contig 24670 bp, 25 predicted proteins | sample atmos_gasesECM1C_2_FD_203312 | JGI IMG/M metagenome (GOLD analysis project Ga0307474, IMG submission 203312) | Hardwood forest soil microbial communities from Morgan-Monroe State Forest, Indiana, United States - atmos_gasesECM1C_05 | ecosystem: Environmental > Terrestrial > Soil > Temperate... | reverse complement strand
TGCCCGAGCGGCGACGTGGTCGAGCATCACGACAATGCGCATGGCGACACTCACGCGTCTCATGCTCATGACGAGCACGGCGCCGATGATCACGGCCAAGATGACCATCATGACGACCATCACGTCATCGAGCCGCCGGCGTGGGCCTCGCGTCCAACGGAATTGATCACGACCGGCCTCTTGTTCGTCTCGGCCGCGCTATCCTGGTTCACCTTCGTCGATGTCGGCTTCCTGCATCACGACGCCCGCATCCAGCTCTTCCCCTGGATTTTCTCTGGCGATCTGCAGGTGTACTGGGCGCTGCGGGTGGACACCCTGACCGCGGTGATGCTGGTCGTGGTCACCACCGTGTCCTCGCTCGTGCATCTCTATTCCATCGGCTACATGGACGAGGATCCTTACCGGCCGCGGTTCTTCGGCTATCTGTCGATGTTCACCTTCGCGATGCTGATGCTGGTGACCGCCGACAACCTGGTCCAGCTCTTCTTCGGCTGGGAAGGCGTGGGTCTCGCAAGCTACCTCCTGGTCGGCTTCTGGTACCAGAAGCCCTCGGCCTATGCGGCGGCGATCAAGGCCTTTGTTGTCAACCGCATCGGCGACTTCGGCTTCGCGCTCGGCATCTTTGCAGTTTTTGCGTTGATCGGCTCGACCGATTTCGAAACCATCTTTGGCGGCGCGCCTGGCCTCGTCGGCAAAACCATCGACTTCTTCGGCTGGCAGGTGGACGCGCTGACGCTGGCATGCCTCTTGTTGTTCATGGGCGCGATGGGCAAGTCGGCGCAGTTCCTGCTGCACACCTGGTTGCCCGACGCGATGGAAGGCCCAACCCCGGTCTCAGCGCTGATCCACGCCGCGACCATGGTCACAGCCGGCGTCTTCATGGTGGCGCGGCTGTCGCCGCTGTTTGAGCTCGCGCCGACCGCGCAGGCCTTCGTGATGTTCATCGGCGCGACCACGGCGTTCTTCGCGGCGACCATCGGCCTCGTGCAGAACGACATCAAGCGGATCGTCGCCTACTCGACCTGCTCGCAGCTCGGCTACATGTTCGTGGCGATGGGGGCGGGTGCGTACTCGGTCGGCATGTTCCACCTGTTCACCCACGCCTTCTTCAAGGCGCTGTTGTTCTTGGGTTCTGGCTCGGTGATCTACGCGATGCATCATGAGCAGGACATCCGCAAGATGGGCGGGCTGTGGCGCAAGATTCCCTATACGTTTGCGGTGATGTGCATCGGTACGCTGGCGTTGACGGGCTTCCCGATGTTCGCCGGCTATTTCTCCAAGGATGCGATCATCGAATCCGCCTATGCCTCACACAATCCGTTCGCGACTTACGCCTATATCCTGACGGTCGGCGCGGCGGCCCTGACCTCGTTCTATGCCTGGCGCCTGATCTTCAAGACCTTCTTCGGCGAGCCGCACGACCAGGAGCACTACGAGGCCGCGCATGAGAGCCCGCTGTGGATGCTGGTTCCGATCGGCGTGCTGGCGGCTGGCTCGATCTTCTCCGGATTTCCCTTCAGGGAAATCTTTGCAGGCAACGGCGTCGATGAGTTCTTCCGCGGGTCCGTGAAGATGAATCCGCACATCATCGAAGACATGGAGCACATGCCCGCTCTCTTGGGCTTGCTGCCGACCCTGATGATGGCGGGCGGCTTCGTGGTCTGCTACATCTTTTACATCCGCCGGCCCTATATCCCGGTCGAGCTCGCCGAGCAGCAGCCGCTGCTCTACAACTTCCTGCTCAACAAGTGGTACTTCGACGAGCTGTATGACCTCGTCTTCGTCCGTCCGGCGAAGTGGATCGGTTACACGCTCTGGAAGAAGGGCGACGGTTGGCTGATCGACGGCTTCGGGCCGGACGGCGTGTCGGCGCGGGTGCTCGACATCACCCGCAACGTCGTCAAGATCCAGACCGGCTATCTCTATCACTACGCTTTCGCCATGCTTATCGGGGCCGCCGGCCTGATCACCTGGTTCATGTTCGGCCTGGGAGGCCAGTAAATGACGACCTGGCCCATCCTCTCCATCACGACCTTCTTGCCGATCTTCGGCGTCGCGCTCATCTATCTGATGGCGCGCGGCAGCGACGAGGCCGCCAACAACACCGCGCGCTGGATTGCGCTCTGGACCACGCTAGTCACCTTCGCTGTGTCGCTGATCCTGGTGGTACGCTTCGATCCGTCGCAGACCGACTTCCAGTTTGTGGAGAAGGGCTCTTGGCTCGCGACCGGCATCAACTATCACATGGGCGTCGACGGCATCTCGCTGCCCTTCGTGATCCTGACCACCGCGCTATTGCCGTTCTGCATCGTCGCGAGCTGGAAAGCGATCCAGGTCCGCGTGCGCGAATACATGATGGCGTTCCTGGTCCTGGAGACTCTGATGGTCGGCACCTTTTCGGCGCTCGACCTCGTGCTGTTCTATCTGTTCTTCGAGGGCGGCCTGATTCCGATGTTCCTGATCATCGGTGTCTGGGGCGGCCCACGCCGGGTCTATGCCTCCTTCAAGTTCTTCCTCTACACGTTCCTCGGCTCGGTGCTGATGCTGCTTGCCATCATGGCCTTGTATTGGAACGGCAACACCACCGACATCCCGACCCTGATGCACGCTGCCGTGCCGCGGTCGTTGCAGACGTGGGCGTGGCTTGCCTTCTTCGCCTCCTTTGCGGTGAAGATGCCGATGTGGCCGGTACACACCTGGCTTCCGGACGCGCACGTGGAAGCGCCGACCGCAGGCTCGGTGATCTTGGCCGCGATCCTGCTCAAGATGGGCGGCTACGGCTTCCTGCGCTTCTCGCTGCCGATGTTCCCGCTTGCCTCGCATGACTTTGCGCCGCTGATCTTTTCGCTCTCGGTGATTGCGATCATCTACACCTCGCTGGTCGCCTTGATGCAGGAGGACATGAAGAAGCTGATCGCCTATTCGTCTGTCGCCCATATGGGCTTCGTGACGATGGGAATATTTGCCGGTACCATCCAGGGCGTCGCCGGCGGCGTGTTCCAGATGATCTCGCACGGCATCGTCTCGGGCGCGCTGTTCCTCTGTGTCGGCATCGTCTACGACCGCATGCACACACGCGAGATCGCAGCCTATGGCGGGCTCGTCAACCGCATGCCGCTCTACGCGCTGGTGTTCATGATCTTTACCCTGGCCAATGTCGGCCTGCCCGGCACCTCCGGCTTCATCGGTGAGTTCATGACGTTGCTCGGCACCTTCAAGGTGTCGCTGCCGACCACCTTCCTCGCAACGACGGGCCTTATCCTGTCGTCCTGCTATGCGCTCTGGCTCTACCGCAAGATCGTGTTCGGCGCGCTGGTCAAGCCAGCGCTGATGACCATCAAGGACATGACCTGGCGCGAATGCCTGACACTATTTCCGCTGGTAGCGCTGACAATTTGGTTCGGCGTCTATCCGAAGCCGGTGCTCGACATGTCGGCGGCATCCGTCCAGCAACTCGTCACCAATTACACCACCGCGGTCACGGCCGTTAAGGCCGCCGCGCTGCTGCAGTGAAGCAAGTGAAGCAGCAGATCAGGATCGACTGACATGAGCTTTGAGACCGCAGGTTATCAATTGCAGCCGGTTCTTCCCGAACTGGTGCTCGCCGTGGGCGCGATGGCGCTCCTGATGCTGGGTGCCTATCGCGGGCAGGGCACCACCAAGCTCGTGACCGCGCTGGCGGTGGTGTTGCTGATCGTGACCGGCATTCTCGAGCTGGCGTTGCCGGCGGGCAAGCTCACGACGTTTGGCGGCAGCTTCATTGTCGACGACTTTGCGCGTTATCTGAAGATCCTCGCGCTGATCGGCTCGGCGACGACGCTGGTGCTTTCGACCGAGTTTCTGTCCAACCCCTCGGGGCGCATCTTCGAATATGCTGTGCTTGTGCTGCTGTCCACGCTCGGCATGATGGTCCTGATTTCCGCCGGCGACCTGATTTCGCTCTATTTGGGGCTCGAGCTGATGTCGCTCTCGCTCTATGTGGTCGCGACCTCCAACCGCGACAATGCCAAATCGACCGAGGCCGGCCTGAAATATTTCGTGCTGGGCGCGCTGTCGTCGGGCATGTTGCTATACGGCGCCTCGCTGATTTACGGCTTCACCGGCACCGTGATGTTCACGGGCCTTGCCGCCGGCATCAAGACCGGCAGCGTCGGCGTGGCCTTTGGTCTCGTGTTCCTGCTCGCCGGCCTCTGCTTCAAGGTCTCCGCCGTTCCGTTCCACATGTGGACACCCGACGTCTATGAGGGCGCGCCGACGCCGGTGACCGCCTTCTTCGCCTCCGCGCCAAAGGTTGCGGCGATGGCCGTCTTCACCCGCGTCACGCTGACGGCGTTCCCTGGCATCCTGACCCAGTGGCAGCAGATCGTGGTCTTCGTCTCCATCGCCTCGATGGCGCTCGGCTCGTTCGCCGCGATCGGCCAGCGCAACATCAAGCGCCTGATGGCTTATTCCTCGATCGGCCATATGGGCTTTGCCTTGGTTGGCCTTGCTGCTGGCACGGCCGAAGGCGCGCAGGGCGTGCTGGTCTATCTCACGATCTATGTGACGATGACGCTCGGTGTCTTCGCCATCATCCTCACCATCAAGCGCAATGGCCAGAATTTCGAGAACATCAGCGATTTCGCCGGCCTCTCGCGCACCAACCCGCTGCTCGCCTTCTTCTTTGCGATGCTGCTGTTCTCGCTGGCCGGCGTTCCGCCGCTCGCGGGTTTCTTTGGCAAATGGTACGTGTTCGTCGCGGCCATCAAGGCCGGGCTGTTTACGCTGTCGGTGATCGGCGTGCTCACCAGCGTGGTGGGCGCCTATTATTATCTTTCGATCGTCAAGACCATGTATTTCGACGAGCCGCTGACCAAGCTCGATCCCGTTCGGTTCGAACTAGGTACGGTGCTTACGCTCGCCGGCCTCTTCAACATCCTGTTTTTCGTTTATCCCGGACCGCTGGTCAGTGCTGCGACCTCAGCGGCCAAATCATTGTTCTAGATGCCATTCACGCTCGGTCCGCGCGCAACATCTCAAGGTCACCGGCTCGCTGCCTTCGATCAGATCGGTTCGACCAATGCGGAGGCGCTGCAATGCGCGCGCGCCGGCGAGCGCGGACCCACTTGGTTCGTCACCACGGAGCAGACGGCCGGCCGAGGCCGGCGCCATAGGCCCTGGATTGCGCCGCGCGGCAACCTTGCGAGCAGCATTCTGGAGGTGACGAGCGTTCCGCCGGCGGTGGCAGCGACCCTCGGCTTTGCCGCCGGGCTCGCGCTGGAATCCGCACTTGCCAAGCTGAGCGTCGAGGCGGCCATGCGCTCGCCAGGATCGGACGATCTGAAGTTCTCGCTGAAATGGCCCAATGACGTCTTGGCCGGGCGGCAGAAGCTTGCCGGCATCCTACTGGAGGCGGAGGCCGTGACCGGAGGCCTCGCGGTCGTGGTTGGGATTGGCACCAATGTCGTGGCAGCGCCGACCGACACGCCGACGCCCGCCACCTCGCTGAAGGCGCTCGGCATCGATGTCAGCGCGGAAGAACTGTTCGCTGCGCTGTCGGACGGCTGGGCTGAGTTTCGCGGCATCTGGGACAACGGTCGTGGCTTTGCAGAGATCCGCAGGCTCTGGCTCGAGCGGGCGGCTGGTCTCGGGCAGACGGTTGCGATCAAATCCGGCGGCAAGCAGATCGCGGGCATCTTCGACACCATCGACGAGCAGGGCTGCATGATCGTCCGGACCGCTACAGGAAGCCGCGTGCCGATCACGGCGGGCGACGTCTACTTCGGTAGCGCCGCCTCGGCGGGCGCAACCTGATGGCGGACGAACTCACATTTGCGCCGCTCGGCGGCGTCGGCGAGATCGGCATGAACCTGTCGATCTATGGCCTGGGCGACCGCCATCGCCGCAGCTGGCTGGCCATCGATCTCGGCGTGTCCTTCGGCGACGAGGAGCATCTGCCGGGCATCGACCTGATCATGCCGGACATCTCCTTTCTCGAGAAGGAACGGAAGAATCTCGTTGGCCTCGTGTTGACGCACGCGCATGAGGATCATTTCGGCGCCATCATCGATCTCTGGCCGCGCCTGAAATGCCCAATCTACGCCACCAAATTCTCCGCCGCCCTGTTCGAGGCCAAATGCGAGGCCGAGCGCAACGCGCCGAAAATCCCTGTTACCGTGATTCCCTCCGGCGGCCGCGTCGATATCGGGCCGTTCAATGTCGAGTTCATCCCGGTCGCGCATTCGATTCCGGAGTCGCATGCGCTCGCGATCCACACCGAGATCGGTACGGTGCTGCATACCGGCGACTGGAAGATCGACCCGACCCCGATCATCGGCCCGCCGACCGACGAGCGGCGCCTGCGGGAGCTTGGGGAAGCCGGCCTTCTGGCGCTGATCGGCGATTCCACCAATGCCGTACGTGACGGCCGCTCGCCGTCGGAAGCCGAGGTCGCCAAGACCATCGCCGAGCTCGTCAAGGGCGCCAAGGGCCGGGTTGCCGTCACCACCTTCGCCTCCAACGTCGCGCGTCTGAAGGCGGTTGCCGATGCCGCAAAGGCCGCCGAGCGCGAGGTCGTCGTGGTCGGCCGCGCCATGGACCGGGTGGTGCAGGTGGCGCGCGAGACCGGCTATCTCGACGGCGTGCAGAACTTTCGCAGCCCCGATCTCTATGGCCATTTCCCGGCCGACAAGGTGCTGGCGCTGTGCACCGGCAGCCAGGGCGAGCCACGCGCCGCGCTGGCGCGGATCGCCAATGACGACCACCCCGAGATCACATTGAACAAAGGCGACTGCGTGATCTTCTCCTCGCGCACCATCCCCGGCAATGAAAAGGCGGTCGGTGCCATCATCAATGGGCTTGTGACGCAGGGCGTCGAAATCATCACCGATCGCGACCACCTGGTGCATGTCTCCGGCCATCCGCGCCGCGACGAATTGCGCGAGATGCTGGCCTGGACCCGGCCGCAAATTCTGATCCCTGTCCATGGCGAGGCGCTGCATCTCTCCGAACATGCCAAGCTGGCGCGTGCTGCCGGCGTGCCGCGCGTGCTGACCTGTCGTAATGGCGATTTGGTCAAGCTCGGACCCGGCGCGCCTGGGATCATCGACCAGCTGCCGTCGGGTCGGCTATACAAGGATGGAGCTATCCTGGAAGACGCCAAGTCACGGGCTGTGGCCGAGCGGCGGCGGATGGGCTTTGCGGGGTGCGTTTTTGTAGCCATTGCCATAACCGAGAAGGGCGAGCTGCCCGACGATCCCGAGGTTGATCTGGTCGGCATCCCCGAGAAGAATGCGGCTGGCGAAGCCTTCGACGACATCGTGTTCGATGTGGTGGTCTCCACGATCGAAGGCCTGCCACGGGCGCGGCGCCGCGATCCGGATGCGATGGCTGAATCGGTACGGCGGGGGGTCCGGGCGGCCCTGAACGAGCAGTGGGGCAAGAAGCCGCTCTGCGTCGTCCATGTTCTGGAGGTCTAAAGCGCGCATGATCTACTTGGAAGACCGCCGCACACTTTGCGCTAACGCGATCGTTCCGGTCCGGATCATGCTCTAGGCTCGCCGCGCGAGCGCCGATATAAGGGCGTAAGCGCCAACGATAAATCGGAGGACGTCAATGCTCGGCAGGCTCAATCACGTCGCGATCGCGGTCAAGGATGCCGAGAAGGCCGCCAAGATCTATGGCGCGGCATTCGGCGCCGATATCTCCAAAGCCGTGCCGTTGCCGGAGCATGGCGTCATCACCGTGTTCGTCACGCTGCCCAATACCAAGATCGAATTCATCCAGCCGCTCGGCGATAGCTCGCCGATCGCCAAATTCCTCGAGCGCAATGCGGATGGCGGCATCCATCACGTCTGCTACGAGGTGGCTGATATCATCGCCTCACGCGACACGCTGATCAAGGAGGGCGCGCGGGTGCTGGGCGATGGGCAGCCCAAGATCGGCGCGCACGGCAAGCCAGTGCTGTTCCTGCACCCGAAGGACTTTTCCGGCGCGCTGGTCGAGATCGAGCAGGCTTAAAGGCAGGCCCATGGCCTATACATTATCAACCGCATTCGCGATCTATTTCGTGATCTGGTGGATCACGCTGTTCCTTACTCTGCCGTTCGGCGTGCGCAGTCAGCACGAGGACGGTGTCGGCGCGCCTGGGACCGATCCGGGAGCACCGGTCGTGAGCCGCATGGGACCCAAGCTGATCTGGACCACAATCATCTCGGCCGCAATATATGCTGTCGCCATGCTTGCCTATAATGCAGGTTATCTTTCGATCGAACGTTTGTCGAAGCTGATGGGGATGCCGTTTTAGCGACCCAACTTTGGGATGGGGAGGCCATGACGTTTCAGAAGATCGTGTTTGGATTATTGGTGCTGGTGGTCGCAGCCCTCGGCGTAACCTTCTACATCGATTGGCGCCTTACGGCCCAGCTTCGCACCATGAAAGCCTTCGTCGAAGGCTATGTGTTTGCGGAAGCCGTGTCGGCCTGCGAAAAGGCGCCAAGCTCGACGCCGTTCAAGTGGAACAGCGGCAAGAACACCTCGATCGTCGGCCTGAACTCGGTCAAGCTCGACAAGTACACCGTGATTGCGAGCTTCACTCTGCTTGCGGACAACGTCTATTGCGACTACGACCCGATCAAGCGCAGGGCCGATATCGGCTCGAACTTCCTGGAACGAGACTGACAACGGCAACAGGGAAGGAAAGGTCATGACCTCGACGGAGCGACTGGATTGCGATGCGGGGCCTTCCCCGTATCGCATCCTGCGCGAGGTTGACCTGCGGGATTACCTGGCTGGTCTTCCCAAGGTGGCGGGTGCGCTCGGCGGCGCACCAGATAGCTGGTCCATCAGCGAGGTTGGCGACGGCAATCTCAACCTCGTCTTCATCGTCAAGGGCGAAACGGGCGGCATCGCTGTGAAGCAGGCGCTGCCCTATGTGCGTCTGGTCGGCGAGAGTTGGCCGCTGCCGCTGTCACGCGCGCACTATGAATATCTGGCGTTGACCAAACAGGCCCGGCTCGCGCCTCGGCTGGTGCCGGAAGTCGTTCATCATGACGAGGTGCTGGCGCTGACCGCCATGGAGCTCCTGTCGCCGCACATCATCATGCGCAAGGGGCTGATTGCCGGCACCATCTATCCGCGCTTCGTCGAGGACATCACGAGTTTCATGGCGCGGACGCTGTTCTTCACCTCCGACCTCGCGGTAACAGCCGCGGAGAAGAAGGAGGGGATTAAAGCCTTCGCCGGCAACCATGCGCTGTGCAAGATCACGGAAGACTTGATTTTCACCGATCCCTATCGCGAGGCCGAACAAAACCGCTGGACCTCGCCCTGGCTGGACAAGATCGCAGCGTCGTTCCGCGAGGACATGGAGGCGCACGTCGCGATCTCCAGGCTCAAGCTCAAATTCATGAGCCAGCCGGAAGCGTTGATCCATGGCGACCTTCACACCGGGTCGATCATGGTGACGGAGAGCGAGACGTGGGTCATCGATCCCGAATTCGCCTTCTACGGCCCGATGGCCTTCGACGTCGGCGCCATCATCGCCAACCTCATCATGGCCTATCTGGCTTCGCCGGGACACGAACGTACGTCCGGCGAACGGCGTGCATTCGAAGAGTGGTTGATGGAGACAATCGAAAGGGTATGGACCGAGTTCGAGCGCAAATTTCTCCAGCTGTGGCGGACCGAAGCGCGCGGCGATGTCTATCCGGCAAGCCTGTTCCCAGGATCCTCCGGCGCGTTGCATCTGGAGGCCGAGCGCCAGCGCAACATGGATCAGCTGTTCCGCGACACGGTCGGATTTGCCGCGGCAAAGATCATCCGCCGCATCCTTGGCCTTGCGCACAATATCGATTTCGAATGGATCGAGGACGCGAGATTGCGGGCCGTTTGCGAGGCGCGCAGCCTGCGACTTGCCCACATCATGCTGACGGACGCAAAGTCATTCGCGAACATTGTGGCCGTGACCAAAATGGCGCGCGGAGTAAGCGCCTGGCGGCCGGATTTTGCAGCGTAGGCGGCAGGCACCGCTGCTAATCCACTGCTTTCGCCCGCAGCCGCTGCGCATAGACATTGATCACCAGCGCCGCCAGCAGGATGAGGCCTCGGATCAATATCTTCAGGAAGCTGTCGATATTGACATGATCGAGCCCGTTGTTGAGCACGCCAAGCACGAACAGGCCGACAATGGTGTTGCCGATGCCGCCGCGGCCGCCGAACAGGCTCGTGCCGCCGACCACGACGGCGGCGATGGAGTCGAGGAGATAGGTGTCGAACTCGTTCTGCTGCGCACTGCCGAAATGGGCGACCCCAAGCATGCCGCCGATCCCCGAGCACACGGCTGAAATCACCATGACGCTGCCCAGGATAAGCTTGACGTTCAGGCCGGAATATTCGGCCGCCTCGCGGTTGCCGCCGACCATATAGACGTAGCGGCCGAAGCGCGTGTAGGTCAGGACCAGATGGCCGGCGAGCAGCATGAGGGCTGCGACGATGACGATCCACGGAATGCCGCCGATCGAGGCGGAGCCGAGCGTGGCAATCAGGTCGGGCACCTTGTAGGCAATTTGGCCGCGCACGAGCAGCGCCGAGATGCCGGCCGCGATCTGCATCATTGCCAAAGTCATAATGAACGAGGGAATGCCGATCACCGTCAGCCCGAAAGCGTTGACGAGGCCGAGCACGGCGCACAGGGAAAGCGCCAGCAGGATCGCGGCCCAGCCGGGCAGGGGTATGTTTGCAATGTTCACGTACGATTCCTGCAACGTGAAATAGGCTACCGCAATGCCCGTGACATTGGCGATCGAGGCGATCGACAAGTCGATCTCCGCGCAGAGGATCACGAAGGTCAAGCCAACGGCGATGATACCGGTGACCGAGACCTGGGTCAGGATGTTGCCGACATTGTCGATGGTCGCAAAGGAGGGGCTGGCGATTGCGAAGAAGGCCGACAGCAAGATCAGCGTCAGGAATGGTGCGATGTTGCGCATTTGCGAGCGCAGCAGTGCGGCGATCCCCTTCGATCCCTTGCGATCACTCGTATGGACCGCTGCGCTGTCGCCGCTCACCATTGGCGTCTCCTCAGGCCGCTTCCAAGAGGCGGTCCTTGCTGATTTCTTCGTTGGCGAATTCGCGGACCACCGCGCCACGCTTGAGCACGATGATGCGGTCGGCGAGCGACAGCACCGTCTCCGGCTCGGTCGAGAGCACGATGATGGCTAGCCCCTGTTCGCGCAGATGCCTGATGATGTGGATGACGTCGTTCTTGGCGCCGACATCCATGCCGCGGGTCGGCTCGCACAGGACCAGCACGCGCGGCGGGAAGGTCAGCCATTTGGCGAGGGCAACCTTCTGCTGATTGCCGCCGGACAGCATCCCGAGATCGAGTTCGACTGCGGTCGGCCTGATCTGCAGCTGCTCGACCTGACGCATCGCGATGTCGCGCTCATGCGACGGCCTCAGCCACAGGGAGGAAATGCGATCGAGAATGCTGATCGAAACGTTCTTGTAGACCGGCTCCTGGTGGAACAGCATCGCGCGGCGGCTTTCCGGCACGAACGCGATTCCCGCGCGCCGCGCATCGGCAGTTGATCCGAAGGCTTTGGTTCGGCCTGCGACCTGGAGCAGGCCGCGGTCAGGCTTGAGCTTGCCGAACAGGATGCGTGCAAGCTCAAGCTGCCCGCAACCCATGAAACCGTAGACGCCGAGCACTTCGCCCGCGCGGGCCTGGAACGAAACCTCCCGCAAGCTGCGCGCAAGTGATAGCCCGCTCGCTTCCAGCACAACAGGCGTTTCGCTTCGCGCTGGCAGCGCGACATCGTGGGTGTAGGTCTCCTCCAGTGCCTCGCGGCCCTTGCCGATCATCGCCTCGATCAGAGCCGCCTTGGTGGTGGCGCCTGCTGCCGCATCCATGACTTTCCGGCCATTGCGGAAGACGGTCACGGTGTCGGAGACGTTTAGGATGTCCTCAATGAAGTGGGAAATGAAGATGATCGCGGTCCCGGCGTCGCGCAGGCGTCGCAAGGTCGCAAACAGCCGCTCGACCTCCGGCGGCGACAGCGCCGAGGTCGGCTCGTCCAGGATGACGATGCGGGCGCCCGAGAACAGCACGCGTGCGATCTCGATCAGTTGCTGCAGCCCGATCGGCAGGTCGCCGAGCCGTGCCGTCGGATCGACGTCGATGCCGAAGCGCGCGAGCTGCTCGCCGGCTTCGCGTGCCATGAGCCGCCACTGCACGAATCCGAGGCGATTGGTCGGCTGCACGCCAAGGAAGACGTTCTCGGCCACCGATAGATCAGGCGCGACGCTGAGCTCCTGATGCACCATGGCGATCCCTGCGGCGCGTGCGTCGCGGGTGGAGCGGAAGCGGGTCTCGCGGCCGTCCAGCATGAAGCGGCCGGAGAACTCCGAATGCACGCCGGCGATGATCTTCATCAGTGTGCTCTTGCCGGCGCCGTTCTCCCCGACGAGACCATGGATCTCGCCAGGTGAGAGCGCGAAGTCGATCCCACGCAGAGCCTCGACGCCGCCGAAGGCTTTCGTGATCTGCGTGAGCTCGAGCAGAGGTGAGGGGCCTTGCGGCATTGAGATAGGCTCAGATCAGGAAGTGATCCTCCATCCATTGCATGCCGGGCGCATTTGCCTTGGTCACGACCGGGCCGTCGGTCACCACGTTTTTCGGGATGCCCTGGCCGGTTTTCTCGCCGGCGGTTACGGCCGCAACGCCCGCGACGATCGCCCCGCCATGGATGCGGCAGGATGGGTTGCGGACGGTCGCAAACATGCGCCCCTCGCTCACCGCCTGGATCGCGGGCGGCATGGCGTCGACCCCGCCGATCAGGATGTTGGTGCGATTGTGCGCCTTCATGATGTTGTAGGCGGCAAGCGCCATGTCGTCATTGTGGAAGAAGGCCGCGTCGATCTGCGGATACTTGGTCAGATACGTCTCCCACAGCCGTGCGGTCTTCGACACGTCCCAATCCGCCGGCTGGGTGTCGAGCACCTCGATGTTCGGATACTGCTTGACCACCGAGTTGAAGCCCTTGGCGCGGCCTTGGGCGCCGGTGTGGCCGAGCGCGCCCTGGGTCATGATCACCTTGCCTTTGCCTCCGATGGCATTGACCAGTGCCTGCGTTACCGAGGCGCCCATGAACTCGTTGTCGGGGGCGAGGAAGGCATGCACGTTGATCTGGTCGAGCGGCGCGATCAGCGTGTCCATGTCGATGACAGGCGTGCCGGCATCGATCATCTTCTGCACGGGCTGGGTCAGCGTGCCGATGCCGAAGGCCTGTATGGCGACGAAGTCCCATTTCTGCGAAGCCATGTTGTCGATGGCGGCGCGCTGCTTGACCGCATCGAGCTGGCCGTCGAACCAGGTGACGTCGACATTGAACAGCTTGCCCCACCATTCCGCCGCCTGCTTGCCCTGCGCACACCAGGTGGCCTGCAGGCCGGCATTGGAGAAGGCCGCCTTCAACGGCTTTTCAGAGCGGCCGACTTCGGCCGCTATTGCCGGATTCACGCCCATTGCACCCAATACCGCCGCGGCGGCACCGGCGCCTGCCACCGAGGTAAGAAGATCGCGCCTGCTCGTTGAAGATTTGTCAGTCCCGGACATCGCTCGCTCCCATGTGCTTTTATGACCGACGGCGTCTTGCGCGCCGCGGCTGGACGGTCAGTGTCTCACAATAGATTTCGTCGCGCTACCGGCAGGTCGGTGCTCCGTTGGTCTCAACGTTGTGCACTGCCATGCGTGCCGTGGGGGCCGGGAAGGCGACGAAGCTGTCTTTTTGCGAAGGCTACTCGGCCAATTGGCTCGATATGATTTGCTTGATCTTCGAGAGCAGATCTTTCCATGCCGCGTCGATATTGTCGGACCAATCCGCGCCGAGCAGTTAGCGCAGCGTGTCGGCGGTCACGCCGAAGAACGCCATGAACAAATCGCGCGGCGTGCCGTAGGCATCATGGGAAACGGCCTCGCACGCGATCATGCGCAATTTGCCGCTGCGCTCGCCCGCAAAATCCAGGATCGCGTCGATGGTGAAGGCCAGCATCGATCCCTTCACGAACTCGCTGCTTTGACTGCGAAACATCGCGATAGTTTCTGGATAGGCGCGATGCGGGCGCTGATAAACGAGCGGCGTCAGATCTTCGCAACGCGCGGACGCAAGCTCAAAACTGTGCTGAACGAGATTGATCACGCCATCACATCGCGTCATTCGGAATGCTGATGAGAGAAGCGCTCAAAAAAAGAGCAGGGCATCGAGCCCTGCTCCAAAAATTGTGTCGACCCTATTTTCCCGCTAAATTTGAATTTGATCTTGCTGGCGGGGTGACGCTGCTTCTGCGCGTCAGGGCTCCTCCCGAGACTTGGACCACCAGACTGCAACCTTCCGGTCCAGCCTGCGCGCAGAGTCCTAGACCAGTTTTGCTAGTTTGTCATCAATTTCGGCAACGAATGTTCAAAGTTCGAGCAGATTTCGTAACGATTGCGAATTGACCAGGACGTCATCTTCTGTACGGAGCCGCTCCGCAGTCAGGGTACTATGGTAGCGAAGCTTGCAGGGGCCGGCAAGCGCAGTGGCGAAGGGCATTTTGGCAACTCAGCGTCAAAATCTCTTCGGTTTTCGCCGGGGAGCAACCTCCTGGCGGGGGACCATCTCGACTTGGGGGAGACGGGGTGATTAGGTAGCGAAAGCTTGGTTGATTCCTCGATGCGGCGGCAGCTCCAGAAATTCCTTCCGATCGTCCTGATCGCGTTGGCGGTGCAGATCCTTGCGCCGATTGCTGCCTCGTGGGCCGCGGCCGCCGCCGCTTCCGACCCGCTGCAGGCGTCCGAAATCTGCCACAGCCTCGCGGGGGACAGCTCTGGGCAGACTGACCAGGGCACCGATCAGCACGCCCATGATGGGGCCTGCCTGATCTGCTGCGCGGTAAAGGCAAGTGCTGCAGCCGATGCCCCGCAGCAGGCTGCTTTTGCTATTCCCTATCGCCAGACCACGCTGGTGGTCTGGAACCATGCCGCGCGGGATGTCTCGCCGGCCCGTGTCGGCTCCAATACGCGGGCCCGCGCGCCCCCGCTGCCGCTGTGAGGCTTGCGGCCATTTCGGCCGCTGAACCATCACCATCGGTTTGTTGCGGAGATCAACAATGTCCTTCCGACTTTTGCGCGCGGGTCTGTTTGGATTCGGCGCCGCGCCTGTTCCTTTCCACAAAGGCGTGGCCCACGAGATTGTCGGCAATCGCTTCTTCCCAACGTCTCGATACATGCTGCTTTCGTTTGCGCTCGCGAGTTCTATTGCGCTGGCGTCTACCTCCAATGCGTTCGCACATTGCTTTGTCGGCGCCCGGTTTTTTCCAGCTACACTGGCGACCGACGATCCCTGCGTCGCCGACGAGATGTCGTTGCCGACCGTGTCGTGGTCCAAGACCGCGGATATGCCGCCGGCATCGGAGTGGGACATTTCCGGCGAGATTTCAAAACGGATCACTGAAAATTTCGGCGTATCGATCGGTCAAACCTGGACGCAAATCCGCCAACCGGACGGTACGGTCACGGCTGGATTTCAGGACCTGGAAACGACGTTTCAATACCAGGTGCTGAAGGATCCTTCGCATGAGCTTGCCCTGTTGGCGGGTGTTATCGTCGATTGGGGCAACACCGGAGCTAACAACTCTGGATTGGGCACCTCATACAGCCTGGTCACGCCGACTTTCTACTTCGGACAAGGCTTCGGCGAACTCCCGGAAACGTTGTCGTGGGCGCGTCCATTCGCGGTGACCGGACAGGTCGGCTATCAAATTCCCACGAGCAACTTTGACTTCACGCAGAGCGTCTTCATTCCGCAACAACTGGTCTATGGGGCGTCGTTGCAGTACAGCATGCCGTATTTGAAGTCCGAAGTCATCGACCTTCAGCTTCCAGATTTTATCAATCATCTGATACCCATCGTCGAAGCGACCTTCACGACACCTGTTGCGAACAATTTCGGCAATTCCTACACCACAACCGGCACGATCAATCCCGGCGTGATTTGGGTCGGAAGCTATTTCCAGGTGGGTTTGGAGGCCACGATACCCATCAACCGCGAAAGTGGCAGCGGGGTCGGAGTTCTCGGACAGCTACATTTGTACCTCGACGACATGTTCCCGAGGACCGTGGGACAACCGCTGTTCGGCGGCACGTCGGCGGCTCCCCGTAAATTGACCTTCTGAGGATGCACCATGCGAATTTCAACTTTTGCTATAGCAGCGGTCCTCACCGTGATCGCGAGCGCCGCCGCCGAGGCTCACGCCTTTCTCGACCACGCTGAGCCCCGCGTCGGAAGCACCGTGCCGACCGCGCCCCGAGAACTTTCTCTTACTTATACGCAGAACCTGGAGCCGGCGTTCAGCACAGTGGCAGTGACCGATGCTAACGGAATGCGGGTCGATCTGGGCAAGCCGTCATTCAACGGGACTGTCATGCGTGTCGGGCTGAGACCCCTATCACCAGGAACGTACAGGGTCCGTTGGCACGTCCTGTCGGTCGATACCCATACAACCGAGGGCAACTTCACCTTTCACGTTGGGAAAGAGTGATGAGCTGGTTCGGGGCTGAGATTGACGGTCCGATGGTCGTGACGCGGACGGCCCACTTCGCTGCCGCAGCGACGACGGCCGGCGCCCTGATTTTCTCCGGCTTTGTCGCGGAACCGGCGTTGCGCGCGGTGCCGCCGGCGGGCGCGCTCGTCCGCAAGCAGGTCCGCGCTGTGGCCTGGATTGGGCTCGCCGTCGCCATGGTCTCCGGGCTGACCTGGGTGCTGTTGTTGACGATGTCCTTGAGCGGTGAGGGCGTTGGCGAAGCGGTGATGTCGGGGGCGCTGCGCGACGTACTCAACTTGACGCAATTTGGATTGGTGTCCCAGGTCCGCCTGGCGCTCGCGATCGTGCTGGCGATTTGTCTTGCCTTCGAACGCTCGGCGTCGTGGCGCTGGCTCGCGCTGGCGGCAGCGGTGTCCCTGGTTGCTTCCATCGCCTGGACCGGACATGCCGGCTCGACGCCCTACACATTGGGGTATCTGCATCTCGTCAGCGATGCGCTACATCTTACCGCCGCCTCAGCCTGGATCGGCGGTCTGGTGCCGCTCGCGCTCTTGCTCGGTGCAATTAGGTGCCGTCCGGGCTGGACCTCGCTGGAACTTGACGCGATCAGGCGGTTTTCGACGCTTGGCACTGCGAGCGTCGGGACACTGATTGTGTCGGGGGTCTTCAATGCCTGGATCCTGGTCGGTTCGTTCCGCGGACTGGTCGTTACCGATTATGGGCAGCTCCTGATGCTCAAGCTTGCCGCCTTCACCGTGATGGTGGCGTTCGCCGCGTTCAACCGCTTCGTCCTGACGCCGCGGCTCGCGTTGTCTTCCGATCAAACGCGGCAGGATGCGCTTCGCGGGCTCTCGCGCAACACATGGATCGAGATTGCCTTGGGGCTCTCGATCTTCGCCATGGTCGGTGTGCTCGGTACGCTGCATCCCGCAGCTCACCTCGTGCATTGAAACGACAAGACAGGAGGCAACAAATGCAGATCAGAAAACTTACCTTCGCCCCGATTGCCTGCGCGGCTGTGCTTGCATTTGTCCTCGGAGCGCCTGCGTGCGCCGAGGAGGTCAAAGCCGGTGATCTCGTCATCACAGAGGCATGGACCCGCGCAACGCCAAAGGGAGCCAAGATCGGCGGCGGCTATCTCACCATTGAGAACACGGGCAGTGCGCCCGACCGGCTAATCGGCGGATCGGCCGACGTCGGCGGTAGCGTCCAGGTCCATGAGATGTCGATGGATAACGGCGTGATGAAAATGCGCCCGATGGACAAGGGGCTCACCATCGATCCCGGCAAGACCGTCAAGCTCGCGCCCGGCGGCTATCACTTGATGATAATGGACTTGAAGTCACAGCTGAAACAGGGCGACAAGGTGCCGGTGACGCTGGAGTTCGAGAAGGCCGGCAAGGTGACGCTCTCGCTTGACGTGATGGGCGTCGGCGCGCAGGGGCCGGCAGGTGGGGCGGCGAGCGGCGGCAAGATGGAGATGAACAAGATGCACGATCACTCCGGGATGAAGATGTAAGGCAGCCTGTGCGCCGCCTTGCAGCCTTGTTACTCACATCCGCGCTCGCACTCCGTGCGGGCGCGGGCCTCGCCGCGGAACCCGTGCTCGGCATCCACATCCATAGCGACGAGGCGATGTTCCAGGTGCTGATCTCGCCTGGCAGAGCGGGGAACGTCAGCATGGTCCTGCAGTTGATGAACGGCGACGGCACCCTGCTGTCGGCGAAGGCCGCGACGTTGGTTCTGACGAGGCCGGGGGGCGGTATTGCCCCCATTACGCGCAAGGCGGGGTTGGAGAGCGACCAATATTGGCATGTCGAGAACGTCCCGATCACGATCGCGGGCCGCTGGCATGTGCGGATCGAGGCAGAGACCCCGTTGAGGACGATTTCACTTGAGGAGGATTTCGACCTGCCGGCGCAATAGGATAGGTCAATTCTTTGACATCGGGGGTGATGCCGGACGCGTTTGTGCCTTAATCATGGCCTTTAGCTGGGCGCTCGAAACGGCAGAAAATACGATGGTTTAGCGGCTTTCTTTGAAGCCTCCCTTGTGTTTTCGCGGCCAATCCGGTTTCTACTCTGCCGCAAAGTTTCCACACCGATTCCCTCAAGGCTCAAGCCCATGCGATTGACGCGGTTTTTCCTGCCCATTCTGAAAGAGAATCCGAAAGAGGCGGAAATCGTTTCGCATCGCCTGATGCTACGCGCCGGCATGATGCGGCAGGAGGCGGCCGGCATCTATGCCTGGTTGCCGCTTGGCTTTCGCGTCCTGAAGAAGATCGAGCAGATCGTGCGCGAGGAGCAAGACCGCTCAGGCGCGCTGGAGCTTCTGATGCCGACCTTGCAGCTCGCCGACCTCTGGCGCGAGAGCGGTCGTTACGACGCCTATGGGCCGGAAATGCTCCGCATCTCGGATCGCCACAAGCGCGAGCTGTTGTATGGGCCGACCAACGAGGAAATGATCACCGAGATCTTCCGCGCCTATGTGAAGTCCTACCGCAACCTGCCGCTCAACCTCTATCACATCCAGTGGAAGTTCCGCGACGAGCAGCGCCCGCGCTTCGGCGTGATGCGCGGCCGCGAATTTCTGATGAAGGACGCCTATTCCTTCGATCTCGACGAAGCCGGTGCGCGGCGCGCCTACAACAAGATGTTCGTCGCTTACTTGCGGACCTTCGCACGGATGGGACTGAAGGCTATTCCGATGCGCGCCGAAACAGGTCCGATCGGCGGCGATCTCAGCCACGAATTTATCGTGTTGGCGGAGACCGGCGAATCCGGCGTGTTCTGCGACCGTGAGGTGCTCGCGCTGCCGGTGCCGGGCGAAGACGTCAATTACGATGGCGATCTCACGCCAATCATCAAGCAGTGGACTTCGCTTTATGCGGCGACCGAGGACGTCCATGACGCGGCGCGGTTCGATAAGGAAGTGCCACCCGAACGGCGTGTCAATACGCGAGGAATTGAGGTCGGCCAGATATTCTATTTCGGCACCAAATATTCCGAGGCGATGAAAGCCGATGTCGCCGGCCCCGACGGCAGCGAGGTGCCGATCCATGGCGGCTCCTATGGTGTCGGCGTCTCGCGCCTGGTCGGCGCGATCATCGAGGCCTGCCATGACGAAGGCGGCATCAAATGGCCGGAGGCCGTTGCTCCGTTCAAAGCCGTCATCCTGAACTTGAAGCAGGGCGCCGACGATACCGATGCAGCCTGTGAGAAGCTCTATCGGGAGCTGTCCGCCAAAGGCGTCGACGTGCTCTATGACGATACTGACCAGCGCGCGGGTGCAAAATTCGCCGCCGCCGACCTGATCGGCATTCCCTGGCAGATCATGGTCGGGCCGAAGGGACTTGCAGAAGGCAAGATCGAGATCAAGCGCAGAGCCGACGGCTCGCGCGAGAGCATGTCCTTGTCCGACGTGGTGGCAAGAATGGCTGGAACGATAGCCGGATAGGTTTATCCACCGGACGCGCCTTCCTGCTGGCCAATGCGCCACATTTGCCACCGAATCATGGGATTATCGGGCCATGAGCGAGACCATGAACGAACCGATCCAGACCGCGCCTTTTGCGCCGTTCGAATGGATGCTGTCCGCGCGCTATCTGCGCGCGCGGCGGAGGGAGGGTTTTATCTCGGTCATCGCCGGCTTTTCCTTCCTCGGCATCATGCTCGGCGTCGCTACGTTGATCATCGTGATGGCCGTAATGAACGGCTTCCGCAAGGAGCTGTTGGACAAGATCCTCGGACTGAACGGCCACCTCCTGGTGCAGCCGTTGGAGTCCCCGCTCACCGACTGGAAGGACGTCGCTGAGCGCATCAGTCAAGTGTCCGGCGTTCGACTTGCCGCCCCGGTCGTTGACGGGCAGGGACTTGCGTCGTCGCCCTTCAACGCCGCCGGCGTGCTCATTCGCGGTATGCGGGCGGACGATCTGAACAATCTCACCTCGATTGCCAAGAACATCAAGCAGGGTACGCTCGAGGGCTTTGACGACGGCCAGGGCATTGCGATCGGGCGCCGCCTCGCAGATCAATTGTCGGTGCATGCCGGCGACAGCGTGACGCTGGTCTCGCCGAAAGGCGCCGTGACGCCGATGGGCACCACGCCGCGCATCAAGCCCTACCGCGTCACGGCGGTGTTCGAGATCGGCATGTCGGAATATGACGCCGGCATGGTGTTCATGCCGCTCGCCGAGGCGCAGGCCTATTTCAACCGCAACAACGACGTCACCGCGATCGAGGTCTTCACCAACAACCCTGATCGCATCGACGTCTTCCGTAAAAGCGTGACGGAGGCCGCAGGGCGGCCGGTCTTCCTGGTCGACTGGCGCCAACGCAACTCGACCTTCTTCAACGCGCTGCAGGTCGAGCGCAACGTGATGTTCCTGATCCTGACCATGATCGTCCTGGTCGCGGCGCTCAACATCATTTCCGGCCTGATCATGCTGGTGAAGGACAAGGGCAGCGACATCGCGATCCTGCGCACGATGGGCGCTTCCCAGGGCTCGATCATGCGCATCTTCCTGATCACGGGCTCCGCCATCGGCGTGGTCGGCACGCTCGCCGGATTCCTCGTCGGCCTGGTCATCGCCATGAACATCGAATCCATCCGGCAGTTCCTGTCCTGGCTGACCTCGACCGAATTGTTCGACCCCATGCTGTATTTCCTGTCCAAGCTTCCTGCCGATGTGGATTTTGGCGAGACGACGGCCGTCGTGATCATGGCCCTGACGCTCTCCTTCCTCGCTACCCTCTATCCGTCGTGGCGTGCCGCACGGCTCGATCCCGTCGAAGCGCTGCGCTACGAGTGAGGGATTTTATGGAGCAGGAGGCGGAAGATGTACCGGTCATCTATCTCCATGAGATAAGGCGCCAGTACGTGCAGGGAGAGGCGCCGTTGGTCATTCTCAACGGAGTCAAGCTGGCGCTATGGGCGGGGCAGTCGGTGGCGCTGGTCGCGCCGTCGGGATCCGGTAAGTCGACGCTCTTGCATATCGCGGGCCTCCTGGAAACGCCCGACGAGGGCGAGGTCTATGTGGCGGGCGCTCCGACCTCGCAATTGTCGGATGCCGAGCGCACCCAGCTTCGCCGCACCGAGATCGGCTTCGTCTACCAGTCACACCGGCTCTTGCCGGAGTTCTCCGCGCTGGAAAACGTGATGCTGCCGCAGATGATCCGCGGCCTGAAAAAATCCGAGACCGTGAAGCGTGCCAGCGAAATCCTGGGCTATCTCGGCCTTGGCGACCGTCTCAAGCACCGGCCCGCCGAGCTCTCCGGCGGCGAGCAGCAGCGGGTCGCAATTGCGCGCGCGGTCGCGAATGCCCCGCACGCGCTGCTCGCGGACGAGCCGACCGGCAATCTCGATCCGCACACTGCGGATCATGTCTTCCAGGCCCTGATGCAGCTCGTGAAGGCGACCCGGGTCGCGATGCTGATCGCGACCCACAATATGGAGCTCGCAGGCCGGATGGATCGCCGCGTGTCGATCGTCGATGGCCAGATCGTCGAGCTGGAATAGCGGCTCAGCCGTCATTGCGAGCGCAAGCGAAGCAATCCAGGGCGTGTGCGACTCCGGATTGCTTCGTCGCGTTGCTACCTCGCAATGACGGTTTGTTTTGGTGCTACGGCGTAATCACCGTCATCTTGAACGATCCGCCATTGGCGGTGTGCAGCGGCTTTCCGAAAGGATCATGCTCAATCAAGAATCTGAAATGCGATTGAGGATTCGGCCCAATCTCATCGCGCTTCAAACGCAGCGTCCCTAATAGGCGCGATAGTGCCTGCGATGGTGGCGAGCCACCGGCGGCCCGTCCAGACTGGCACCGGCGTAATAGGGATTGACCAAGCACGTCGCCGGGCGGCCTGAGGCTGACATTTTGCACTGGGGCAGTGAAGTGTAGCGACAATCAATATAGCCGACCCGGCCAAAGACCTGCAGGCAGACTGGATAGTTGGGATCGTAGGTTTGGGCGCGCACTGGCACCGCCGCAAGCAGGGTTCCCGCCAAAACAATTGTTAGCGCAGTAATACGCATCAGAGGCTCCTTCGATTGATGCGGGCGGCTTGCAGCTCGCGACCCTGGTGGATTGTTGGATTGGCGTCGCACCAGGCGTCACGACCGGATGCCGTCGCCTGGCATTGTTGATAGCTGTCGAAGGCGCATGTGCTCAAGGCGGGATACTCGTCGCCCTGAATGCAGAAGGCATGGCGCCCACCGTAAGCATTCGCAGGTGCGCTGCTCAACATCGTTGACGCACCGAAAGCCACGAGCAAAGACAAGAGCAAAGTCAGAGCGCTGTGGCGTGATCAACGCTGAGAGCGATTCTGCGCATGAAGGTCTCCCACAATCTGTTCACACGCATTGCAAGGTTTTGCCGCAATCCGCGTCGGTTCCATGCTTGTAGCGAAGTGCTGCGTCGCTGCAAATGCAAGAGTTCCCGAAGTATCTGGAACGACAACATTAATTTGCGTTAAGGGGGGCTGCTTTCCGAACGGTGTTGCGATGAAGTTACAGCAATTCGCGTCCACGCTGTTAAGACGCACGCGGCCAGGGGGCCATCTAAAGGAATCGAACTCGAGATGAAGAAGAACTTCTTTTTTGTGACTGCGAGCATCGTTGCGCTTGGCGTGGCGGCGCCCGCATTCGGCGCGGATCTCTCGGCGCGCCATCAGATGTACACCAAGGCGCCGCCGGCTGTGGTTGCGATCTATGACTGGAGCGGCTTCTACATCGGCGCCAACGGGGGCTGGGGCAACAACCACAGTTCCTGGAACTTCGTAGGCATCGGGCGGGAAGGCTCCCACGATGCGAGCGGCGGCACTGTCGGTGGCCAGATCGGCTATCGCTGGCAGATGGGTCAGATCGTGTTCGGTGTTGAAGGCCAGGGCAACTGGGCCGACTTCAAGGGCTCGAATGTCAGCCTCCAATTCCCCGGCTTCGTCAACCAGACCAAGACCGATGCGTTCGGCCTGATCACCGGCCAGGTGGGTTATGCCTTCAACAACGTGCTGCTGTATGTGAACGGCGGTGCTGCCGTGACCGGCAACAACTATCGTGTGTTCTCTCCGGGTGGTGCGCTCTTCGCAACCGGCGGCGACGATACCCGTTGGGGCGGCGCGATCGGCGCCGGCGTCGAAGTCGGCTTCGCTCCGAACTGGTCGGTTGGCGTTCAGTACGATCATTTGTTCATGCAGGACCGCACGATCACCTTCACCACCCCGGCCGGGCTTGCCTCTGGCAGCGATAGCATCCGTTCGGATGTCGATCTCGTGACCGCGCGGATCAACTACAGGTTCGGCGGTCCGATCATCGCCAAGTACTAAGTACTGATCATACACTGATCGAGTACTGATCTTCGCGTTATGCGGCGGATCGAAAAAGCCCCGGCCTCGGCCGGGGCTTTTTTTCATGTCATGCGCGGCGGAGGTATCGTCTGTCGGGATACCAATAGCGCCGCAGTTCCACGGGAGAGAAACTTTGATTCGGCGCAAAGCGGATGCTCGGCTGGCGCCGTATTGGTGGTTTCGATGTTCGAGGTGGTTGTCGAAAAGCGGAGCCAGTTCCGGTGGGAGTGGCGGGTCTGTGACCGCGCCGGGAAAGCCCTGGTCTGTGGTTGGGAAGAGACGCGCAACGCTGCCAAATATCGCGGCGAGCGGGCCCTGTTCCAGCTCTTGCTCGTGCGCGTGCCAAGGCTGCAGCCGCCGCCCGGCTGAATAGCCCCGATTCTTCTATCCGAATGGGACGGAAAATTAAGATGGTCAGGCGCATATCTGTGCGCCATGGCCAATACCATCTGGACCACAGAAGAATTCACCTGCCCGAGCTGCGGGATGAATTACACCGCGACCCGCGAGGAACACCGGGACAAACGTTCGGGGAGTTTCAGCTGTCGCATCTGCAATGCCGAGGTCCACGGCTGGTCCGGCTACCATAACTTCTTCAATTGGGAAGCCGTCAGGTCGAAAGTGCCCGTTTTCGGCAAAAATTCGGCAAAAAGAAGTGACTGATCTTCGCGCGGAACTCCCACCGCGTAGCTCGCTCCTTCACGGAATTAACTAAGCCACGTCGTTTTCCAAACCGGCCCCCGCGACACCCTTGACCTATGAACAAA
>Ga0307474_10000656_pt1 | contig 24683 bp, 27 predicted proteins | sample atmos_gasesECM1C_2_FD_203312 | JGI IMG/M metagenome (GOLD analysis project Ga0307474, IMG submission 203312) | Hardwood forest soil microbial communities from Morgan-Monroe State Forest, Indiana, United States - atmos_gasesECM1C_05 | ecosystem: Environmental > Terrestrial > Soil > Temperate... | reverse complement strand
AGATCTACAGGGAGTTTCTGGAGATGGCGGAACTGGACCAGCATTCCTCTCAGCCGCGGCACAGTGTTGGGTTCTTGCTGGCGTTTCGTCCTTGGGTGTTCTCGCTGGTCGCCGCGCGCCAGCGGCGCGGTGCCGCCTAACGCGGACGATGCGCCGATGGGACGGTACCGCGTTTTGTTACGTGCTCGCTTGCTGTGCGCTATATTCTGGTACCGGGGCGGCCTGCTCAATGAGCTGCGGGACGATCGTACAAGTATCGCTTCCTGGAGGCACTATGGCATTTCACGTGCGGCGCATCGACTACTTCTCCACAACCGTAAGAGACGACCCTGGAGAGGCGTACAAATTACTGGCGATTCTCGCTAACTTAGGCGTGAACTTGCTTGCCTTTACTGCGGTGCCTACAGGACCCTTGCATACACAGCTGACGATCTTTCCTGAGGAGTCCGCCAAGCTTACCAACGAAGCAAGAAAGAATAGCCTCGTGCTCGATGGACCGCATCCGGCCCTTCTGGCGCAGGGAGACGATGAGCTTGGAGCCTTGGCCGAGCTGCACATGAAGCTCACGAGAGCCAATGTCAACGTGTATGCCTCTACGGGAGTAGCCGATGGCAGAGGAAGCTTCGGTTACGTTATTTACGTGCGTCCGGAACAGTACAATCTTGCGGTCGCTGCCCTGGGCTTATAACCGCCGCAGGGATTTGGTGTACCAGGCGGAGCGGCATTTATTTTCCGGGACGCCGTGAATGGCGTGGACCGTTATTTGTTGTCCGGATCGCTGGCTGGGCGCCCCCGTAAATCTATTGTGCAGCGGTGTGACTCGCGCCGGGCGATGGCAGCCGCACGGCCCTGTCGCGGCTATATTTGTACCACTTCGAATAATAATGATAGCATACCCGGAATATCACGCTATAGAGGCGGCTTCACTTAATGGTACAAACGGCTGAGCGCGCGAGGGGTAGACCGCGCGACTATGATCCCGAAATTGCGCTAACGCGCGCAATGGACGTCTTCTGGGCGTCGGGGTATGCGGCCACCTCACTTGACGATTTGAGTAGCGCCATGGGTATGAACAGGCCAAGCATCTACGCGGCCTTCGGCGACAAAGAGGCGCTCTATCGCCTGGCATTTGATCACTATCGTGCGAGGACGCGCGCTGCAATAGGAAAGGCGCTGGCTGAAAAGCGACCGCTGCGCCGTGCGCTGCGTGACTTTTATGAACGTGCGATTGAGATGTATCTTTCTGGTGAAACCCCGGCCCGCGGCTGCTTCATGATCGGTACAACGCTCACCGAAGCTGTCGTCAACCCGGAGTTACGCGGCATGGTGGCCGAAAGCCTCCAGGGACTTGACCGCGTGCTTGCCGCACGAATTGCGCTCGGGCAGCAGCGTGGCGAAGTTCACAGCAAGGCGAATCCTGTGGAGTTAGGTCAGATCGCCTCTGCGATGCTCTATCTTCTCGCGATTCAGGCGCGGGCGGGCGGGACACGCAAGTCGCTCAAAGCCACAATGAATGCGGCGCTCAACACGATTTGTGCACCGGTAACCACCTAAGTGCGCGTCATCGGTCCTTGACGCGGAAATAGAACGCCCAAACTCCACGACAGCCTGAATTCCGGTAGTGATCGGCGCAGATATGGCGCCCCGCTTGTTGTGGGCCTCTTAAGTCATTTGTGTCACCAGCCGCGGTCCTTCCGCACAGCGGCTTGCCCAGCCCCAGCCTCTTTGGGCCCCGGCGTTTATTTTGTACTGTGCAGTAAATAATAGCTTGACTGTTTTCTGCATCCCGCCTATTGTGTGCGAAATGGTACAAAATAAAGACGACGGTATGCCCGGATAAGCCCACGAAATGGCGGCACAAGGACTGTAGAAATTACGAGGAATGATGCATATGAAATCTCATCGCACAAGTTTTCCGCTGGCACTCTGCCTCACGATCGGCGCACTGGCAGCGCCAATTGTTGCGAGCGCCGAGGAGGCGATCACTACCAGTTTGTCGCCCCCGCCAGCACGCATAGAGAACGTCAAGCCGCGCGAAGGCTTCGTGTGGGCGCCGGGGTATTGGGAGTGGAGCCATCGCTCGTATCACTGGGTGACCGGAAGTTATATCTTCGAACGTCGACGGCACCATTGGATTGCCGACCAGTGGAAGCAGGAAGGCGGACAGTGGCATTATCTGCGCGGCCGCTGGGAACGCACTGAAGCCCCAGCCGGACTGCTGTCGTTATCGGAACCGCCTGTGAAAGCGCGCTAGCCATTGCCTAAGCCGCCCATGATCAGCATAGGATTGCTCAAGGTCATCGAGACTACGACGCAGGTTCCGCGCGCTGCGGAGCGGGCGGCGACTGCGCAAGAAACCGGCGCCCAAACGGGAATTTACGAGACGACCCTAAACACCTGTGTTCTGCAATTCCTCGCGATTTACGTGCCAGTATTGCTCACAGAGTACTTACTCCTATACATGGGCGAGCTAGGCCATTGATTGCGCGGTAGCCCGCAGAACCAGGTGGTTGAAGTGATGGAGCAGCGCGCACGCCTAATGCGAGGCGCCGCGCGCCGCTAGCCCGCAGCGGTCGAGTGTTGTGAGTAAATCGCGTGCCAGTGGCGGTTCTGGTAGACGAAAATATCGCAGGAATAGATCGGAGTCTTGGAGCTGCGGTCATCCGTTACCCAAGTCAGGACCGCGGTATCTCTATAAATCTTTACCTCTGCGTGATTAGGGTGTTGTTCTCGCCACTCGCGTACTTGCTTCGCAAATTCGTCCGATCGTCCGCGTCGGCGTCGATTCTCGATCAGCGCCGCTCTTGAGAGGATTGACCCCGTTGCATCGATGGACTCGTATCCGTCCAACAAGAACCATTCCAGGAATTTGTAATCACCGTTAATCTCGGCGTTCAGCCAGGCGGCGTCGGCCGCTTTGACTGCTTCAGGCGTTCGGGCATCTGTGCGACTGTTGGCGACTTCAATCGGCGTTTCAGCGGCGATCGCGCCGGCTCCGCCGCACATTAGAATCCCCATCATCATTATCTTTGTCACGCCGTTTCTCCTGGCAGGTGTTCTTTTGGAGTATGACCGGTTCGTCGAGGATGGGTTCAATTTTAGAAAACGAGTCCGAAGCGGTGCTCAAATACTTTGCAGCAAGAACACGCAGAGCTACACGAACCACCGATGCGAGACGACGGCCTGTGCAAAAGAGATCACCGGCATGTGGGAGTGAGATCGGATTTCGAACAGATATGCGACGGCGCCCATGATCAGGCTGTTCACTACCAACGCAGCCGTGAAGGCGGTGCCCGTTGCAGCCGAGTCTCGAGTGTTGCTCACACGGCCGTGCGTCCGCCGTCGACCGCAACGGTGGCGCCATTGATGTAGGCCGCCGAATCGGACGTCAGGAATGCAACCGTGTCAGCCACTTCGGCCGGCGTACCTGGGCGACCGACCGGCGTGGTTTTGCCCAATTGTTCCAAAGCGTCGCCCATGCTGGCAGTCCCCGCGGTTCGAATGGGTCCCGGAGCAACGGCGTTCACGGTCACGCCGCTCGGACCGAACTCCGCGGCCCACGACTGTGTCAGCAATTGCAGGGCCGCCTTGGTGGACCCGTAGAGGGCCGCTCCAACCATGCCAAAGTGTGCGGCCATGGTCGTGATGTTGACTATCCGCCCCCATCCGCGGGCTGCCATCATGGGTGCCAACCCCGCCACAAGAAAGAAGGGAGCGCGTACATTGCTGGCGAACATCGTATCGAAGGCCGCCGCGGTGGTCTCGGCCGTTGGCCCAAAAGAAAAGATGCCGGCGTTGTTAACCAAAATATCAACGCTGCCGAGGAGTTTCTCCGATACCTTAGCAAGGTCGGATGCGGCGGCCGCACTCCCTAGATCGGCCGCCTGAAACTGTGCATCTCCCCCACGGGCGCGAATCATCTTTACGACTTCATTTCCACGGGCCGCATCTCGGCCCGACACAACGACGCGGATACTGCGCGCAGCCAAGGTCTCAGCAATGGCCTGCCCGATGCCCGAAGTCGCCCCGGTCACGAGCGCAGTGCGAATGATCTTACTCATAAGAGGTCTCCGTAATAGGGGTGCCTAGGGGATGAAAGGTTACTCGGCCAGCGCGACCAAGGGAATCAGGCGCGGATCGCATTTCGCATTTGTTTTCCGGATCGCCGTAAAGCGATTGCCCTGCGCTTCCTTGCTTCGCGCAAGCCCAGGGCGGCCGTCTGTGACCGCCCGTTCGGCACGATCGTTGCTGCGAATACAGGATTAGCTCCTCGCGAGGTCGTGCCAAAGTCACGGCCTTTGAGTCGCCGTGCCGGGCGGGGCAGGAACCCGAACGGCCCGGCCAGACGGAGAATACCTGACCGACGAAGAAGTTAGCCGAGCCCCTGATGCGCGACGACTGCCTTGGCGAAAGAGATCGCTGACATGTTCGGGTCTGACTGCAACACGAAAAGATATCCGAGGGCGCTCATGACAAGGCCGTTCATCAATAGAGCGGCTGCGAAGGCAGTGAGTTTGGACGAGAGGGTGTTCATGTGTGTCTCCTATGCAAGTGGTAGTCATCCTTCGATGGTGGAATCTTGAGCGCGATGCCGCAGGTTCTCACGCGATATTCGGCGAACAATCCGCAAATCCCGGTGAATGACCGGTCGCTGTTCACCGGGAAGTCTGATGCAAGCGGCGGAAGGAGCGGATCGTAACCGAAGCAGCCTTGGCGGAAATGCTGAAAGAAAGCGACGAACTGCTCTGCCGCTGTTCAAGGGTCAGCTGATGTTTGACAAACTCGAAGGCGCTGCGCGCTACAAGGTTTTTTTGCGAAAAATGAAGTTACCGGAAAGACTCAGGGCTCCCCGCACCAGGCAACCTTGAGCCACGATGTATTCGTGAACTATGCGTAGCAGGATGGGCTCGCTCAAATGGTATGTTCGGCACTTGGGACCGCGCGGTTTGTCCATGTTTCTCGACTTCGTAGCCGCGAAGCAAAATCTTCTTTACGCCTCTAGCTAAGAAGCCAAGTTGTAACTTCGGCCCAAGCGGATGACCCGCCGATCCAAATTGCCAATACCGGCCACGCAATGCTCAATAGTGCACCCCACGCGAACGCTGGATGCAGACGTCGATGTCGCAGGGTGTCATAGGTCACGCACGCCACCATGAATAGGTCGGGGAGCCCGAACACTGTCAACAAGCCGCCCGACTGTATGAAGGCCAGCGGAATTCGTGTAATCGCCGCGGTCAATAGATTTAAAGTCCCCAACAACATCAGGCGCTTGTGGAACTCGCTACGACCGCGAAAGTAAATGGCGGCCCCGACCAGGACCCCAAACACCACTAGGTTTGCATAGGAAAGAAACACAACCACGGGTATCGGGGCTGCGGGCGGTACACGGCCTTCTCGGGCGTTGATTGTGACCACAGCGGCCCCCACCACGAGAATCATCGCGGCCAATAACGCTCCGAATATCCCGAGCCGGCGATGCAGGCGAACTCGATGTGTTTCGATGAGCCAGGACTGCGTGGCAAAGAGTACAAACCACGAAGTCATCACTAAGCCATGCAAATGCAGCAGCGGGTAAAGCGGCGGCGTGCCAAAAAACCCCTTTAGGAAATAGCTTTGTGCGAAGCCCGCGAATACGATAATCGCGGCACCGAGCACCGCGTAGAAGTAGAGTCCTCGATGGCCGCTTGCGGGTAGGGTAATCGGTTTCGTTGCCATGTTGTTCCATCCTTTCCTGAGAAGTCTTCGGTCAAACTAGCTACTGCCCACGCCTCGGCCGGAGGCTGCCTTAGGGGCACAGGAGAGATTGTCGCTACTGCGGTTGGCCTCCGTATGGGTACTGGCCTTCGATTGATGGCTCTCGTCCTTCCTGAAACTACCGGTGGATCTAGTTTTTCGGCATTGGGCATGCTTGTCCCAGCCGTTTCCCTGGTATTTTTCTGGTAGATTCGTTCCGGAGGCTTAAGGGCGGCCTCGATTCATGTCTGCGTCGATCAAATCCACCTTTTCATTTCGGGAATTTGAACTCGATCCTCTCGAGCGTCGCTTGCTGCGCGCCGGCGAGTCGATTGCATTGACCCCGAAGGTTTTCGATACGTTGGTTTTCTTGGTGGAGCGCGCTGGGCGCCTCGTAAGCAAAGAAGAACTCATCCAGGGTGTTTGGCCGCGCGGTTTCGTCGACGAATCGAATCTCACCAAACACATTTGGTTGATTCGGCGCGCACTGGGTGAAGCGGAACAGGGCGCAGAGTACATCGAGACCGTTCCCAAAATCGGATATCGTTTTGTCGCGCCGGTCACTCGTGGCGCCGCGGCTGCTGCACCGCCGCATACGCCACGAGTCATTGCGAGCGAGCGGCGCACGGCACGATATGTGTGGCATGCGGGTCTGTTCAATAGAGCGCCATTGGAGACTGGTCGAGAAAAGACCAAGCAAGTCGCTATCGTTGCGGCGGCGCTCGTTGCAATCGCTTCTGCGGTGGCACTTTGGATGCACTACGGGTCGTCGAGTCAGAAGGCGGCTCAAGCCACGATTGCAGTGGCGGACAAATCGATTGCGGTGCTGCCATTCACAGACATGAGCGAGAGGAAGGATCAGGAGTATTTTGCAGATGGCATGGCTGAGGAGATCATTGACCTATTGGTAAAGATTCCGGGGCTGAAAGTCGTCAGTCGCACATCCTCCTTTCAATTCAAGGATAAAACTGAAGATCTGCGCAGCATCGGCAAGCAACTCGGGGTGGCGTATCTCTTGGAAGGAAGCGTCCGAAAGTCTGGCGGTCGCCTACGGGTAACAGCGCAGTTGATCGACAGCCGGGATGGCAGGCAGCTGTTTTCGCAGAGCTACGACCGCGACTTAAGCGACGTGTTAAAGATGCAGGATGAGATCGCTATCGCGCTTGCGCAAGCGCTGCAAGTCGAAGTGGAAGAGAATTTCGTTTCCCGACCGGCGCTGCGTAATTCGGATGCTTACACATTGTATTTGCAAGGGCTGCACGCCAGCAGTCGCTTCGATCAAGAGGGACTGGAGCAAGCCGTCAGCGACTTTGAGCGTGTCATCGAACTCGACCCGTCCTTCGCACCGGCACATCTCATGCTCGGCAACGCGTACTTTCTTCTTGGCGCGTATGGGTTCATGCCGCCGCCCATCGCGTTCGAGAGGGACCGCCTCGCCAATGAGCGTGCGCTAACGCTTGATCCAAACCTGGCATTCGCGCACGCGCAGCTCGGCGACATCCATAGAGCCTATGATTGGGACTGGGCGGCCGGAGACCGGGAGCTTAAGCAAGCGTTGGCACTCGCGCCTGCCAATGGGGACATCTTGTTCTACGCCGCTGTGCAGTCGCTGGGGATGGGACGATTGGACGAAGCGCTAAAACAAGTGAATGCAGCACTGGCGTACGACCCGCTAAACCCTAGCCGATACCAAGTGCTCAGCTTGATACAGTCGAGTCGCGGCCGGCTGGGAGAGGCGGAAGCAGCCGCACGTCGTGCGCTTGAGCTCACCCCTATGGCGCCCTTCGGATACTACTTCCTCGGCAACGTGCTACTTTTCCGCGGTCAGCCTGACGTGGCCCTTACGGAATTCTCGAAGGAGACAATCGAAAGTGCTCGTCTTAGCGGCTCTGCGATGGCCTATTTCGATATGGGGCGCAAGACTGATTCGGATCTCGCGCTCGCGCAAATAACTAGGCATCCGACTGACCATCCGTTTTTCGCGGCGCGAGCCTATGCGTTTCGAGGCGAGCCTTACGAGGCGGTCAAATGGCTCGAGCTGGCGTATGCCCAGAAGGACAGTGGAATGCTCCCACTGATAAAAGGCGACTCATTGTTTAATAAGATACAAGCCGATCCGCGGTACAGGGCGTTTTTGAAGAAGATGAATTTGCCAGAATAGGTGGTCGCGAGAAGTCATGGTTCGGGCCGGCGTAGAGCCATTGCACTGTGCAGTCCGTGTTGCGCGCAAGCCCACCAAAGACGCCCGCGGACGGCGCGCCCGCCGCGGGCTCGGGGCGACAGGCCACCCCAAAAGCGTTAAAGTCCTCGCGTCCCCCCAAATGATGGGTCCCCTCCGCATATTCACACGCGCGAGGATGAGGTTTATCTGGTCAAGAGCGGCACGTTCCAGTTCTTTATGGACGGGATGTGCCGAGAGGCGGGACCGGGGGGCTACTGTGTATATGCCGAAAGGGCACATGCACGCGTTCAAGAACATCGCAAGAGTTACTGGGAACAACTTCTGTTTGTCTATCCCGCGGGCCTTGAACAGTTCTTTCGTGACGTGCACGACCTCGATTTGAAGATGCCCGAGGATTTCAAGAAGCTGAACGAGCTATCCAACACTAAGTACGGTATCAATCATGTGCCGGATCATGATTTTCACGCCGGCGCATGCACGATTGTCAGTGCGACGGATGCGTTTCGAAACAGCTGATAGCGGCCGAACTAATCACCAATTTAAGCGGCGAGCGGGCACGGATACTTTATGCCTAAGTCGAGAAAGCTGTTTAAGATATGGGGTAGGGAGGAATAACGCGCAAGGAAGTGCGAGTGTTGGATCAGAAATAGGAGCTGTGACCCCATGCGAACATTGTCGACAATCTTTTGCCTGATTGCTCTCGCCGCAGCAGGCCGCGCCACGGCGCAGACGCCGGCGACGGCCGATACGCCAAAGAGCCTCGCGAACGCTACCTTTACTCAGCCGCTGGCATGGACGGCCAAGGGCGACGCGACGGCCATGGTACTGACGCCGCCCGAAAAGGACCTCGAGCTCACATTCGTCGACGTGCCGAACGCCACCGGTGCGGACAATGCCGTTGCTGCGGCGTGGAGCCGACAATATCCAGGCTTCGCGCGAGAACTCGAGGTCAGCGTGCCCGGGGCGGCGAAGGAGGGCTGGGAAGAGCAAAAGAGCTTCAAATATCGCACTTCACCCGCCGAGCATCAGGAAGTGCGCGCCATTGCCTTTCGCAAGGGATCTAAGTGGACGGTGCTGCTCATGCAAGGAAGCGTCGCAACCTTTGAAAAGCGAGGGGGCACGCTCGCCCTGGCGCTTGCAAGCCTGCGTCCTGCTGGTTACGCGCGCGAGAGCTTCGCGGGCCGAACGCCGCACGCCCTCGATGAGAATCGCGTTGAAACCCTAAAGCAATTTTTGTCGTCCTCGATGCAACAACTCGATGTGGCGGGCGTGTCGTTCGCGCTGCTTGATCATGGCCACCTCGTGTATGCGGGCGGTCTCGGCATCAAAGAGCTCGGCAAGCCCGATAAAGTGGACGCCAACACGCTGTTTCGCATCGCCTCAAACACCAAAGGCATGTCGACATTGATGTTGGCGAAGCTGGTCGACGAGGGCCGCTTCTCCTGGAACGACAAAGTGACGAAGGTGTATCCGTCGTTCCGCTTGGGGAGCGATGCGACCACGGCATCGGTGGAAATGCGTCAATTGGTGTGTGCGTGCACCGGTCTGCCGCGCCGCGACTTCCCTGACATCTTATCGGGAACGTCTTTGACAACGCCTGCCTCCCTGACTTTCGAGCACCTCGCTCAGACTGAACCGACGAGCAAATTTGGCGAAACCTTCCAGTACAACAACTTGATGGCCGCCGCCGCCGGCTATATCGGCGGCCACATCGCCCATCCTGATCTCGAAATCGGCGCGGCCTATGACAAGACAATGCAGGAAAAAGTGTTCACGCCGCTTGGCATGAAATCGACGACGCTTAACCTGCACAAAGCGCTCGCCGGCAACCACGCCGGGGGACATGCGGCCGATATCGACGGCCATTTGTCGCTCGCGCTCGTGCAGGTCAACGACGCCTTCAACTTTGAGAGGCCGGCCGGTGCGGCTTGGTCGTCTGCGGTGGATGTCATCAAGTACGTCGACAATGAACTGCGTGAGGGCGTCTTACCCAATGGCCAGCGCTATATCGCAGCGGCGAACGTGCTCGCCCGCCGGCAGCCGAACGTGCCTTTGGGCGAGGACGGATTTTACGGCATGGGGCTGATGGGCCAGAAGACGGCCGACGTGCAGTGGTATCACCACGGCGGTGACCTGGTCGGTTATCACAGTGATCTCTATTTCATTCCCGCGGCGCAGGTCGGCGCGGTGCTGTTAACCAACACCGACAGTGGCGCTGCGATGCGTGGTCCGTTCATGCGACGTCTGCTCGAGCTGCTCTACGACGGCAAGCCAGAAGCAGAAGAGACGGTGAAGGCGTCCGCAGCTGCGATCAAGGCCGCTGTTAGCGCGCAGCGCAAGCAGCTCGTGTATCCCGCCGATCCCAAGATCGCTTCCGGGCTTGCGTCGCGTTATACGAGCAAGGATCTCGGCTCGATGGTCTTTACGCAATCGGACCGCGGATTGAGCGGCAGCAACGGTGTCTGGAGTGTTGCATTCGCCACCAAGGCCAATCCCGATGGCACGGTCTCGCTTGTCACCGCCAGTCCAGGACTCACGGGTATCGAGTTTGTTCTCGCCAACGAAGGCGGCAAGCGAGTTTTGGTGGTGCGCGACGGCCAGCATGTTTATCGTTACACCGAAACTTAAGTGATACGGTTGAAAAATGCGACGTGAGAACGAGGGCTGCGAGTGCCGACGAGAGGGTGAGGGCAGATGCATCTCAGACGAGACCGATGTCTCGTCGGACCGAACGAACAACGGTACAGGGAAGTACCGGCCGGCAAAACAGGCATTCATTCACAGTAGATACTTCATCCAAATTGTGCCGGTCTTTTCATAAACCCTGCTCTTCGCAAGCTTCAGTTTGATTCGTTCACCGGGCGGCGGTAGAAAGGGCGTACCGGCTCCCAATAGGATTGGTATCACGCTAACTTCGATGGTGTCCACGAGTTGCGCGATGCATAGGCTTCGAAAGAGAGAGCTACCCCCGAACAGCCAAATATCTTTGCCAGGCTCAGATTGCAAACGCGCAATGCCTTCTTCGACGGGCTCGGCGAGAATTTCGATGTCACGGTGGTCTTTCTCGCGAAGAGTCCGAGAGACGACTATCGTCCGCATTCCTGGGAGTGACGAACCGCCCTGCGCCGTTGCCGCAGCAAAGGTGTGGCGACCCATCAATACAGTATCGAATCTGCCCATAAACGCAGGAAAGTCGATGTCAGGATCCATCACGATCCAATCACTGTTTCCCGACGAGTCTGCAATGTAACCATCGAGGCTCATGGCAACGCTGTAACAGATGCTCCTCATGACGTGCTCCTCCAGGGTGACTCTATCAAGGCTGCCTTTCTGTATTAACGTGTGTGCCGCTGTGAATCAACCCCTCGCGGTCACCGTGCTGAGTGGCGGCACTGGCTCCGAAGTCATGCGCGGAATCTCTGAGGGGTTGTGACGTCATAGGATCTTTTCTCCGAATGACGGGTGTGAGAGCTTGCCCTCGGGCGCCCGCTGTCGACATTATAAGCTCTGTCCAATTTCTTCAGTGACTGGACAACTTGCACAATCGCTGGCAAGCCTCAGCACCGTTCGCACAAAGAATCCTTCGGGCCGAGTCTTGCTTACGACTTGTACATCCGGGAGACTGTCAAAACTGCTGTAGGGAGCGCGGTATGGCGGGAGATGAGGGGGTAGGGAAGGCCTCGGAGGCGGAAGCTCAACCGTCGGGTGCCGCCGCGCCAGTCTTTATCAGCTATGCCTTTCAAGATGCGGTTGTCGCGCAAGAGGTGTGCGGGGCGCTGCGGATCTCTCACGCAAAAATCAGCGACTTGGTTTTCAGCGCGTGATTCTTGCGGGACAGCGGTGCTCAAATCTTATGCCACCGTCCCTCCTAAGAGCGCTCCATCTCGCCCTCAGCGATGCGTTCTCATCCGCTTCGAGTTGGCGCGCACAAATTCGCAGAAAGCCCTTTCGTCCATCGTGCCGGCAGCCAGTTCAAGGATTGCCTGGGCCGCCGCTTCCTCGCTCGCCGTGAAGCGATAGCCATTAAGCTCCAGAAAGAGTATGCCGACAACAAAACCTGTACGCTTATTACCATCGACGAAAGGGTGATTCTGCACAATACCAGCGGTGTACTTAGCTGCAACCTCGACAACATCGGCGCTCTCGTGGGCGAGTTGATTCATCGGCCGACCGAGTGCGGAGTGGAGTAGCGCTTCGTCACCCAAACCCGTCGCGCCTCCGTGTTCGACTAACTGTAGATCGTGGATCGCGAGCACGAGCTCGGCTTCGATCCAAATCGGCTTGCTCATTTCGATAGAACGTTGAGCGCGTTCCGATAGCGCGACATGATCTCCTCAGCCTTCTCCATCTTCTTTTGGAAAGCCGGATCGAAGGGCGTGAGGCGGTAGGTATTATTGGGACCCTCGATAAGGAAGACTTCTTCCCCCTCGCTGGTACGGAGGCGATTGACCACCTCCTTGGGAAGCACGAGCCCCAGGGAATTCCCAACTTTGCGCACTTTGAGCGCCACCATATCGCACCTCGTGACCCGACCTGCGCCGTCCGAAGCTCGGCGGCGCGACAATAATGCCTGGCTAGCATGTTATCACAACCGTAATAACAGTGCCTGAAGGTGCGCCGGAAACAGTGGATGCGCAGCGGGGCCCTGTCGTCATCCGACGGCAATCGCGTGATCAGGCGGTGCTGATCTCGCCGCAGGAATACGCCCGTCTGCGCGGGCTCGCGGTTGCGGATTTTCAGTCCTTCTGTGATCGCGTCGCGAAGAAGGCGGCTACTGCCGGCCTCACTGAGAAAAAGCTGGATTCGCTCCTGCGCCAGGAATGACCAGACGCGTCATTCTCGATACCAACGCGCTGATTAGCCGGTTTCTGCTCGTGAATTCGACGGCCAGTCGCGCGGTTCGACGGCTCATGGATCGATCGCAGCCCTTGGTGTCGGAGGATACCTTGAGCGAACTCGCCGATACGTTGTCGCGACCCAAATTCGATCGCTACGTCAACCGAGAGAATCGTCAGCGGTTCTTTGAGTTGTTCGCGCGTGTGGCCGAATGGGTCACGATCACCACAACAGTTCGGCAATGCCGCGATCCGAAGGATGACAAGTTTCTCGAATTGGCGATCGACGGTAAGGCCGGCTGGATCGTCACCGGGGATAAGGATCTATTGGAACTGTCGCCGTACCAGGGGATTCAGATCCTGACACCGGCCGCCGTGCTGGCGCTGCCCGAATCCGCCTTTGTATGAACACTCTAACACGTGCTTCTGAAGCAATCGCCGCAGGTGCGTTGACGACGCTCGAGCATTGGTCGTCAATGGCACACGGGGCGTTTTCAAGACAGTGTTCCCGAAGCCGGGCGGTCGAGTTTGGTATGACGATCAGCGGGAAGTGCATCAACAGATTTTCGCGGGTGTGGACACCATTGGATATGCATTCATGGGGACCGATCCCAATGCTGCGGATAATCGTTGGTTGCGGCAGGCCTTCGCGCACATTGTGGCGGATGCGGATGAGACGATGGGTCATGCCGTGGTGCCGAATGGGATCCCGTTGTCGAAGATCCATCATGCGGCGTTCGATGCGCACTTGCCGCGGCGCGCGAAGGATTATCCGGATCGGGACCGGTTGTCGTTGCGCTTTGAGCGGTTTAGGTCGGCGTACTGACCCTCGCTGGAACCGGAAAGAGCCTTAGTTGTGTCGTCGCATAATGGCGGTTTGCCACAGTGGCAACGGAGTCGAGCGCTCTTCGCGCGAGATTCCGGAAGGCGTCCCAAGGATGGCGAAGCGTTGCGGCACGAACAGCCCGGCCGACGAAGAAGGCTAGCGTTGGCACTTATCGACCGCCGGATGAAGGCGAGGCCAAGCGGGGTCGGATTTGGATGTTCCGTAGCCCCACGGCTGGGCGATTCCGCCATGGAAGAGACGGAAGAAGTCATTGGCGTATTTTGCTTCTTCTACGGGGGTCATCAGCTTGTTGTACTGCTCGCTGAGACAGGCACACCAACCGGTCGAATCGGACATGCTGAGTCGGGCGTTGGCCGGATCGTTATAGAACGCGTTGCAGCCGTCCTTGAAGCGCACGAAGCCGCCTGAAGGGGCTGCGTTTGCCACCTGCGCTTGTCGCTGGGCTTGTTTCTGGCCTTCCTCTGCCGCTGCCTTCGCGACTGCCTTGAGCACCTGAGTGCCGACGGAATCGCCGCCATCGACCTTGGCGTCCTGGGCGCCGTCGTTCGTACCCGCCGCGGCGTGCAGTTCGAGGTCACCCGCGCTGGGCGAGACGTTCAAATAATAAATGCAGGGACTAAGGCTCCCGGCATCGAAGCAGGATTGGCCGTCTCCCTCGAGAAAGAGAGCGGAAGTGAGCGGCAGGAGCGGCCCGTACTTCAAGTCCGGTGTAATCAAGTGTCCACTAAAGTCCATCATGTATTTGAGCCCCGTGCAATTGGCCGGGACATCGCCATCGGTGCGGTAGCTGGTCGCATCTTTCTGGGCGCATAAAGGGACCGCGGCGGCAGTCAATACCTTTTCATTGTGAAACCATCGGACATATGAACCCACATCGGGCACCTGCGCAATGTGGCCTGATCTTAACTGGCCCTTTGCATCGGCAAGGCCGAATCCAATGTAAGCGGAATACCCGGCGGTAGTCCCATAAACGTACTTACACTCCCGGGGAGAGATCGTGATGCCATCGACGTCCCAGTACAACTTGCCGATGACGCCGAGGATGGGGTCATTCTTTTGCGCAGCCACCACCTCGACCGGAACCGTGCCCTTATTGCAAACGTTGAATTGTACCGCCGAAGCAGTACCTTGCACCGGCATTACCTGCGCCAGCAAAGGCGCCGCGGCGCCGGACAGGAGCAAGGAGAGTGCGGCTTGCCGTAAAAGTTGGATTCTGAGTGCTCTCATACGTTTCCTCCACTTTTCTTCTTAGGCTGGAGTCCGCTCAACGAATCCAAGCCCCGAGTGATGTTCACGGATGTGCGGGCGACGAGTAGGCACAAGTCTACACCTTGCGTTCTTTACTGGAGCTGCAATCGAGGTCATTCTTGGCTTCGCTGGTCGGCCGTGCTAGCCCGCGGCCCGCGAGGTGAGGTGTAGCGCCGCGCAAGTCTTTCACTCGTATCTCTGGCGAGAATCGACATGATGGCGAAGTGGAAGAGGATTCCTCTGATTTCCGGCGCGCTGGTCGCGCTTCTTGCCGGACAGCCTCGCTTGCAAGCTGCTGAGGCTCACGATGATCTTCGAGATTATCTTAAGAAAGAGATGCGTGAACTACGCATTCCCGGCATGCAAGTGGCCGTGGTCCGGCACCAGAAGATCGTGTTTCTCGCGGCTTTAGGGCTAGCGGAGGTCGGGAATGCCGTGCCGGTCACCGACGAGACCGTTTTTCCGATTGCATCTGCCACTAAAGCCTTCACGGGTGTGGCCCTGATGCAGCTGGTCGAGAACGGCAAGCTGGAATTGGCGGCGCCGATATCGCGCTATATTGACGGGCTGACCGTGTCCTGGCAGAAAGTCCCGGAGTAGAAACAGTCGGCCCAGGAGCCCGTCAACATGTGTTTGCGAAGCTCAGATGCATTTCCGCTGACTTGTGGGTACTATTCCGCGCCCTCGGATTCCCGAGGCTTTTTCAGGAGGTGCGTCATGCGAATCAAAAAAGAACACCTCGAAGCCGATTGCTTTCGAGGTCAGTAGCAAACGTCGAAAGGGCTTTCCGTCCGAAACCCACGTGAAGCGCGGCGATCGCGTCGTGGGCGGCACCAAAGAACTCCTCGAGAAACTCGGTAGGAATGATCCGTGCCCGTGCGGATCTGGCCGCAGATTTTAAGCGCTGTTGCATGTTAAGCGGCGCGTTCGATGGATCGGACAGACACTACTATTCCAGGTAAAGCCGCGTGCTATTTCTGACTCGCTGGGGCGCGTGTCGGCGAATGCCAGTATTGGCCGTCCGATTTTTGAAGTGTGCGGCTTTGTTGTGTACATAGTACGCTTATTTGTATACTGCGTACGCATGACAAAAGACCGTATCTTTTCCGCTGCCAAGGTCGTAGTCGACCGAGAAGGAATCGCGAATCTCACGATTCGTAAGGTGGCCGCACGAGCCGGCGTATCGCCGATGGCGCTGTACCGGCACTTCGCGGACAAGGACGCGCTCCTGAGCGCGCTGGTCGAGGACGGCCTCGCCGCGTGGGAGACAGTGGTGCGCTCGCTTAACTCGCAGGATCCAATGGAATGGTTGGTCGAACTGGGCGAGGCGTTCATGGAGTTCGCGCTCAAACAGCCCCACCGATTTGACGCGGCTTTCTTTCTACCGGCACCCGACGCGCGACAATATCCCGGTGATTTCGCCGCCGGCCGCTCGCCGGTCATTGCAATGGTCATGGTACGGATCGACCAGGCGCGGGCGGCTGGGCGCGTGGGCGACAAGCCGGCACTGGAAATCGTGTTGTCGCTCTCTGCCCTGGCGCAAGGCATGGTCTCGATGTTGCGCGCGAACCGCTTTTCGGACGAAAAGCAGTTCAAACAGCTGTTTCGCACCGTCGTTCGCCACTGCATCGAATCTTTTTCTTCAGTCCCCTCGCGGAGAGCCCCATGATCAATGCTCAAAAAACTCAGCGTTGGATGAGTGTCGTGCCTTGCCTGCTCGTCGGCCTGACCATTGGCCTGTCGTTCAACGCAAAATCCCTCGCACGCGAGGTACTCACACCCGCTTCGCAAGATCTTGCCATTGTGGGGGCCAGGTTGTACCCATCGCCCGACGCCGCCCCGGTTGAGGACAGCGTCGTTGTAGTGAAGAATGGCCGCATTGTCGGCGCGGGATCGCGTGGCAAAACACCGGTTCCGCCCGGCGTTCGCGTACTCGATGCACACGGTGCCGTGCTGACCGCCGGCTTCTGGAACAACCATATTCACCTTATGACTCCGGACGTGCTCGGCGCCGCGACCGCTAAGGCCGCGACCATCGAGGGCACCCTGCAGGCGATGCTCACCCGCTGGGGGTTCACGACGGTCTTTGATCTTGCGTCCTCAACGGATAACACGCTGTCGCTACGACGGCGGATCGATTCAGGCGAGATCTTAGGTCCTAAGATCCTCACCGTCGGCGACCCGTTTTTTCCGAAGGACGGGACACCTATTTATGTGCGAGATTTTCTCAAATCACAAGGTTGGCCGAGTGAAGAGGTCGCAACGCCGGCCGAGGCTGCCGCGCGCGCCGCGCGGCAACTCAAGCGTGGCACCGACGGCGTGAAGGTCTTCGCCGGCGCCATCGTCGGAGGAAAAATAGGTGTTTTGCCAATGAGGATCGACATTGCAAGGGCCGTCGTTGCGGAGGCACACAAACGTGGCAAACCGGCTTTCGCTCATCCCTCCAACCTGGCCGGATTGAACGTGGCAATCGAATCGGGGGTCGATATCCTCGCTCACACGACAGCCGGGGACGGCGGCGGGACCGACGAGCGATGGTCTCCCGAGCTAATCAGCCGACTGCGCAACAAGAACATGGCGCTGATTCCAACGATGACACTTTTTGAAGTGGAGGCGCGCAGAAACGGCGAGAGTTCCAAGGATCTCGCACACGCCATAGCCATGATTACGACCGAGGTTAAAGACTATGCTGCCGCGGGGGGCCAGATTCTATTCGGTACGGATGTGGGGTATACCGATGCCTTTGACACGACTGATGAATACCGACTGATGTCCGCCGCCCTTGACTGGAGAGCCATATTAAGAGCGCTCACCACGGCGCCGGCCGAGCGGTTTGGGTATGCCAACCACAAAGGACGGGTCGCGAATGGCATGGACGCGGATCTCGTGGTGCTGGACGCGGACCCAGCGAAAGATCCTACCGCCTACGCGCAAGTGCGCGCGACGATTCGAGGCGGACGCGTCATTTGGGCTCGGTAGCCCGTCGACGCTGACTCGCCGCTGCCGGGCGAGGGTGAGAGCGGATACCTTTTATCGGGGGCGGTGGTGAGGGCGGCGTACTGACAGGGCGGAGCGGGCTTGCACAATAGTCTATGACTCACTCATCGACGTTGTTTCGGTGCCCACGGGCACAATGCACAGAACGACTCCGTCAAGCACCAAGGCAATGGCGTACCGCCCATTGACCTGAACCAGCTTCGAGGAACTGCGTGCGCAGCGATCTTGCCCGTCGATGATTGCCGGCTGCTGTGCCGAGGCGGCGATGGTTCCTTGCAGCATCTCCATCAAAAGCGTGGGATCGCGAGCTTCAATGGCTCGCCAATACAATTCAACGTAAGCGTCTTCGACATCGGCCGATGACTCGCCGCGGTGTGCACGGGTTCTGGCGCGATGCAGAAATTGACGGGACGCGGCGTTGCTTTTGCCGACGATGCGGGCGATCTCGTCGTAATCGAATTCGAACACATCGCACAGTAAGAGCGCTGCCGCTTCAGCGGGGCTGACGTGGCTTAGCAAAAGACGCAGTGCGGCCTGACATTCTGACCGGATCTCCAGCATAGATTCCAACGATTCTTCGGCTGGCAGTTCGGTATCTATATGCCCTGATTCCAAGCGCTTGCGCCGCAACAGGTCGATGGCAATGTTCCGCAAGACGGTGTGCAGCCACGCGGGCTGGGCCTCTCGCACATCTGAACATGAGGTCAAGGCGCGGACATAGGTGTCCTGCACGGCGTCCTCGGCGTCCGCACGGGAAACAAGGAATCGCTGCGCTATGCGCATCAATCGTTCGCGGTTCGTAGCCATAGGCGAACTTTGCCACAGAGCGGGGCGTTTGGGATCACCTGTCACAAAACCGGGGACTCGTTCGTTAAGTAAGGTCAGAAGGAGAATTCATGGAAATCACGCCGCCGACAGCGCCGATCGATCCGCGCAGCGCATTCTTGGAGGAGAAGGCATTCAAGTCCCGTACCGTGCTCATATTCGGCACCATTACGGATGCGGCCGCGGCTGAAGCGGCGCGCCGGTTGATTGCACTGGATGCCGATTCAGCGCAACCCATTGACGTGATCGTCTCTTCGCCGGGTGGACACCTGGAATCGGGCGACACCATTCACGACCTGATTCGATTCATCCGCGCCCCGGTGCGGATGATCGGCACCGGCTGGGTTGGCAGCGCTGCGACCCACGTCTACTTGGGGGCGCCTCGCGAGCGGCGCTTCTGCCTGCCGAATACCCGATTCTTGATACACCAGCCGAGCGGCGGCATCGGCGGGAAAGCGGCCGATATTGCTATTCAGGCGCAGGAAATCGTACGGGCACGCCAGCGCATCGCCGAATTGATCGCACGAGAGACGGGCAAGCCCCTTGAAATGGTAATGGAGCACATTGAACGGGATTATTGGCTGTCCGCCCAGGAGGCTATCGACTACGGTCTCGTCGGCCGAATCGTCAGGGGACGCGATGAGCTGTAGCGTGAGAACAGGCTGACTCAATTCATCGCAGCCGCTGCGACGCCTGTTGCCAGCGCACCGTCGACCGTGTCGAGCGCTGCAACCGGCGCGGCTAAACCCGAAGAGTCGGCAGCGGCGAGCTCGAAGGCCCAGGCGAAAAGATTGCGGGCGGCAGGGTACAAGCCGGAAGTTCGCAATGGTGTAACGCTCTTTTGCCGAAATGAAACAAGGATCGGCACTCGCTTCGAAACCAAGACCTGCTCAGAGCGCGACATCATAGAAAAGGGAGCCCAGGATTCGAAAGACGTGATGCAAAAGGTTCAGAGGCAAAATCCGATTTCACCCGACCTGCTATTCTCAAATCCTCGTCGGTGAGCCGTATCACGGCCGCCGAACACATCTGATCGCCCAAGAGCCGCCGTTCGCGAGCGCGAACCCTGCAGGATTCTCTATGTCCGCAGCGCGACGGCCGGCTTTAGCGTCATCGCAATCCACGCTTGTCGCGCGGCGGCGATTGCAGCAGTGGCCAAGGACACCAAGAGCGCAAAAGCCAACGCCCAAAAAGCCAACGGCGTCCGTTCGGTGTAGGTTGCCAGGTAGCGTGCGATCGCTAGCGCGGCAAGTGGTAGAGCGAGTAAAGCAGACAGTAGAATCACGGCGCCAATTTCTTTTGCAACCAGCTTGCCGATGTCGCGGCGGCGGGTGCCGAAGAGCTTGCGCAGCGCGATTTCTTTAGTGCGGCGCTGCACTGCGTCTGCCGCGAGCACATAGACGCCAAAGGCCGCAATGATCATTGCGATCGCCGTTGAGAGCGCCAGGAGCTTGGCGAGCCTGGCATCGTCTGCATAGTTGGCGGCATAGATTTCCTTGGCAGGCTTCATTTCGAGCACCGAGTTAGGGAAGTATTTGGGCCAAACGAGCAGGACCGCACGTTCGGCGTCGGCGATCGAACCGCTTGCGCGGACGGTCAGAGTCGCGCTGCTCGACCATAATTCATACGCTATGGCGCCTGGCGCCTCGCGCAGCGAGTAAAAGCGGATTTCTGGGGCGATGCCCACGATGCGCTTGGTGATCAGCGCGGGGGTACCGTTTGCCATGCTCCTGAACAGCAGGGTTTGTCCAACTGCCTGCTGAGGAGATGCGAAGCCCAGCTGGCGGGTCGCGATCGCATTGATCACGATCGGTTCAGGATTGTCTTCGTGGTCGATTTTCGAGTCGAACAGCCGGCCCAACACCGGCTTGATCGCGTATTCTTCGAAGAAATTGGCACTCACCGACTTCACGTCGATGGTCATCGCGTCTCCCCCTTCGCGCTTGATTTCGGTGCGCCACGACTCTTTCGATCGTCCGACCGGATCGTTTGATATTGCGATGCCGGCTACGCCCGGCTGTTGCGATAGCTCGGCCGTGAGACCGCGCGGCTTTTCGTCTCGCGCCGTGACCCCCGCGGGGAGGTCGATGACCAATAACGCGGAAGGGTCAAAGCCGGGCGATGCGTCCATGGCGAACCGCGCTTGCCAGAAGATCGCGAGGGTGAAACCGGCCAACCCCATCGCGGCAGCCGCCTGCAGCACGGACAAAGCCTGGCGCAAATGCTTACTGCGAGGAGATTCCGCATCAGGCCGTCCTACCAGCATGAGTGAAGACCGCACGCCCAACGCGATCCACGCGGGGTAGATCGCCGTCGTCACGCCAAGGGCCACGCCAAGACCTAGGGCGGCGCCGATATTCTCGAGGGACAACATGCTGCCGAGGCCGCGGTTCATCAGCTGCGAAAAGATGGGTAGGGCCAGATAAGCCAGAATAAATCCAGCTGCGGTCGCGAGCATCGAGACCAGCAGCGATTCACTGACAAACTGCAACGCAAGGCGACTGTTGCTTGCACCCAGCACTTTGCGCATCGCGATCTCGCGCTGGCGGCGGATCAGGCGGATGGTGGCGAGGTTGACGTAGTTAACAGCTGCGAGGGTTAGAATGAGGAAGGCAAGGGCCACGAGGCCGGTGACGACCGCGGAGTCACCCCGATCAACGGTGAGGGACGTGAAATTGTTCGCCACCTCGCGATCGAAATAAGCGTCGCGCAGGTGGGACAACTTGATATCCATGACCTTGCGATCCCCGAGACGCTCTTTCATCTCCGGCGGAATCTTTCGTGCGCTGGGTGTGTCGTCTATCGCGTGCTGCAAGACCTCGGTGACGGCAGCCAGGGAAGTGCCGGGACGCAGGCGAATTAACAGATAGCCCAACCAGTCGGACTCACCTAGTAACTGGTTGCGCATCGGCGGCGGCACAAGGCTCAAGTTCGGGCCATTCAAGGTTTCGAATGGAATCGTCGTATTCGCGGGTGGATCGCGCAAGATCGCCGCAACTCGCGCGGTGCTACGATTCTCATCCACCGCGCTCAAACGCAACTGCAGCGTTCTTCCCAGCACGTCCGAGGTCCCGAAAAGACGGATCGCGGTGTCTTGCGTGATCGCTATGCCGTCTGGCCGCGACAATGCTTCGTCCAAGTCACCTTTAATCACCCGCAGACCCATTAATTCTGCAAAGCCGGGCAGCACCGTCAGGCTTTTGAGCTTGCGTAATTGGCCGTTTAGTTCGACGGTAAGGGGAAACCAGCCGACATAACTGCTCGCATTCGTCACGCCGGGCGCTGTCCTGGCCGCGGCAAGTAACAACAGCGGGGCCTGGTCATACAATGGCGTCCCCAGCTCAAGGTTGTTGCGCTGCTTGACGATGTAGACATTGTCGGCGTCGGGTATATATGCATTGTACTGCCAGCAGTAGCGCGCATAATCCAACAACAACAAACAGACAGCGAGCCCGACCCCGAGCCCCAAAATCGAGACCAGCGAATACACCGGGTCCTTGGCGAGAACGCGTAGTCCGACGCGGAAGTCTTGAAGTTTCATCGCAGACTCCTTGTCATGTGACCGCTGCGCTTTCAGCGGGCTCAGCGATCGCTCCATCGAGCAGACTGACGGTGCGCAAAGCGCAAGCCGCGTGTGCCTGAGAATGGGTGACCATCACAATCGTCGTGCCTTCGCCATTGATCTTTCGCAGAATCCGCATGACCTCCTCGCCATTTGCGGTGTCGAGATTGCCGGTGGGTTCGTCGGCCAACAGCACAGCCGGTTTAGTGACCAGGGCGCGCGCGATGGCCACTCGTTGCTGTTGACCTCCCGAAAGCTGCGAAGGACGATGCTTGGCGCGATGCGCGAGACCGAGCTTGTCGAGCATTTGCGCAACCTGCTCGCGGCGTGCCTTGGCTGGGACCCTGGTATATTCCAACGCCAGTTCGACATTTTCATCGACCGCCAACTCTTCGATCAGGTTGAAGCTCTGGAAGATGAATCCGATTCGCCCGCGCCGAAGTTCGCTCAGCTTCACCTCGCTCCATCCTGCAACATTCTGCCCGTCGAACCAGTATTCGCCGCCGTCGGGTATATCGAGCATCCCGAGAATGGACAGCAAGGTCGATTTCCCGCAGCCGGACGGCCCTGTCACCGCGACGTACTCACCGTCATTGATCTGAAGGCTGACGTTGTTTAGCGCCGTGGTGATGATTTCTCCGCCGGTAAACTGCTTGGTGGTATTGATCAACTTGAGCATGGCCCCTCCTTGGCAATTATTTCGCAATTTGCAGCCGCTCGGCCTTGCCGAATCGCGCATAGGTGGACACAATCACGCGCTCGCCGGGTGTCAGCCCGGAGGCTACTTCCACCTGGCTGTTATTGCGGCGGCCGACTCGAATTGCTCGACGCGCGGCCGACCGTCCGTCGCGAGCCAACACGAACGCCCAGTCACCACCAGTGTCATTTACGAACGCATCGTTGGGGAGAATCAGGCCGGGACTTGCTCCGCCGAGGGTAATCCGCGTTTCCGCGCTCTGGCCGGGGTTCATCACCGGCGGCGTTTCGCCAGTGAACAGCAATTCGATCAAGAACCGGCCGTCGGTGATCTGTGGGAAGACGCGACTGACCTCGACTGAATAGTCGCGTCCGTCGACATTCACGGAACCCTTTTTCCCGGTCATTACACCGCCGAGGTAGTACTCATCGAGCTGAGCCGTCAGCTTGAATTGAGAAGGATCGTCGATGCGCCCAATGCGTTGCTCAGACTTGACGATTTCGCCCAACTGCAAGCGGAAGTCTGTGAGCCGGCCCGCGATGGGCGCGCGCACCGCGAGTCCCTCGATCGCATCGTTCACTACTTTGAGGCCGGCATTAAGCTGCTCGACGGCTTGCTCCATTTGCCTGACAGCATCGCGCTTGATACGCATCTCGATCACAGAACGGGTTTTTTCGTCTTCCAGAGCATGCCGCTGTTGAGCAAGCCGATCTTGTGATTCTTCGAGGGCCACGACCGGAACGACGCCAGTTTTCGCGAGTGACGCGTTTCGTGTGAATTGCTTTTCGGCTTGAGTCAGGGCGAAATTGAGGTCCAGCATCCGGCGTTGGTGCTCCGTCCAGCTCGTCTCGATCGACACCCGCAACGTGGACAAGTTGGAAATTTGCTGGGCACGGTCTGCTTCGCGCGCGACGAGGTTCAGGCGCAACTGCGGATTTGAGAGACGGAACAGCAGTGCGTCTTTTGCAACCAGGGCGCCGTCGTTAACCAGGACTTCCTCGACACGACCTGACTCCAGGGCATCGAGCATGATTGTGTGCAATGGAACGGCTGCCGAACGCACCACGACATCGTTGCGGAACAACCCCTGCTGGACCGTGGCAATCCGGATGTCGCCCTCAGTCACTCGCAGCCCGCGAGGAATGAGCTGCGAGATAGCAGCTATACCGCCTAACAATAAGAGGGCAACAATCATCACGACAACGTAATTTGGACGCCGCTTGGGTAATGGCCGATCCATTGCGGCGCCAGTCACCCGTGCTTTCGCTGTCAGTGTCTCGGCTTCAATCCGGCTTCTGCCAATCACGGCAATCACGCCGGCGCGCGCGCCGTATCCAACATCAGCCGCCCATCAAGCATGGTGAGGATGCGACTGGCCCGGTCGGCATGGCTATGCGAGTGCGTGACCATGAGAATGGTCGTACCCTGCTGATTCAGCGTCGTCAGCATGTCCATAACCTCTTCACCATGATGCGAATCGAGATTGCCTGTGGGTTCGTCCGCCACGATGAGTTTCGGATCGCCGACGACGGCACGTGCGAACGCGACTCGCTGCTGCTCACCTCCCGAAAGCTGTAAGGGGCGATGCTTCGCCCTGCGCTGAAGGTCTACCAATTCCAGCACTTCACGTACGCGTGCCTGACGCTTGCGCCGCGAAACGTTTAGGCAGTGCAATGGCAGCTCTACGTTTTCGTACACTGAAAGATCGTCAAGCAACATGAAATTCTGGAAAATAAATCCAATGTTGCCTTTTCTGA
>Ga0307474_10000654_pt1 | contig 24711 bp, 26 predicted proteins | sample atmos_gasesECM1C_2_FD_203312 | JGI IMG/M metagenome (GOLD analysis project Ga0307474, IMG submission 203312) | Hardwood forest soil microbial communities from Morgan-Monroe State Forest, Indiana, United States - atmos_gasesECM1C_05 | ecosystem: Environmental > Terrestrial > Soil > Temperate... | reverse complement strand
ATAATGGTCGAGGCCGGGGGATCCTATTACCATATCGGTCGCCTCGCGGTCCGCCATCCGTACGAAGCAGGTACGGCCAAGCTTTCCGACAGAGACACTCGTTCGATATGAGTCTTTCTCGGTTTTGTACCGCCGCCAATCCGCCGCGCGATACGATCGCGCAAGGAACTGCGGCGGCGTGATGGCACTCGTCGGCGTCGGCGTGAACAGCTCCCACATGGTGGGAGTGATCTCATAAGGATCTGCTACTTCTACGGTGGAAACCGATCCGGCCATAATGACCTCCTCGGACAAACAACCATGCGATCCACACCAGACTCTATAGCACGTTTTTCAGCGACGTGAGAACCGCCGCTGTGCCTATCGAAACGCTGACTCAGCAACAGCCTGCAGCGTCCCTGTTGCGAACATGTGGGCGGACGCGCAGCCGGAAGTGGGCCGCGCCATCTTGGTTTACCCCGTTTTGGGGAGCCCGCCCTCTTGAAAAAGAATCGTTTTCTGTCCTGCTCTTTCGCTTCCTGAATAGGCGTCCTCTTTCCAACCTGGCTAGAGTGGACATGATTGGCGACCTGAAAATTGGATCATTGCATATCCATCCCTGACGTTGCGGGACAGAGGTCCAAGATCGATCACCAGCAGCTGCGGATAAAGATTTCTCGAAAATGTAATGCACTCCATTTCTGTTTTTGCGGAGTTTCAACGATGAGACTCGCTCAATTTGTCGCCGCTGAAACCACTCCCTGCGAACACTTATCCAGCCGCCGGCGAATAGGAAGAGCTACCGCCGCTCTGCTGGTCGAGGCGTTCTATCGTTCGCAGCAAGTGCGGGCGGAGCGCACCCTCGAACGATATCGCCATCGGATCAGTCAGGCCCAGCGCAGCATTCTTCGCGAGCTGAATGCACGTTCGGAAAACCGTGAGCGTATCCGTGAATGAGAGCTGTTTGTGCGCGAGCCGCGAATACTGTTTCCGGCATCGACAGAAAAAGCCCTGTTTGCGACGCTATTGGTCGCACATTTGATTGCGGGCGTTCCTTCCAGCGCGATCCGGCAACATGAGTACTTAATCGAATCTGCCAACATGGAGGGAAGCCAAGATGAACAGCTCCTCTGCAATCCGCGCCGTCGCTGCCTCCGGACGCCCCCGGTCGCATTCCTTGGGCTTAGCGCCCCGGTTGCTGCGCCTGTTTCAGCGCGTAGCCAGCATTGCCAAAGTCAAGCAGCCGACCGCCGAAGCTATCGTCGCGCGGTACAGATTTTGGCGCTGGAACGATAGTACGGAGCGCCTGCTCAACGAGCATCTTATCGGTCTGCACAACAAGTCATTCACCGTCGAATAGGCCTGCGCCGACAATGGTCAAAATTCAGAGCCGCGGGGCGCCGGTGATCGCGGGCGGTGGAGACTGCGACGCGCGCGTTGATGCTATTGAATGGAGGATGGCGCCGCATATCGGGCAACCTCCCAGCGCGGTACAGATCCGGACCCTGACGTCGGCCCCGCAGATCGTGTGCGATCGCGACGATGCGATCGGGGCAGGAAGGCGCGGCATACTGGAGGCGAGTGCGCTCGGCATCACCGCATGGTCACAGCGATGGTTTCCCGACACCTTTATCTTCGCTCTTCTCGCGTTGGCATCGGTCGTCTTGGGCGCCCTGCTTATCGGCGCAACCCCAAGCGCGATTGCCGTGGCTTTCGGTGACGGATTCTGGAATCTGATTCCTTTCACGATGCAAATGGTTATGGTCGTGATCACCGGTCATGTCGTGGCAAGTGCGCGGCCGACCCAAAAGCTGATCAAGAAGCTGGCGAGGGTACCGAGGTCCGGCCGCGGAGCAATAGTTTACATTGCGGTCGTGAGCATGACCACGTCGCTGCTGAGTTGGGCGATGAGCGTCATCGTCGGCGGACTGCTGGCGCGTGAATTGGCACAGCGGCGTGAACTGCACATGGATTATCGGGCTGCGGGCGCGGCGGCCTATCTGGGCATGGGCGCGACCTGGACCTTGGGGCTGAGTTCGTCCGCAGCTCAGCTGCAAGCAAATGCGGAGAGCATGCCACACGAGTTGCTCGCGATCTCTGGAGTGATTCCGTTCACCAAGACAATATTCCTTTGGCAGTCCATCTTCATCGCGGCTGCAATCATGATGGTCGCAAGCACGGTCGCCTACTTCTCCGCTCCGGAGTCGGAACGCGCCGTAACCGCAGAAAACCTTGGTGTCGATGTCACCTCATGTGAGCCCCATATGTCCCTACGACGCCGTCCAGGTGAGTGGCTCGAATACAGCCCTATCCTGACGTTGCTCCTAATGTCTTTGGGCTGTGGCTGGCTGCTTCAGGAACTCGCCGCAAAAAGCGCGTCTGTAGTGATCTCCAGTCTCAATACCTACAATCTTGCGCTGCTCCTTCTTGGCCTGCTGCTGCATTGGCGTCCGCGTCATTTTCTGGACGCCTTCTCCGCAGCGGTCGGTGCGACTCCGGGCATATTGATTCAGTTCCCGATCTACGCGGGCCTCGGCGCAATCCTGGTCAATGCCAAAGGAGATTGCGGACTTAGTCATCATCTCGCGATGATCGCCGATCATGCGGCCTCGGCGGAGAGCTTCGCTGTGTTGGTCGGTCTGTATTCCACCCTCACAGGGATATTCCTTCCGTCCGGTGGAGGCCGATGGATCATCGAAGCTCCGTTCATCATACAGGCGGCAAACGACCTGCACGTTAGTTTGGGCTGGGCGGTGGTGTCCTTTAGCGCCGCCGGAGCCTTGCCGAACTTGATCAATCCGTTCTGGATGGTCCCGCTTCTTGGCATTCTCCGACTTAGCGCGCGCGACCTCATGGGCTTTACGTTGACCCAGTTCGTGGCGCTGGGGCCCATTGTGCTCGTCCTGCTTTGGGTGCTAACCAAGACCTTGTCTTGACACGTCTTGACACACGCTCGTCTAGGGATGCGGCCAGGTCAGTTGGATATTCAGCCGCACTTCCTTATTTTCCGCCGGCACAGTGGCACCAGCTTTAGTATGTGGTTCTCAGTTGCCCGCATGCGGCAAAAAGCGTTGCATCTCGAGAAAGGATCGCGGTAGGGACGAGGATTGCTCCTCGCCCCCGCGCAGATCCCGGCATGCGCTGCTAACGCACCGGGCTCCTCCCTCGGGTCAGGACGTCGTGCGATGAACGATTTAGTCAACAGGGCGATCGCTCGCGATCTGTTCCTGACCGAAAACACCGTCGAGACCCATCTTCGACGAATCTGCGAAAAACTCGGCACGCGCAATCCCATGCAAGCAGCCGCAATCGCGCGCGAAGCGGGCGCAATCTGACTCTCGTGGTTTTGGAGATTTCGGCCTGGACCGCTTCCCAAGCTCCCAAATCGTCGGTGTCACATCAGAGTGCGAGAAAGACCTTGATTGCGATCACGTTGATGATGTCGACGAAGAAGGCCGAAACCAACGGCAAGATGATGAACGCGTTCGGTGATGGGCCGTAGTGCTCGGTCACGGCGGTCATGCTTGCAATCGCAGTTGGCGTCGCTCCAAGAGTGAGACCGGTGAACCCGGCGCTCAGGACAGCGGCCTGATAGTCGCGACCAAGTAACGGGAACAGCACCATCACAATGAAAGCCACAGCCACAACCGCCTGCACAGCGACGACAACAAGCAAGGGCCCGGCGATTTCGGCCAGGCTCCAGAGCTGCATGCTCATCAGGGATATCGCAAGGAATACCGAGAGCGCATAGTCGGAAATGAGCGTCAATGATGGCGAACGCGCGGGCCACGGCAGGTTCGGAAAGATCAAGGGGATCGTGTTGGACAATGCGATGCCCGCGATGAGGCACGGGACGAAGAGCGGCAGCTTGATACCAAACTCGGTGATCGGCCTGTGCACCAAATATCCAATGATCACGGCGATATTGACCATGAGTAGCGCATACATCAGGCTCGACTTGTCGATTGCCGCGGGGCGCGCTTCGGGGGCTGTGGTGTCGGTGCCGGCCGCTGCAATCGGCAAGACGAGCTTTTGACGCTCGATCAGAAATTTTGCGACCGGTCCGCCAAGCAGGCTCGCCATGATCAAACCCAGCGTTGCCACTGCCGCGCCGGTTTCGACCGCAGCAGGAAATCCGTGCTCGGCCGCGATCGCGGGCGCCCATGCGATTGTCGTGCCATGCCCGCCGACGAGCGCGATAGAACCCATGATCACGCCCGCCGCCGAGGGCAAGCCAAACAGCGAAGCGCCGAGCGTTCCGACCACGTTCTGCAAGAAGACGAAAATCGTCGTCAGCACGCACAAGACGAGCAGCGCTCTTCCGCCGGCCAGCAGATCGGACAGCCGGGCGTTGATGCCAACCGCCGCGAAGAAGATAACCAGCAACCTGTCACGGGCGATCATCTCGAAGCTGATTGCCTGGCCGGTTGCAGCATGGAAAACCCACAGGGCAACCGCCGCAAGAAATCCACCGGTGACCGGCTCCGGGATGTTGTAATTGCGCAGAAACGCGACGCGTTGTGTCACGATCACGCCGACGAAATAGACAAGAAGACCGAGCGTGAGCGTCAGGAAGTCCGGTACGACTAGCGAATTCGCTGCTGGTGCCATGATGTCTCGCTGCACTCGAACGGGTTGGTTGAGGGAGCGTGGAAGCTTAGTTCATCGGCGTCCTCTCCGGTAGGGAGGAGTGCCGAGTTCCGAATGCACTTGCAGCGGCAGACATATCCATCGCCGTTTCATCGACGGACGGCTATGCTGTGTGGCTGCGAGATCATGTGCCGAGAGCGTGCCGGCTGCCACCAGGCGCCATCGTATTCCGTTCGAGAGAGGGAATCGTCTCATGAAACGCATCCGCATCATCCATAAGACAGAGTACCTTTACAAACAGCCTGTCAAATTCGGTCCCCATCGAGCAATGATGCGGCCCCGCGAGGGGCACGATGCTCACATCGCGCGAGCGCGCGTTAGTGTCGAACCGCAAGCCGAAGTGACATGGCTGCGCGACGCCAACGACAATTCCATCGCCATTCTGACCTTCGAAGGGACATCCGACAAGCTAAGCCTGGAAAGCGAGGTGGACGTCGATCTTTACTACGACACCCTGAACGAATGGCCTATCTCGCCGCACGCCGTTTCTTTCCCATTCCAATATCCCCCGGAAGAGCACATCGATCTGATCGCATATCGCCTGCCGAGCTATCCATACGATGGACCGATACTCCACAAATGGCTGCAAAATCTTTATCAACCCGGTCAAGTGATCGGGACTATCGATCTCCTGAGCAATCTGAACACCTGCATTTACCGGTCATTCAAATACGAATCCCGTGAGGCCTATGGAGTTCAGTTACCCAACGAGACACTTACGCGCGGTAGTGGGACGTGCCGCGACTTTGCGGTGTTTATGATGGAAGCCGCTCGATATTGGGGATTCGGCGCGCGATTTGTCACCGGCTATATACAGATGGTCGAGGGTCAGCACGGCGCTACTCACGCATGGACGGAGATCTACATTCCCGGTGCAGGATGGCGCGGCTTCGATCCGACCAACAACAAGCTCGTCAGCAGCGAACATATCCCGGTTGGCGTGTCGCGCGAACAGGAGAAAGCTTCACCGCTGTCCGGTTCATGGGAGGGACCGGCAGGCGCCTTTGACCGGATGGCTGTCTCGGTCCAGGTCGTGGAAGTGGGTTCATCGCAATAGGGTTCAATGGCGCTCGCGATTTTGGCCGTCGCAGTGGCTACCCCCGTAGCTCGCTCGCTGCAGCTGCTGTACAACGAGGATGCCGTCAAACCCGATCCAGGGACCGACATGAACCGGTCGGGCGCGGCCCCGTTTGCCGCCGCTACCGACGGGAGTATATTGCGCAGATGGCAGTCAGCTCGCCCGATCTGAAAGCGTTCCTGCTCACCACGCCTTTCTTCGGCGGCCTCTCAGACGCGAGCCTCGATCTCCTGCTCTCCATGCTGGTCGAGCGCCGCTACAACGCCGGCGCCACTATCGTGGCCGAAGGAGAACCGGGGCGCTCGATGTTCATAGTTCGCTCCGGCGAGCTCGTGGTGAGCAAGCTCGGGGATGCAGGACACGAAATTCGTATCTCGAGTCTCGAGCCCGGCGATTTCTTCGGCGAAATGACTCTCGTCGAAATGCAGAACCGGTCAGCCACCGTCGTAGCGCAGAGCCCAACCGTGCTGTACGAGCTCAGCGCGCGGCAGCTCTACGCGTACTACAAGGCCGACATCCATGCATATGTGATCGTGATGCAGAATATCAATCGCGAGCTTTGTCGGCGGCTCCGCCGCGCCGGTAATCGCATCGCCGAGCTCGAGATGCTTCACTCGGGTCAATGACCCAGACATTCGCGCGTCATGTGGATCAAGAGGAAATCGCGACCAGCGAAAAACGGGGGCGCACTGGTTCAGCTTGGCGCTGAGGCGTGGGCCAGCGCGTCGTGCATGGCGATGCGCTCGCCACCCGGCTTCCTGACATAGAGGTGGCTCTCCAGCACCGCTGCCATGTTCTCGAACATGGCATAGAGATCGTCGCAATAGACGGACGGATTGTCGTAGCCGTTCTGCTTCGAGAAGCGATGTGGTAGATAACCGCCACCGCAGGCGTTCATGAATTTGCACGCCCGACATTTGGCGGCGAGGTTGATCGAGGCGTCGCGCGCGGCTTGCCACCGCGGCTCGTTGCGCACCTCATCGAGTGCATGGTCGAAGATGTTGAATGTCGTTTGGGTAAACCCGTCCCCCGCGATTCTGAGCACGTCATGCGCCTCGACCGAGCCGTCGGTCATCACGGTGCAGAGCTCCACTGGATTGTAGCCGACGCCCTCGGTCGGCGAGTTGTTGCCGAGTAGCGCGGTGACCATGTCGGTGATGATGCGGATATTCGCGGTTGGCCGGCTACGGTTGGCCGCAAGCCAGAGGCCAAAGAGGCCGTTGTAGAAGGAAGCGATCGCGGGCGGCTTCTCGTCCACCGTCGCATCCGGGATCATGATGTCGTAATGGGTGATGCTGCAATCGGCGAAGAAATCGACATATTGCTGCGGCGGGTACGCGGGATTGCAGACCGCAAGCGCGCTGACGCGGATGTCGCGCGCCACAAGAAGGCGCGCGGCACGCTCGACCGCGGCGTGGGTGCCACCGCCTTGAAAAGTCTTGCGGTGCAGGTCGTGGATATGCGCCGGTCCGTCGAGGCTGATCGCCACCGAAATATGGTGCGCCTCGAAACAGTTCAGCCATTGATCGTCGATCAGGACACCGTTGGTGGTGACGGCAATCGGAATGGCACAGCCCGTGCGCGCGGTGATGGCCGCGCAGCCTTCCGCAAAACGCCTGAAATTTGCGACGCCCCACAACAGCGGCTCGCCGCCGTGCAAGACGACGGGGAGGTCGACCAGGCCATGTTCGGCAACGTGCTCCTCGATGCGCAGCAACAGCTGCTGCAGCACCTCTGCGCTCATCAGCTTGGGCTTGTCGTAGACGGACGCGTCGCGGAACCAGTAGCAATAGGAACAGTCAATGTTGCAGCGTGTCGCAACCTTGACCAAGAGCTGCGAAATCGGCTGACTTGCGAAGGCGGCAGGATCTATCGCGTCAGCCGACATGCGGACACCAAACCTGGCTGGAGGGCCTCAAACGAAGGCTAGTAGCCGCGAGCAAATCCGCGGCGGAATCCGCCAACTGGCCCACCATAGCCGCGGCGAAATGCGCCTCCATAACCGGGACCGCGGACGAAGCCGCGCCTGAAATAGGCCTCGGTCACGAGCGGCTTGTCCGAAAGGAACTCGTCGGACGCGATTAGGCCCGAGGCATTTTGATCGGATTGATCGGACACGACGCCCTTGTCCGAGCTCTGCCCGCGCATGTCAGGCAGCAGCGCATCGATGCCGGGATGATCGCTCTGAATTGTCGCCCCCGGCCCGTGCAATTGCAGCAGGCCCGCAAAAATCTTCAGCGTCAGGATAGCCATGACGTCTACTCCCTCTTCTCACGGAGGATGCGCTGGGCATGAACACTATAGCGTCCCGATCTGGTCCGCAATGCGAACGCCAGGCGAAACGAGACAATGGGGCGAATGGGTCAGGTCTGTTGACGAATGGGCAAATGGCATCGTCGACGCGTTCGAGTTTCTCTATCGCCAGCCGCAACGCGCCTGGTCGTTCGAGCTCGACGTACGCACGTCCAGGAAAAGTGGTAGGCCGGGCTGCGCGATCGCGCGCGTGTCGGCGCCGACGGACATCGCGCGTCGAGTCCTGCGAAGGACTAATCCGTTCGGTCACGGCCCAGAGGCCTACGGTCCACGACCGAAGGGACAGCTTGTTGCAAACGGTTGCGCGAATGATCATACGAACCGTCGCGCCAATCCCGCGCGGCGTTTCAAGCTTGTTGGATAGATTTGGAGGAGTTTACATGTCCAAAGTTACAGCGATCATTTGCGCCGCTCTTCTGTCGGGTTTGGTGAGCTCGCAAGCCCTTGCAGCAGGTAACCTTAACGGTAACGGCAACGGCAACGGCAACATCGGTGTCGGCAACGGCAACGCCAACGGCAACGGCAACGACGGCAGCGGCAACGGCAACCTCAACGGCAACTTCAACTTTGGCAACTTCAACGGCAACATCAACGGCAACGGCAACGCCGGCTCCCTTAACGGCAACGGGAACGGCAACGTCAACCTCGGCAGTGGCAACGGCAACGTGAACGGCAACCTGAACGCCGGCTGGGTCAACGGCAACGGGAACGGCAACTTCAATTTCGGTAGCCTGAACGGCAACGCAAACGGCAACGCGAACCTCGGCAGTGGCAACGGCAACATCAACGGCAACGGGAACCACTAACGTGTTCCGCCGTCGGAGGCGCGTCTGAGTTGCCACCGGCGGAAATTTCGGAGCGGACTCCGGCATGGCCCCAGCCCACCCCCCAGCCCCTAGGGTCGGGCCGAGCCCGCTCCGAACCGGATTCGAAGATCGAACAGGCTTTAGTAAATAATCGCATAGCTTGTAGCTTTACGGGGTAGCTTTCCTGATTTTTCTGCCGGCCGACTGAGGAGGCTCGCAATGAAAACGAAATCGATAACCGTGGTCGCGCTTACGTTCGGCGAGATTGTAGCTTCCGTCTGGACGCTTCAGGCTGGGCCGGCTTCGCCGGTCACGACGCAACGTCCGTGGATTCGAATGGCACAGAGCTACGGCAACGGCAATGGAAATGGCAACGGGAACATCGGCAATAACAACGGCAGTACCAACGGCAATTACAACATTGGTTCCGGCAACGGCAATGGCAACGGCAACGGCAACGGCGCGCCACAGACAAACGGAAATCTCGGCTACATGAACGGTGGGACCGGCAATATTGGTGCCTTTAACGGCCTCGGGAATTCGAGTTCGACGAGTGGCAACAACAACGCCGGCGCGTTCAACGGCAACCTCAATGGCGGGACCAACAACGGCAACAGCAACGTCGGCTCCTTCAACGGCAACCTCAATGGCATCGGCAATACCGGCATCGGCAACGGCAGCAACAATGGCAACGGCAATATCGGAGCCTTGAATGGCAACCTCAACGGGAGCTTCAACCATTAGGTCGTTGCGGTTGGCGCGCCTCGCCACCTGCGTCGTGCCGGCGATCCTGGCCGCCGCCGTGCTGATGGCGGCAGGAAACGGTAATGGCAACGGTAACGGTAACGGCAATATCGGCAGCGGCAACGGCAACGGCAATTCGGGCAATTTCAACGGAAACGGCAATATCGGCAATCATAACGGCAACGGGAATAAGACCAACGGGCACGGCAGCGGACATATCGGAGACAATTCCGGAAACCGGGACAACCGCTAAATTGGCGATGCGATCTGGTTTGGCGTGCCCTCGCGCTTTGGCGATTTTGATCAAGCGTATTCCTTTCGGAGAAGCTCTTCACGCTTCTCCGGAACGAGCTTTTGGACGCCTGCTGGCGATCCTTCGAACCGGAGCGAAACCATGCGGCTGATGCTCATCTCTCTCACGCTCGGCTTCGCCGCGGTTCCAGCGACATCCTATCTGCACACTTCGTACCTGGATCTCACGAAGCTCGAGTCCGGCTGGTTCGCTCCGGAGGATAGCGCACGGCCGCGCTATGTCACTGCGCCCGTCAAGTCCGAAGAGATCGTGAAGAGCGTGATGTCGACCGGAACGATGGTGCCGGCGCTCAATGTCGAAGTCGGCTCGGTGCTGTCAGGGCAAGTCTCGAAGCTGCTCGTCGATTTCAACGACCATATCAAGAAGGGTCAGGTGCTGGCCGAGCTCGACGACCGGACCTATGCGCTCGCCGCAGAGGCGAGCCGGGCGGCGCTCGAAGGCTCCAAGTTCGAGATCAGGAGCCAGGAGGCGCGGCTGAAACGGGCGATCCTCGACCTCTGGCAGACCGAACATCAGCTGCCGGTGTTCACGGCACGGGTCGACGTCGCCAAGGTCGCGCTGGACACGGCAGAGCGCGACTTCAAGCGCAAGCAATGGCTGCAGGAGCGCGAGGTCGCTGCGGTCGCCGACGTGCAAAACGTGCAGGCCAAGCGCGACGCGGCCAATGCGGCGCTGCAGGAGGCGACGGCAAACCTGTCCAACCAGAACGGACTGATCTCCGCCGCCAAGGCCGATGTCGAACGGGCCCGTGCCGACCTTTCGGCCGCCCAGGCCGCGGCCCTGAAGCTCGAGGCACAGTGGCAAAGCGCGAGCGTCGATCTCGAGCGCACCAAGATCCGCTCGCCGGTCGACGGCGTCATCGTCGGCCGCACCATCACCGAGGGCCAGACGCTCGCGACGGGGCTGGAGGCCAAGACGCTGTTCACCATCGCGGGCGACCTCGGCAATATGGAGATCAACGCCAGGATCGACGAGAGCGACATCGCCGGAATCAAGGACGGCCAGGATGCGACCTTCACGGTCGATGCCTTCCCGGGCCGGCAGTTCTCCGCCAAGGTCAAGCAGATCAGGATGGCGCCGCAAGTTCTGTCCAACGTGGTCACCTACACTGTCGTCCTGAAGACCCCCAACCCCGACGGCATCCTGCTGCCAGGCATGACGGTGCTGGCGAACATCGTAACCAGCCGCAGCCCCGGCGCCATGACCGTTCCGACGGCGGCGCTGCGCTACCGACCGCGCACCGTCGTGGCATCGCGCGATCCCGATGTCAAAGCCTCGGACTCGGTTTGGGTGCTGCGAAACGGCAAGGCGCTGCCACTTGCCGTGGTCAAGGGCGCGGAGGACGGCAAGAACGTCGCGATCACGTCGGACTGGCTTCGGCCTGACGATGTCGTCATCCTGTCAGACAAGGAGGCCGACAAGACGCGGCATGCGGCCGGCGATTCCTGATGATGATCGAGTTGCGCGAGGTTGAACGTTGCTTTCTGCGCGGACGCACGAAGGTGCCGGGCCTGCAGGCCACGTCGCTCGTGATTCGCGCCGGCGAGTTCGTCGCCATCCTCGGCCCCTCCGGGTCCGGCAAATCGACCCTGATGAACGTGATGGGGCTGCTCGACCGGCCGACTGCGGGTTCGCTGCTGCTCGACGGCGCCGACTGCGCCAGGCTCGACCGCAATGCGCTGGCGCGAATCCGCAACCGCAGGATTGGCCTTGTCTTCCAGGCCTATCATCTCTTGCCGCGGCAAACGGTGATCGACAATGTCGAGCTGCCGCTGACCTATGCCGGCATCAGCCGCACCGAGCGGCGACGGCGCGCCGCGGAGGCGATCGAGCGGGTCAAGCTCGCTCACCGCATCCACCATTTGCCGGCGCTGCTCTCCGGCGGCGAGCAGCAGCGGGCGGCGATCGCGCGCGCCATCGTCTCCGATCCGGACGTGCTGCTCGCGGACGAGCCGACCGGTGCGCTCGACAGCGCAACCGGCAAGGAGATCATGGGCGTCCTGCTTGCGCTCAATAGCGAAGGCCGCACCATCGTGATGGTCAGCCATGACGAGAGCCTGGCGCGGTCCGCCTCCCGGATCGTCACCATGCGCGACGGACGGGTGGTTGCCGATACCGGGCCGCTGGCTGCAGCCGGGCCGGACCGATGAGGGCGCTCGACTACGCACGTCTCGCGACATCCTCCCTTGGAGCTGCGCCGGTGCGCAGCTGCCTCACTATGCTCGGCATCGTGATCGGGGTGGCCGCGATGACCAGCATGGCCGCAATCGGGGCCGGCGCGAGATCGAAGGTCACCGAGCAGATCCGCTCGTTCGGCGCCAACGTCATCATGGTGAATTCGAGCTCGGACAGTCGCGGACGGCTGGCGAGCGGCGGACATCAGCCGCTGTCGATCTCGGACTCCGAGGCCATCGCCGAATTATCAGCGGTGAGGCTTGCCGCGCCTGCGGTCGCCGGCCCTGCCCGCCTCGTCCATGGCGCCCTCAATTGGGGGACGACGGTCAATGGCACCACGCTCGACCATTTCGAGATTCGCCGCTGGCGGCTCGAGAGCGGACGGTTCTTCACCGAGGAGGAGGAAAAGAGCGCGGGCCAAGTCGTCGTGCTCGGCAATCTCGTGGCCCACAAACTGTTCGGCGAGGAGGAGGACCCGCTGGGAAGCGTGGTGCGCATCGGCAATGTGCCGCTCGAGGTGATCGGCGTGCTCGCCGAGAAGGGCACCACCGGCAGCGAAAGCCAGGACGACGTCGCCTTCATCCCCTTGAGCACAGCCAAGGAGCGGTTGATCGGCAGCACCACCGGAGACCGCAATGCAGTCGGCTACATCCTGGCGAGCGCGGATTCCGGCGCCGACATGGACATCGCCACCGAAGAGATCGACGAGTTGATGCGGCAGCGTCATCGCGTGATGCGCGACGAGGACAAGGGGTTCACGGTCGCAACCGCTGCCTCGATCGTCGCCGCACAGGAAGCCTCGACGCGCACGGTCGCGACCCTGCTCGCGGCGGTAGCCTGCGTATCCCTGATGGTCGGCGGCATCGGCATCATGAACATCATGCTGGTGTCGGTTACGGAGAGGACCCGTGAGATTGGCCTGCGGCTCGCAATAGGGGCTACGCCACGCGACATCCGCACCCAATTCGTCATCGAGGCTGTCGTCTTATGCACCGGCGGGGGCGCGGTTGGCGTCGCGCTGGGGGATGCGGTTGCAATGACGGTGGCGCATTTTGCCGGCTGGCCTGTGGTGCTTGATCCCGCGACCGCTGTCGGCGCCGTGCTTTTCTCGGGGCTGGTGGGGATCGTGTTCGGCTATTATCCGGCCAAGCGCGCCGCCTCGCTCGATCCGGTGGCGGCGCTAAGAGGCGATTGAGGACGACGCGCGGTCCAGAGCATCCTCGGGTTCTGATTGAATCAGAGCCGAAGCTCTACATTCTCGTTTTGACACGTTTTCTTCACGCCAACGGCGTGCACTTCGCTCGAAAACGCTCTAAGCGCGCGCGCTCGCACGACCCTGGACCACCTTCATGGAATCGGCGTCCTGCGTCAGCATGCCTATCGCCTGGGTGCGGTTCTTGGCTTTCAGCTTCATCATGATGCTGCGCAGATGCGCTTTCACCGTGCTCTGCGAGATTCCAAGTTGATAGGCGATGAGCTTGTTCTGCATGCCGCGGCGCAGCAACTCGAGCAGTTCAATCTCGCGGCGGGTGAAACAAACTTCCGGCAGGCCGAGCAGCGGCTCACGGTCATCACCCTCGATATGGACGCGTAGCGCCGGCGCATCGCGCTCGCAGCGATCGAAGTCGCGGGCGTGATGCCCCCCGAGCAGGAGCAGATGGACCACATCGACCGCAAACGGAACCGAAGGCAGGCCGAGAACGACGGTGGAGAAACCCATTTCGCAGAAGGCGGCGGCCTCAGCGCCGGGATCCTCCACCAGCGCGACGGTCGGCACCTGCGGCATGCGAACCCGCAACTCGGCCAGCCTCTGCTTCACCAGCATCTGCAGACCCGGTTCACCGCGCATCAGGAAAATGACAAACACGTCGTAGCCGGAACCGCAAGCGGCAATGCCCCGTTCGAACGGCTCGGCGTCGGTCTCGATGCCCCTGGCATACATCGCCTCGCGCAGACATTCGAACACGAGACAGGAGCGCCCCATCAACATGGCGCGACCGAACGGGACCGCTATATCCCGCTGTTGATGGCGCGCCTGGGAAGCATTTAGAGCCCCGGGCAAAGTACCGAATTCCGGCGCATTACTCATCGACGTCAACCAGATCATAAACAATCTTTTGAGCGGCAGCCGCTGATATCCCATCACCCTCTTTTTGCTCGTCTTGCGGGTCGTGGGCAGCGTGCCGGGATAAACGGTGTTGATCATCGCGCAAACCAGCGATTTTCCAATCGGCGCATCCGATGGAGCTTTTGCGCCTCAAATCAACCTCAGACTCGCCCATGCTGTCTCAATCCTGTCACCTGACTGACATCTTTATTGCCAAGTGCGCGAATGATCAGCGCATTGTCGCGCGTAAGCGATGATCGGGTTGTGATGCAACACACATAAAACCAGTCGCCTGAAGATAGGTCAGTCTTTCTTCCACGAGCGCTCTTTCGAGCGGATCGAAAGTGCGTTCGCGACCATACAGAAGCATTCAATCAAAAGTAGATCACGTTTGCGCTGGAACGAGGCGTTTGCCGGCCCGAGTATCGACTCATCAACCATTGGCGTGGTATCAAGTGAACGCCCGGTTGCCGATAGCAGTCAAAATCGCCTTTAGGCTGTGAGGAGAAACAAAACGCCGTAGTTTAATTATTCTCTTGGAGGAGCGGGATGCCGGCCGTAACCGTTTCTTGCGACCCTGTTATTGTGGTCGATAGCATGGAATTCCGACGAGCGCTGGTCGCTCACTTCCTGAAGGATTGGGCTGCAGCAGAAAAAGTCGAGTTGCTCTCGTTGTCTCCGGACCACGCCCACCAGGCGCTGCGCGAGGGAATCGCCTGTCGGATGATTATCTTCAACGCCGGCGTAGCGTCATGCTCAAGCGCGGAGACGCTCGCCGAGATCAAGGTGCTGCGCGCACTCGCACCATCGTCATCGCTGGTCGTCGTGGCCGACGAGGAGATCTCCGAAGACGTCGTCGCAGTCATGCAGAGCGGTGCGGAGGGCTACCTCTCGAATCACTCCGCGCCCGATCTGGCGCTGCGTGCCCTCTCCTTCGTCCTGCAGGGCGGCACCTATTTCCCACGGAGCGCCGTCACGCATGCCCCCTTTCCCGACGAAGGGCCGGTGAAGACGCCTTCCGAGGGCCATATCACGGCTGTCGCGACGTCGGCATCTGGCGATGGCTACCTTCGCTATGCCCTGCTGCCTGACCTGAGCGACCGGCAGATGGCAATCCTGCAGGGCCTGTGCCGCGGCGAGCCCAACAAGATCATCGGACGCGCGCTTAACCTGCCGGAATCCACCGTAAAGGTCCATGTGCGCGAGATCATGCGCAAGCTCGCCGTCTCGAACAGAACCCAGGTCGCCGTCGTCGTCTCGCGAATGAACGCTGCCCCTCTCGACGAATACGGAATGAATTGTGCTGCACGCGACATTGCACGCAGCGAGGACGTGATCGAGGCCGAGCGAAGGCCGCGCGCCCCCTCGCTATGCCCGGCAGACGCATCGGCGTCGGCTTCAATGAAGCCTTCCAAGACCAGTCGCAATGTCAGCGGGCGCGAATAGAGCGCGTCAATAACCGCGCGCGCCTCAACCCGCCTTCTCCACCGGCCCACCGCTATCGACCCAATCCTTGAAGCCACCGGCGTTGTAGACATGGTCGTAGCCCATGTCCTTGAGCAGCTTGCCGGCGAGCGCAGCGCGGCCGCCGGAGCCGCAATAGAGGATGACGGTCTTGTCCTTGCCAAAATTCTTGTCGTGCGTAGGTGCCTCCGGATCGGCGCGAAACTCCAGCATGCCGCGCGAAACATGCACTGCGCCCTTCACCTTGCCGCTTTGCGCAACTTCCGTTCCGTCGCGGACGTCGACGACGAGCGTATTGCCCTTGGCCATCAGCTCCTGCGCCTGTTGCGGGGTGATTTTCGGCACGACGGCATTGGCGGCTTCCAGCATCTGTTTGACACTCATGGCCATCTGACAACTCCCGGTAGTTCTGCCCCGATGGGGCTTTTGGTGAGGGATCGCGGTTGCGGTCGGGCCTCAGGCAAACGCGCTGGCTAGGAACGCCGCCACGAGGCCGCCGATCAAAAGATATTTGACGGTGTAGTAGATCCGTTTGTTCCAGGCCTTCATGCGCTTGCCGAGAAGGCGCACGTGATAGACATAGGCAAAAATGCGGTTGATCCAGCCGACGCGCTCGCCATCCTCGTTCTGGCTCGCGCTTTCATTGACGATATGCCTCGAGACCCAGCGGTTGACGGCGCTGATCGCCTTGCTCGTCAGCGGCCGCTCGACGTCGCAAAACAGGATCAGGCGGTCTTCGCTGGTCGTATTCTCCGCATAATGCAGATAGGTCTCGTCGAACAGAAGGTCCTCGCCGTCGCGCCAGCAATAGGGCTCGCCGTCGATGAAGATACGGCAGTGGCCCGGCGATTTCGGCACCACGAGGCCGAGATGGTAGCGCAGCGATCCGGCGAAGGGATCGCGATGCTGCACCAGCCTGCCGCCCGGCGGCAGGTTGGTGAACATCGCGCCCTTGACGTTCGGGATCGAATTGAGGAGCGCCACCGTCTTCGGGCAGTTGGCAAGCGCGGACGGCAGCGGCGCGCCGTACCATTTCAGGTAAAAGCGCTTCCACCCCGTTCGGAAGAAGGAGTTGAATCCCCAGTCGTTGTATTTGTCGGCGGCCTTGATCTGGCCTTGCGCGAACAGACTGAGCGCCTCCTCGCGGATCTCCTGCCAATGGTCGCGCAGCACGGTGAGCTCGGGGATCATCCCGACCTGCAGGATCGGCCGGTTCGGCACCGCCGAGAACATGTACATCAGCACATTATAGGGCGCCGTCACGGTGGAGTGGTCGGAGACCTGGCGCCAGAAGCCGAGCCGCACCTTGCCGCGGAAATGCACGGCGAGCACGGACGCAATCATGGCCCAAAGCACAAGAAACTGCGGCGAAATCAGGCGCATCACCACGGCGGATACCTGGCAAAAGCGTGATGCGCACCTTTAGCAGGTCCGCAAGGACACACTCAAGGCGCGAAATCATGCGGCGAATGGTTCCGTGCTGGCGCTGTGGCTGATCGCGCTGGCGGGCGCGAAGAACAGGCAGACGTCAGCGCGGGCCTAAGCGCGATGCAGATGTTCGTCTCGGGACCCGACACCGCGTTCCCGGCATTGTTGACGAGACCGGAAAGCCGCTTGCCATTGAGCGCGGCCCGCACTTCGCGCGCGCCCGCAAGCACCGCAGCCTCGTCGGTTATGTCGAACATCAGGGCTGTGAAGTTGGCTCCGAACTCTGCCTTGAGCCGCTCCGCATCGGCCTGTTTGCGGACGCTGCCGAACACGCGAAAGCCTTTGTCCAGCAACAGCTTGGCGCCGGCTCATCCGATCGCGGTGGATGCACCGGTGACGACAGCTGAACGCATATCTTGCTTCCCCCTGCTGCTGTGCGAAGCTGATGTAGTACCGCAAGCGGCCCACGCAATGTGTGAGGCCCCGCCTCACGGGAGGGCGAGATGCGGCGAGCGAGATCGTCCATCACCATTCTGACGGCGGTCGGCTTTGTGGTCGGCCTGCTCTATCGAGTCGTGTTCGATACCGGCGACGAGCCGAGCGTCGCGAACTTCATCCGCAGCGGCTTTCACGGTGCCGGCCTCGCCTTTACGGGCTGGGCGATGCACCTCTACTTCACCTCGCGCTCCAGCGCCTGGCTGACCCGGTGGCCGCTCGCGGTGGAGCTTACGGTCGAAACGTTGGCCATGGCGGTGGCCGTGGCGACCGTCGCCTCCGGCCTGCAGCTCGTGCTCTACGACCAACCGATCGAACCGGAATGGTTCAGGAGCGACTTCCCCAAGATCATGGCGGTCTCCTTCGCCATGTCCGTCCTGATCAACGGCAGCTACCAGCTGACGCGTATGATCGGCGCCAAGGTGCTGTTCAATGTCATGATCGGCCGCTATCGCCGGCCGATCCGGGAGCAGCGCGTGCTGCTGTTCCTCGACCTTGCCGACTCCACGCGGCTCGCCGAAGCGATGGGCGAAGTGCGGGTGCAGGATCTGCTCACCCGCTTCTTCTATGACATCGACGCGGCCATCACCGACCACGGCGGCGAGGTTCACGCCTATGTCGGGGACGAGGTCATCGTGACCTGGCGGGTGAAAGGGGACAAGCCGCAGAGCCGCTATCTCGACTGCTTCTTCGCGATCCAGGACCGCATCGCGGCTTGCGCCGAGCAGTACCGCTCCGAGTACGCGCTCGTGCCGGACTTCCGCGCCGGCATGCATGCCGGGCCCGTCGTGGTCAGCGAATGCGGCAATTCCCACCGCCAGGTCGCCTATTTCGGCGACACCATGAACGTGGCCGCAAGGCTGCAGGGACTTTGCAAGGAAAAGGAGCGCGATCTGCTGGTCTCGGGCGAGTTGCTGCAGCTTTCCCACCCCGAACCCGATCTTGTCATCGAAGCGCTGGGCCCCACGCAACTGCGCGGCCGCGCGGCGCCGATCGAGGTGTTCGCCGTGGCACGGCGGACTGGTCAAAAGTGTGCGTGAACTCTCATCGCCTGGTGGTTCACCCGCTTCAAGCAGAGTGCACCAAGCATGAGAAGGAAGATGAGAAGTCTAGTTTTCACACTTGATGTGAAACGGCTTTCCGTTCGCAAGATGTCGCCTGAACGGGCACGCGCCAAGAACGTGATTTAAGTCCCACTTCTAGGTTTCGGCAGCTTCGCATGAAGCAGTGGAAGCGACTTGGCAGCAGCCGAAGGCGATGCATGAAGCAGCTCACCGCTCTTCGCGTGGATGGCGACGTGGCGCCAACATGCCGGGCGGGGCTTAAGATTTCGTATGCGGCAGTGCGGTACCGCCGAGGCCGTCATTCCGGGATGCGCCGTCAAGGCGCAGACCCGGAATCTGGAGATTGCGGCGCGAGAGATTCCGGGTTCGCGCTAATGCGCGCCCCGGAATGACACGCAGACATCAGTTCTTGCTCTTGTCCACCAGTGCGCCCTTCTTGATCCACGGCATCATGTCGCGGAGCTTTGTGCCGACTTCCTCGATCGGGTGTGCGGCGAGCTTGGCGCGGGTGGCCTTGAACGAGGTCTGGTTGACCTTGTTCTCCAGCATCCAGTCGCGGGCGAACTTGCCGGACTGGATGTCGCCCAGCACCCGCTTCATCTCCTTCTTGGTCTCGTCGGTGATGATGCGCGGGCCGGTGACGTATTCGCCATATTCGGCGGTGTTGGAGATCGAGTAGTTCATGTTGGCGATGCCGCCTTCATAGATCAGGTCGACGATCAGCTTCACCTCGTGCAGGCACTCGAAATAGGCCATCTCGGGCGCGTAGCCGGCTTCGACCAGCGTCTCGTAACCGCCCTTGATCAATTCGACCAGGCCGCCGCAGAGCACCACCTGCTCGCCGAACAGGTCGGTCTCGCACTCTTCCTTGAACGTGGTCTCGATGATGCCGGCGCGACCGCCGCCGATCGCGGAAGCATAGCTCAGGCCCAGATCATGGGCGTTGCCGGAGACGTCGCGGGCGATCGCGATCAGGCAGGGCACGCCGCCGCCGCGCTGATATTCCGAGCGCACGGTGTGACCCGGGCCCTTCGGCGCAATCATCAGGACGTCGAGATCGGCGCGCGGATCGAGCAGGTTGAAATGGACGTTGAGGCCGTGCGCGAACACCAACGCCGCGCCCTTCTTCATGTTGTCATGCAGGTGCTCGCGATAGATGTCGCCCTGCAGCTCGTCGGGGGTGAGCATCATCACGAGGTCGGCCCATTTGGCGGCTTCGGCGACATCGAGCACCTTGAAGCCGGCGGCCTCGGCCTTTTTCGCCGAGCCCGAGCCCTTGCGCAGCGCGATCGCCACCTCCTTCACGCCGGAATCCTTGAGGTTCAGCGCATGGGCGTGGCCCTGGCTGCCATAGCCGACAATGGCGACCTTCTTGCCCTTGATCAGGTTCAGGTCGGCATCACGATCGTAATAAACGCGCATAGGTGGTTCCTTTTGGAGTGGCCCTATCGGCCGGTAAAATCGGGGATTTTAAGGGGTGGGAGGTAATTTCGGGCGTTGTCTAGAGCATTTTGGCCGTCCTGGGAAAACCTTCTTTCGCATGGCGGAGGCCCGCTCATGCGTCGGAGAACACGGGGTAGAGGGAGGCGAGCAGCAAGAGCGCCATCAGCACGTTGAAGGCGCGCACCGCCCGCTCGGATTTGAGCAGCGGCCGCAGCGCACTGCCGAACAGGGTCCAGGTCGCGGTCGAGACCACGCCAATCGGCAGGCACAGCCCGGACTGGATCGCGACATTGAGGGGGAAACGCGCGATGGCTGCATAAGCGGTGATGGTGCCGATCACGATCACCCAGCCCTTCACATTGACCCATTGGAACACCGCCGCGCCCCAGAAGGTCATGGGGCGGCGGCGCGCTTCGCCCGGCTGGGGCGGGCCAGAGAAGGCGATCGCGATGGCGAGATAAATCAGATAGGCGGCGCCGGCGTATTTGAGGATCGTCTGCAGCACCGGATAGGCGATGAAAATGGTGCCGAAACCCAGGCCCACCGCCGCGACCATAAAGGCAAAACCGATGACGATGCCGGCAATATGCGGCAGCGTGCGGCGGAAGCCGTAGGTGAGCCCGGAGGACAGCACCATGATGTTGTTGGGCCCCGGCGTGAAGAACATCACGACGGCAAACACGATGAAGGCAAGCAGCAGCGACTGCGACATGGCTTTGTTGCTCTTGTTTTCGTTTTCACCCCTGCTCGCCCGGCTTCGGTTTCCTCAGGAGATAAGTGCCGTGCAGCGGCGCGTGATAGTCGGCGGAGACAAGTGTGAAGCCGACCTCGGTCAGCATGCGCTCCATCACCCAGCCGAAGGTGGAATATTCGTCGCGCATGTGGGTGACGACGCTGTCGCGCTCGAAATCGTGGTTCTTGACGTTGTAATCGGCCCAGCCGGTGACGTCGCGCTCCGAGCCGTCGGGCATGCTGACGAAGACGATGTCGCGCAGGTAGAAATTCGCGCCCGGCTTCAGCGCGGCGAAGATGCGCGCCATCGCCACCGCCTTCCAGAAATCCGGCAAATGATGCAGCGTGAACTCGCTGACGATCAGGTCGTAGGAATTGGGCTGGTAGGCGAAGCTGAGGAGCCCTGCGGACTGGGTGCGGATCGCTGCCTTCCGGTCGCGCGCATAGACCTCGGCGAGCGCCAGCATGGCCCGCGAAATGTCGATCGCGTCGACCTCGGCGCCCATCAGCGCGGCTTCGGTCGCCATCACGCCGTTGCCGCAGCCGATGTCGGCGACGCGCCAGCCGGGCTTGACGCCGAGCATGGTCAGCGCCCCACGTGCGCGGAGGTCGCTGTCGTCCTTCTGGTCGTAGATCGAGGCGACCGCGGTATCGAGCCCGATCCGGCTTCGTTGACTGTAGAACCAGTCGCGCGCCAACATGGTGTCACATCCCTTCAGGCCCGCGGCCGATCGCGGCAACGCCGGTGCGGGACACCTCGACCAGGCCAAGCGGGCGCATCAGGTCGATAAACTGGTTGATCTTGGACGTGTTGCCTGTGATCTCGAACACAAAACTCTCGGTGGTGGCGTCGATCACGCGGGCGCGGAAGGCGTCCGCCAGCCGCAGCGCCTCGACCCGGTGCTCGCCCACCCCGCGCACCTTGACCATGGCAAGCTCGCGCTCGATGGCGCGGCCTGACTGCGTCATGTCTACCACGCGATAGACCGGCACCATGCGATCGAGCTGATGCTTGATCTGCTCGATCACCATCGGGGTTCCTGTGGTGACGATGGTGATGCGGGAGAGATGTTTCTGGCTCTCGGTCTCCGAGACGGTCAGGCTTTCGATGTTGTAGCCGCGCCCAGAGAAAAGACCGATCACGCGCGCGAGCACGCCCGGCTCGTTCTGCACGAGGACCGCGAGCGTGTGGGTCTCGCTGGGATCGTGACGGTCTTCGATGAAATAGGCCGATGCGGGCTGGTTCATTGGGGTCCCCTGGTCATCTCTCTCCGTCGTCATGCCCGGCCTTGTGCCGGGCATCCACGTCGTCCCGAGGAAAAGGAAGACGTGGATGTCCGGGTCAAGCCCGGCCATGACGGCTGAATGTGTGGCGCGATGAATGGCCTCATGACACCATCGCCCTCTCAGCGACGGCGTCGTCCGCCATCACCCATTTGCGAAACAGATCGAAATCGATATTGCCGCCGCTCAGGATGAGCCCGACGCGCTTACCGGCAAGCTTGCGCTTCTCCTGTAGCGCGGCGGCGAGACTAGCAGCGCCAGCGCCTTCTGCGAGATTGTGCGTGTCGGTCCAATAGGCGCGGATTGCGCTCGCGATCTCCTCGTCCGTGACCTGCACGACGCGAGAGGCACCCTTGCGGATGATCGCGAGCGCATCCGCATCCGGAATTCGCGTCGCCATGCCGTCGGCGAGTGTGTTCGACGTCTCCGTGGTCACGACCGTGCCGGCCGCAAAGGACAGCGCATAGGAGGGCGCCAGCGTCGATTGCACGCCGACGATTTCGGTCTTCAGGCCTAAGAGGTCGCGCACCCGGATGCAGCCGCAGATGCCGGAGCCCTGCCCGATCGGCACATAGAGCACGTCGAGGTCATCAGCGGCGCGCAGCAATTCCAGCGCGTAGGTGGCGACACCAAGCACGAGGTCTGGATGGAACGACGGCACCATGTGCAGGCCGGCGCGCTCGGCATGGCGATAGGCCTCCTCGCGCGCGGCCTGGAAATCGTCGCCATGCTCGACAAGTTTCGCGCCGAACGCCTGCATCGCGCGGTTCTTCTCGACCGAATTGCCATGCGGCACATAGATCGTCACCGGCAGGTCGTGACGCCGGCCAGCGAAGGCGAGGCTCTGGCCGTGATTGCCGCGCGTGGCCGAGATCAGGCCGGTCACACCAGCCTGCTGGCGCTTCAGGCGATCGACATAGGTGAGCCCTCCGCGCACCTTGAAGGCTCCGGCCGGCGTGTGGTTCTCGTGCTTGACCACGACCGATGTGCCGAGCCGCTCGCCAAGCAGCGGCCAGGCATAGGCCGGCGTCGGCGGCACCGCCTGGCGGACCACCTCATGCGCACGCTCGAGTTCTGCGAGGTCAAACATCCGTCCGCCCTGCCTTTACACCAGTGCCTTGCCGCCGGCGAACGCCGCGGCGGTGGCTTCATCGGTCGCCTGCTCCGGCAAAAGCATCTCGTTATGCGCCTTGCCGCTGGGGATCATCGGGAAGCAGTTTTCGAGCGCCGCGACGCGGCAGTCGAATAGCACCGGGCGCTTGACCGAGATCATCTCCTTGATGGCACCATCGAGATCACCGGGCTTGATCGCCTGCAATCCCACACAGCCATAGGCCTCCGCGAGCTTGACGAAATCCGGCAGCGCCTCGGTGTAGGAATGCGACAGGCGGTTGCCGTGCAACAGCTGCTGCCACTGCCGCACCATGCCCATGTACTGGTTGTTCAGGATGAAGATCTTGATCGGCAGCTCGTGCTGCACGGCCGTCGACATTTCCTGGATCGTCATCTGCACGGAGGCATCGCCCGCGATATCGATCACGAGGCTGTTGCGATGGGCGACCTGCACGCCGACTGCGCAGGGCAGCCCGTAGCCCATGGTGCCGAGCCCGCCCGATGTCATCCAGCGGTTCGGTTCCTCGAAGCCGAAGAACTGCGCCGCCCACATCTGATGCTGGCCGACCTCGGTCGTGATGTAGGTGTCCTTGCCGCGCGTGAGCTCAAACAGCCGCTGGATCGCATATTGCGGCAGGATGATGTCGTTGCTCTTTTTGTAATAGAGCGAGTTGCGCGCGCGCCATTTGGCGATCTGCTGCCACCACTCCTTGATGTCAGGCTTCTTCGTCTCCGCCTTGAACACCTGCAGCAAGTCACCGAGGATGTTGGCGCAATCGCCGATGATCGGCACGTCGACGCGGATGTTCTTGTTGATCGAGGAGGGATCGATGTCGATATGAATCTTCTTCGAGCCCGGCGAGAACGCATCGGTCCGCCCGGTGATGCGGTCGTCAAAGCGCGCGCCGACACACAGCATGACGTCACAATCATGCATGGTCATGTTGGCTTCGTATGTGCCGTGCATGCCGAGCATGCCGAGCCAACTCTTGCCGGTGGCCGGGTAAGCGCCCAGGCCCATCAGCGTCGAGGTGATCGGAAAGCCGGTGACCTCGACCAGCTCGCGCAACAGTTTTGAGGCTTCCGGGCCGGAATTGATCACGCCGCCACCGGAATAAATCACCGGCCGCTTGGCAGACGCGAGCAGCGCCACAGCTTTGCGGATCTGCGTCGCATCGCCCTTCACCCGCGGAGCGTAGGAGACGTGCACGTCGGATTTGCGCGGCGGATGATAGGTGCCGACTGCGAACTGCACATCCTTGGGCACGTCGACCACGACCGGTCCGGGGCGGCCGGTGGTCGCAACGTAGAAGGCCTCATGCAGCACCTTGGCGAGGTCGTTGACGTCGCGGACCAGCCAATTGTGCTTGGTGCAGGGTCGCGTGATGCCGACTGTATCGCATTCCTGGAAGGCGTCGTTGCCGATCAGGTGCGTCGGCACCTGGCCGGTGATGCAGACGAGCGGGATCGAATCCATCAGCGCATCGGTCAGCGGTGTCACCATGTTGGTAGCGCCGGGGCCG
>Ga0307474_10000653_pt1 | contig 24716 bp, 21 predicted proteins | sample atmos_gasesECM1C_2_FD_203312 | JGI IMG/M metagenome (GOLD analysis project Ga0307474, IMG submission 203312) | Hardwood forest soil microbial communities from Morgan-Monroe State Forest, Indiana, United States - atmos_gasesECM1C_05 | ecosystem: Environmental > Terrestrial > Soil > Temperate... | reverse complement strand
ACCATTCCACCCATTTCGAAGGTGTGCGCTCGGCAAGGTTCTGCTCTGCCAGTTTGTTCATCGAGGTCATGAAGGGCTCCACGCTCGAGATGGACTCGAAGGCGTAGCGGTCGGCTTGCCGCTCGTTGAAGCGCGAATACGCATTGAGCGCGGGCATCAGTACGAATGAGAGCACGACGGAAACCAGCGCCAGCAGGGGCAAGTTGGCAAAGTCCGACAATTCCTCGAACATGTGCTGGTCGACCGCGTAGTGAAGAACCCAGTTGGCTGCCCAGAACCCGAAGAGCGTAATCGCCGCCTGCACGAAAATACTCTTCACAATGTGCCGATGCACGTGATGACCAAGTTCGTGCGCCAGCACGGCTTCGATTTCTTCTGCAGAGTAATTGTCGAGCAGGGTGTCGGCCAGAATGATGCGCCGCGTGGCGCCGAGTCCAGTGAGAGCGGCGTTCGCCTTATTGCTTTTTTCCGACAGCTTCCAACGGTAGACGCCGCGCACCCGCGTTCCGGCGCGTTCGCTTAGCACTACGAGCCGCCGCCTCAGCTCCTCGTCGTCGAGGGGTTCGAACTTATAAAAAATGGGGAAGAGAACGACCGGGGCGAGCTGAGCCATGACAATGAACAGGACCATAAATAAGCCCCAGGCCAGCATCCACCAATGCTGCGGCCACTGCCGGATCGTTAAGTACAACACTTCGACTACGATGCTTCCCAGGGCAAGCCCGACCAGAAAGCCTTTTACCTCATCCCAGGCCCAGGCGCTAAAGCGCTGGGTTGAAAGTTTGAATCTACGCTCCAGCCGGAAACCGTAATAGTCGAGACCAAGACCCAGCAGTTTGCCGATGACCAGCAACAGCAGCAAGTAAATAAAGAGCGAGACTGGATAGTTTTGAAATCCCAACCGGTATGCCAGGTCACGCAGCCAACCCGACCAGCCCGTGATTAAGAGAAGAATCAGAAACACGAATCCCACTACAAAGTCGGAGATGCCGAGCCACCGCCGGATGCGGTTGTATCGTCGGGCCTCAGGCGAATCGGTCTGAACCGGATTAAGATCGTCTGCCATGCTGGATTGATGCTGGTCTATGAATCATTCTACCGTTGCCGGAGGGCCGCTGCTCACTAACCACCGGCCACTGTTCCTTAGTTCCTTACGAAACTCTCACCCGCGGCCAGTAATTCGCTGACCAATTCTGGTGAGGCGGCCTCGGCGTAAAGCCGCAACAACGGCTCTGTTCCAGAGGCGCGGAACAGTATCCACGCTTCCGCGCCCTTGCCGTTGGTCGGTGCGTCGAGAAAAAACTTCACGCCGTCGAGGTGTTCCTTCTTGAGTACGCGGTATTGGCTCAACTTCTGGGTACCATCGGCGCGAGCCCCCCGAATCGCGGCTTGCTTCATCTCTTCCGGAATGTGCAGATCACGACGACCGTAGTAGTGCGGACCAAAGTCGCGCTGCAGGTCCGCAACCAACTGGCCCAGCGGCTTGCCTTCCTCGGCCATCACATTGGCCAGCAGTAGGCAGTTCAATACTCCATCGCGCTCGGGCAGGAAGCGCGAATAGCCGATGCCGCCCGACTCCTCGCCACCAATCAGGATCTCGTGGTCCATCATCAGGTCAGCAATATATTTGAAGCCAATGGAAGTCTCGTGCAATTTGCGCCCATGTTTCGCCGCGATGCGATCGAGCATGCGGGTGGTATTGAAGGCTCTGACCACGTCCCCCGGCCATTTCTTGCTCTCCAATAGCCAGCGCAGCAAGACGGAGAATATTTTGTGGGAGTCGACGAAGCTGCCATCTTCGGCGACCGCTCCGATGCGATCGGCGTCCCCGTCGGTGGCCAATCCGGCGTCGCACTTTTCGCGCACCACAGTCTGCTGCAACATGGCGGTATGCGGCTCGATCGGCTCCGGATTGATGCCGGGAAATAGTGGATTCAGTTCCTGCCGAATGGCGACGAACTGCACGTCGCGCTCGGCAAATATTCCGGTCAACACGCCGCGTCCGGAACCATACATCGCATCGACGGCAAACTTAAACTTAGTTTTTGCGATGAGGTCCATGTCAGCAAACTTGCAAACGGCCGCGACGTAAGATTCCTTGAAATCGACTTCTTCCACTGCGGCCTTGGTGCCTTTGGGAGCGGCGCCGGCGGCCATCTCCTCTTCAATCTTCTTCATGATCGCGGGGGTCGCCGAGCCGCCGAAGTTTCCCTTGAACTTCACGCCGTTCCAGTTCCACGGATTATGGCTTGAGGTGACCATCACGCCACCCGCCGCGCCTTGCTGTTTCACCGCATACGAAACTGCGGGCGTGGGTGTGTAATCGTTGGCCAGCTTCACGGGGACGCCCGCGGCGGCGATGACGTCGGCCACCATCTGCGCCGCGCGAGGCGAAGCAAAACGTGCATCGTATCCCACGAAGACGCCGCGCTGCGCGTCTTCGTATTTGAGCACGTAGGAGGCAATGGCGCCGGCGACACGCCGCACGTTGTCGAAGGTGAAGTCATCGGCGATGATTCCACGCCAGCCATCGGTTCCGAATTTAATCTCTTGCGACATGATGAGTCAGTGGTCAGTGGCTAGTGATCAGCGGCCAGCAAAGACAAAACCGCGCCGCGTTTTACTAGCCACTGACAAGTGATCACTTTCTTTTACACTAGTTTGTGCAGCTTTTTGTCGTCGAGATACTTTACGACTTTGCCTACATCCTGCGCCTGTTGGCGGGTCGTTATCAGCAACGCATCCGAAGTTTCGACCACGACTAAGTCGGTGACCCCGACCGCCGCAATGAATTTTCCCGGTGCGTAAATATAGTTTCCTCGCGCGTTCAGCAGAAATACGTCGGAACCCTCTACCAGGTTACCTTCCGGCGGCGTTTTCTTTGCCATGTGGTGCTCATGCAGCGCGGTCCAAGAACCCAGGTCGTTCCATCCAAAATTAGCCGGCAGGCAGTAAATGTTCGCGGCGTGCTCGCCCTTCGCCGAGCGCGGTTCCAGCACAGCATAGTCCACGCTGATGTTTTCGCATTCGCGATAAAGCCGCTTGAGGGTCGTCGCAAATTTGCGTCTTCCGTAGGTGCCCGCGATTTTTTCCAGCACCGCCGCTGTTTTGGGCAAATGCTCCCGCATCGCTTCGACCAGAGTCTGCGCGCTCCATAGGAACATTCCGCTGTTCCAGAAGTAATTGCCCGCTGCCACAAACTCAGCAGCACGCTCGGCATTGGGCTTTTCTGTGAAACGACGAACATGTAGCGCGTCGCCCTGAAAGAGCCCTCCCGTCTCAATGTATCCGTAACCGGTTTCAGGCCGGGTTGGGCGGACTCCGAGCACGACGATATTCGCGCCGGCAGCGGCCAGTTCGACGCCACGCGCCAGCGTTTCGCGATAGGTTTTCTCGTCGCCAATTACATGATCGGAAGGGAACAAGCCTAGCACCGCATCGGGATCTTTCTGCAACAACAGAAACGCCGCCAAGCCAATGGCAGGAGCAGTGTTGCGTCCCTCGGGCTCGGCGAGCACTTGCGACTGCGGAAGTTTTGGAAGTTGCTTCACGATGGCAGGTCGCAGATCTCCATTGGTGACGACCCAAAAGTTTTTTGCCGGAGCCAGCGGCAGCAAGCGAGTCACGGTCTGTTGAATCATGGTGTGCTTGCCGTCGAGCGCGAGCAACTGCTTGGCGCGCTTCTTGCGGCTGAGCGGCCAAAAGCGCGTGCCGCGCCCTCCGGCGAGAACTACGGGATAGAAATTGGGGTTCTTCATGAGTAAGGATTTCAGATCGTAGATTTCAGATTGCAGATTTGTTTTAGACCGTAAAAGCTCAGCGCATCCCTGAGCTCGGAAAAATCTGAAATCCAAAATCTACAATCTGAAATGTTCTTTACATTCTTGTTTCGGGCTCGGGCAGCGATTGTCCGGGCACATAGGCGCGCAAGAATTCCAGCGTCCACTGCGGTCGCAGACCGAATTTGCCGACAGAGGCGGGAACGACAACCGCGTCGCCCTTCGCAAACGTAACAGGATCAGCGCCGGTTGCTTCGATTACGCCGCAGCCTTCAACGGCAACGAGTATCTGCACCGAACTTTTCCCCGAGCCGTCTTGCGTCGCAAGTTCGAGCGGGTCCTTGGCCTCAAACATCTCCACCACAAAATATGGAGCCGCAACCAGCGGTGCACGCCGGTTCTTGCTGCGACCCATCTGTTCCGGTGCGGGGCGCACGACTTTTCCTGATCGCGCTTTTTCTTTCACTGCTGCCAAGCCATCTTTCAGATGCAACTCACGCGGGCGCCCGTAGTCATACAAGCGGTAAGTGGTATCGGACTGCTGCTGCGTCTCCACCACTACCGACCCCGGCCCCAGCGTGTGTACCGTGCCCCCGGCCACATAGATCATGTCGCCCGCATAAACATTGATCCAGTTGAGGACCTCCTCCGCGCGTTTCTGGTGAATCGCTTCTTCCAACTGCTGCGCGGAAACGCCTGGTTTCAAACCCAACGCGATTTGGGCTCCGGTCTGCGCATGAGCAATGTACCAGCACTCGGTTTTGCCCCAGGGCTGGCCAACGCGCAGTGCTTGCGCGTCGTCGGGATGAACCTGCACCGAGAGTTTTTCGTGGGGGAAAAGAAACTTGAGCAGCAACGGAAACCGCTCGGAGTCGCGGGCCGCCTCGCCCACCAATTCCCCCTGGTACAGCTCGCTGAGTTGCGCGAGCGTTTTCCCGGTGAGCGGACCATTCGCCACCTTGGAATCGTCACCGCTGAGCCAGGCCTCGCCAATCTTTTCCTCGAACTTATGATTCGGATAAATCGGCGACAAATCCTCGGTGCCCCACGGACGCGGATCAAATCGTGGAAGCATCAACAGTGGATAAAGATTTCCCATAGAAAACTTACGCCCACAAAAAAGGCCGCCCGCAAACGGAACGGCCTTTGCCGAACCTGGTGATCCGAAGCAACGTGATTACGGGCTTACAGCGACCCGAAGAACTTTCGCATGCGCTCTAACCCGCGATCCAGTTCAGCTTTCGAAGTCGCATACGATACGCGAATATGGTCGCTGGTGCCGAATCCCTCGCCGGGCACGGTAGCGACGTGGGCTTCGCGCAACAAGCGTCCAGCGACATCAGATGCAGATTTCAGACCCGCGCGCCCGAGGAACGACGAAATATTCGGGTAGGCGTAGAAGGCACCCTCCGGCATGGTGCAGGCGATGCCTGGAATGGAGCGCAGCCCGTTCACCACATGATCGCGCAGTCCGATGTACTCGCGGCGCATCTCCTCGACGCACTCCTGCGGTCCCTTGAGTGCGGCCACGGCTGCTTTCTGAACGATCGACGTGGGATTCGAAGTCGACTGGCTCTGCAGCTTCGCCATCGCGCTTACGACTGGCGCGGGTGCCAGAGCGTATCCCAGTCGCCATCCGGTCATCGCATAAGTCTTTGAGAGCGAACCCAGTACCACCATCCGCTCTTTGTATTCGCGCAACGACCCGACGGAAAAATTCTTCCCGGTGTAATTCAAATACACGTAGCACTCGTCCGAGAGAACCCAGATTCCGCGTTGGTGCGCCAGGCGAACGACCTCGGTCATATCTTCCGGGCTCATTACCGCGCCCGAAGGGTTCGACGGCGAGTTCAGAATGATCACCCTGGTGCGCGGAGTGACCAGGCTAGCAACCATCTCCGCCGTGACGCGGAATCCTTGTGCCTCAACCGATTCCAGCAAAACGCAATTCCCACCCGCATAGCGCACAATGTCCTTGAATGAAACCCAGTACGGGACCGGCAGGATGACCTCGTCGCCGTGATCCACCAAAACCTGGATGGCGTTGAACAGCGCATGCTTGCCGCCGGTCGAAGCGATCGCCTCCTCGCGCCGGTAGTCAGAGTCGAAATCGACGGCATGGCGATGCACGATGGCATCGCGCAGCTCAGCGGTGCCGGCCACGGCGGTATATTTCGTGAAGTTCCCTTGAATAGCGGCGATGGCGGCGTCTTTGATGTGCTGGGGCGTGGCGAAGTGCGGCTCGCCTGCGCCAAAATCGACCACGTCGATTCCCTGCGAGCGCAGCTTGTCCGCTTCGGCGACTACAGCCATAGTGGCGGAGGGCTCGATGCGGTTGATTCTTTCCGTGAGTCTGAGAGCTTCCGTGGTTGCCGTAGTCATGCCTTTTTCTTCCTTTTCCGCGGGACTTCCATGAGTTGCGGGTCCCGAAGTTTGTATGCGGGATCAAGTTTTTCCCGCAGTTTCTGCTCCACCGCGTCAGGGACGAGATCTTTGACTGGCCCCCCGGCCTGCGCCACCTCGCGCACCAGCCGCGAACTTACGTAGGAATACTTGACCGCCGGCATCATAAAGACGGTTTCGAGCGTGGGCTCGAGTTTGCGGTTCATGAGCGCCATCTGCAGCTCGTATTCGTAGTCGCTGATGGCGCGAATGCCGCGCAATACACACATGGCGTCGATCGACTTGGCGTATTCCACCATCAGGCCGTCGAAGGTGTCGATGCGAACGTTGCTCCAATCGGCCGTGAGCTGTCGCAGCATCTCGAGCCGCTCCCCCAGGCTAAACATCGGGGTCTTCTCCGTGTTGCGCAGAATCGCGACCACCAACTGTTCGAACATCTTGCTGCCTCGCTCAATCAGATCGAGGTGCCCGTTGGTGGGCGGATCAAACGACCCGGGATAGACGGCGATGCCCTTATTCAATCGTCCTCACAGGAAGGCCGTGGGTTTCAACGTTTTTGAGCACAGAGGAGCAATAGGAGATTTTATGCGGGCGGGGGAACAATGGCAATCGCGGCGATAACAAGGAGAGCCGGGCGCGGTAGTTGCCGCGCCCGAAGGCAACAAAGAGTGAAGCGCTAGCGCTTCGCCGCGACCGGGACTTTGACGGGCTCGGGCAGGGCGCTGGGCATTGTGGTGACGCGGGCTGGCGATCCGTTGGTCGGGGTCGCGGTTGTCGCCGGATGTGCCGGACCGTGGCTCAATCCCAATGCCTTGCGCACTTCGGCGTCGAGCTTGGCCATTACGTCCTTGTTGTCTTTGAGGAACTGGCGGGCATTTTCGCGGCCCTGGCCGATGCGCTCGCCCTTGTAGCTGAACCACGACCCGGATTTCTCAAGAATGTTGTTGTTGACGGCGATGTCGAGCAGATCGCCTTCCCGCGAAATGCCTTCGCCATAGAGGATGTCGAACTCCGCCTCACGGAACGGCGCCGCAACTTTGTTTTTCACCACTTTCACTTTGGTCCGCGACCCGGTCACCACGTCGCCTTCCTTGATGGCGGCAATGCGGCGAATGTCGACTCGCACCGAAGAATAAAATTTGAGGGCGCGCCCACCGGTAGTGGTTTCGGGATTGCCGAACATCACGCCGATTTTCTCGCGAATCTGGTTGATGAAGATGAGGCATGTTCTCGACTTCGAGACGGTTCCGGTGAGCTTGCGCAGAGCCTGCGACATCAGCCGCGCCTGCAGGCCCATGTGGCTGTCGCCCATTTCGCCGTCGAGTTCGGCCTTGGGTACCAGTGCCGCCACGGAATCCACGACCAGCACGTCGATGGCGTTCGAGCGCACGAGCGCCTCGGTGATCTCCAGCGCCTGCTCGCCGTAGTCGGGCTGCGAGACCAGTAGATTGTCCACGTCCACACCAAGCTTCTTGGCATAGGCAGGATCGAGCGCGTGTTCGGCGTCGACGAATGCGGCCATGCCTCCGGTCTTCTGCGCCTCGGCGATCACCTGCAGAGTGATGGTGGTCTTGCCGGAAGACTCCGGGCCGAAAACTTCCACCACGCGCCCACGGGGGAAGCCGCCCACGCCCAGGGCCGCGTCGAACGAGATCGACCCGGTGGGGATCACCGAGATGGGGACGATGGCTTCCTTCGAGCCCAACCGCATGATCGAACCCTTGCCGAATTGTTTTTCAATCTGGGATACCGCCAGTTCAATCGCCTTGCCCCGTTCATCCGCCATGGTGGCTCCTTAAAAGTGCCGGACTAAATGAAATCTAATCTGGCCGGATTATACATACGAATCGCAGCGAAGAAAAGGCGAATCAACATAATTAACCTGTGGAAGGTTCCAAAATGGGCGACCCGAAGCCAACTGTCGACCGATGCTGGTACTCGGTTTCGTCCGGAACTCCGGATGACAACGAAAGCGCGAACTATCCGGAAACCGCAACAAGATGGCCCGAGATCCAATCGTTCAACAGCGCGAAGCGAAACTTGCCATCCGCCAAAGTTTTCATCATGAACTCGAACGCCGTTTTGCTACTCATATCCAGATCGAAGCCGCTCATGAGGAGAAAGGTGTGAGTGGCGGCAAAGCCCACGCGCTTGTTGCCGTCCAGAAAAGCGTGATTGTTGAGCAATGACTCCAGCAGGGCGGCCGCCTCTTCGCTCAGGCTGATATAGTAACCAGTCTGGGGACGGAAGACCGCGGATTCCAAAGCGCCTTGGTCCCGGAGGCCGTGCACGCCCCCGTATTCGTCGATCTGATGATGGTGGATGGCGATCACTTCCGCCACCGTCAAGTAGACGCGCTCGGCCATTACTTGGCCAGTTTCTTGTACAACTCGCGATACTTTTCGTCGGAGCGGCGATAGGCGGTCATGACCTCAGGCCTCACCATCCGTTGTGACGGGACCACGTTGTGCAGGTAATGCTCCAGCGCGCGTTCCAGCACAAATCGCTGTGACTGCCCGTTCTCCTTGGCTACGGAGACGAGTTCCGCGTAGAGTTTGGCGTCAATTTCCGGGGCGATTTTGACGGAACGCGGCATGGGCCAGCTTTCAGAAAGATTCTAGCCCCGGTAACTGGTGGATTCAAGATAAATCTAGAGATTGCTACAAACCAACTTTTGCCAATTCAGACCCAATGTTAGCGCTGCAGCAGATCCACCGGCGCAGTCACGTCGTGTACGCGGAAGTATTTGGCTAGTGCTGGATGCTTTCGCGCCACTGCTTCATACATGGCGTATGCCACGTTGCGATAGGAAACGTGCCCTGCGGGCGTGGTGCGCAGCTCAGAGATGTAAACCGCTTCCGCAAAATCCATTTTGAACAGTGCCCGCTTGCGGAACGCCAGCGGAATCGCGTACTGCGAATTTTCTTCCGCCTCGGGCGTCTTGCGCTTTGCCAGGCGTTCAACTGCGGATTGCACACGCCGCATGGCTGCGTCGAAACGTCCGCGCATACCCGCATCGTCGATGTCGAGCAGCATTTCGTAGCCGTGCTGAGTGGTAGACGACTGTATGACCTGGATGCACCGCCGATGCCGGTGCATGTCGCGAAAGCCACCCGTATCCATCAGGATGTCGAAACGAAACTGCTGACCGGCGCGGAAGCTGCGGAGCATTTCGTCGTGGCGGCCGCGATGGCGCAGGCCTAGGTCGATGATCTCCCGGCGCCGGCGCTCGCCCGCCACCTCCACCGCCTGCCGAATCTGGCGGTAAGAATGGTGGCAATGTTCGTAGAGCAGCGTGGTCGCAATCTCTACTTCCAGCGGTTCTTCGTCGAGCAAATCCACGATCGCTTTTGACGGGGCAATCGGCTCGGCGGCCAGCAACTCGCCCGCCGCCTGCCGCAGTTCGCGCCGCGTTTCAATCTCGTACGCATTGGGGTCGGCATACTTCACCAGCGTTGGGGCGACACGCACTTCGCGCAGCAATTCCTGCTCCGCCTTCGCCCCGAGTTCAGGATTGACGGCTCGAATTTGCTCGACCATATCACGCAAAGAATCCGCGTTGACGTTGTAGGCCGCGCCGGTAGCCGCCTTTTTCAGCGACTCGCCCAGTACGCGCACTTCCTTGTGCGTGTGCGACAGCAGATGCGCCACCTGCGTTTCCAGCGTTCGCGCGTTGACGATCTCGCCCAGCGAAGTGTTTGTTGCCAGCGGCAGCAGGTAGCGCGTGATGTCGAACGCCCGCGCCTTCAGGGTGCGCTCGTAGGCGTCCTGCTTCATGTCGGCAGGCTTGGGCGCGATGCTGATCAGGTATTGCGTCATGTGCGCCGAAAGGCCTTCATACTCGGCGAACAGAAAATCCAGAGTCTCGCGATAGAGCTTTCGGGCTTCGTCATCGGCGCCAAAGTCCGGGGTGTAATAGCCGCTCTTCTTGAAGTCCTGATAGCGCGTCGAGCGCTCCTGGCCGTCCCAACGCTGCTCATCGGCCAGTTCGATCGCAGCAAGAATCGACAGCCGCTCGACGGCCAGCGCCAGGTGCGCCAGGTCGGCGATGGATCGGTGCCCGTACTGGAAATAAAACGTGTTGAGGAATTTCTCTGCCTTCTGCGTGCTGATCTCGCGCAGCGATTCCTTCATCGACAGTGCCGAGCGCGAATATTTCGCCATGGCATAGGCCTGGATTTCCGGTTCCACGCCGAAGACAGCGAACACTTCTGTGGAGGGCGCGTCGGAGGAGTTCTTTTCGAGTGGCGCGGATTGGTCGGCCGCCGTCGCGCGCTGCGTCGAGCGGTGCCCCGGGCCGGGCGCGTCTGCCGGGGAAGAATTTTTGTTGGAGGGCTCGGGCATCACGATCACATTGTTGGTCAGAGGCTGAGGCATGAGTGTGGGAATGTTACTCGGCGGCCTTGTGGATAGCAATGCGATTCGCGCTGCTCTTTTTCTATTTGCGACACTCCGCAGCAAATAGAATAAAGACTTTAACCGCCGAGAACGCAGAGGATTCGTGGAGTACGCAGAGAAGATCTAGGGCTGCAACCGCCAAAATGGACCCCGGAGCGGGATTCAGCCGCGGATCGATCGCCTTCGCCCCGACGCGTATAATTCGGCATTCCATCGCAGTTGCCCAAGCGGTTACTCGGGAGAACTTTCATGTCTTTTTCAGGACGCGTGGCGCTGGTCACGGGGGCGTCACAAGGTATTGGACGCAGTTGCGCGTTGCGGCTCGCCAAAGATGGTGCCACCGTGGCCGTGGCGGCACGCAATCAGGAAAAGCTGAACGAACTCGTCAGCGAAATCGCCAACGCGGGCGGAAAAGCGGCGGCTTTCGCGCTCGACGTCGGCGACGAAGAGCAGGTCAAGTCCACCGTCAAAGCGGTCATCGCCCAACTCGGCAAGGTCGACATTCTGGTCAACAATGCGGGCATCACTCGCGACCAACTGGTCATGCGCATGAAGCGCGCCGATTGGGATGCGGTCCTTCAAACCAATCTCACGTCCGCTTATCTGTGCACTCAGCAAGTGATTGGGTCGATGCTCAAGCAGCGCTGGGGACGAATCATCAACATCACCAGCGTCTTTGGCCAGATGGGCCAGGCCGGGCAGGCGAACTATGCTGCTTCCAAAGCCGGGCTGATCGGTCTGACGATGGCGATCGCCCGCGAAGTCGGATCTCGCAACATTACTTGTAATGCCGTCGCGCCGGGGTTCATCGAAACCGCTATGACCGCGGGCTTGGGGGACGAGTTCAAGCAAACCGCGGTGAAACAGATTCCGCTGGGCCGAGTTGGGTCTCCGGAGGATGTTGCTAGCGCCGTCGCGTTCTTGGCATCGGACAACGCGTCTTATATTACGGGCCACGTGCTTAACGTGAATGGCGGCATGCTGATGGGGTAGATTCAAGGATTAACCACCCCTCGGCTTCGCTCAGGGCAGGCTCCGGCACGGGAGACACAGAGGAAATGAAAATTGAAAATCCGGTGTCTGGCGGTTCCTCTGTGTCCCCCGTGCCCTCTGTGGTGAGGGGTTTCGCAATTGCGCAAGCTGAATCTCTCGCGCAGATCGCAGCAGTGCGCGGACTTTTTCTGGAGTACGCACAGTCGCTCGGCTTCAGCTTGTGTTTTCAGAGCTTCGACGCGGAACTGGCGGGGCTTCCCGGGGACTATGCTCCTCCTGAGGGTCGCCTTCGGCTGGCGCAGTACGAAGGTCAAATGGCAGGCTGCGTGGCCCTGCACAAGCTAGAGCCCGGAATCTGCGAGATGAAGCGGCTCTACCTGCGCCCGCAGTTTCGGCGGAAAGGGTTGGGCCGCGCGCTGGCGGACCAGATCATCGCCGAGGCACGCCAGATTGGCTATGAGCGGATTCGTCTGGACACCGTCGAACCCGTGATGAAAGATGCGGTCGCAATGTATCGCCGGATCGGATTTCAGGAGATCGCTCCTTATCGAGTCAATCCCATTGCCGGCGCGTTGTACATGGAGCTGCGTCTGTAGTTCCGCCGTCGCTTCAGCAAGAATATCCGCGGGCTTTGCATGGCTATGCGCGCCACGTCGCGCTGCAGGAACCCGATCTCGCGGCTCTCGTCATCAACTACGGACACCTGGCAACGGACCAATCCTGGGGATTTTCGGAGGCCAGGATCACGGCATTACTCCGGACGACGTGCACAAGTTTGGACAGCAACCCAAGCGACTGGGAAAGAAAGTTGAGATCAAGATCTACGACAACGCCGGGCATGCCTTCGAAAATCCCAACAACAAAGAAGGTTACCGCGCTGCGGACGCCGCCCATGCATGAAAGCGTACTGTCGACTTTTTGGCGATGACGCTGAAGAAATGATGAAGGAAATCCTAACCGCCTTAAAGTGGCCGCCAGGCAAGGGATTTGCGGCCTAAGTTATTACTTGTACGATGTGTAAATAATATCGATTTCCAGCAATGGGCATACGATTTTCGTGTGGCACTGATGTGCGACGTCTTGGCACAAATTTCCCACTTGCCAGAAGATACTGATCTGGTTACTATGACCCATCCTGTCATGCTCCCAACCATGAATATCGGCGAGACCATCCGCAACTACCGGCTTCAGAAGGGTATGTCCCAGGGCGATATCGAAAAGAGAACGGGCCTGCTGCGCTGCTACTTGTCACGCGTGGAAAATGGCCACACCATTCCTTCGCTCGACACTCTTTCGAAGATCGCCGGCGCCATGGAACTTCCGTTGTCACAGTTTTTCGCCGAACCCGGACACAGCAATGGCTCCAAAGGACTTCCGCAACTTTCCGATGACGAAGTCCGCTTCCTGAGCCAGATTCGCCGCTACGCAACCAACCTGAACGACAGCGATCGCAAGCTGGTTCTTGCCATGGTGAAGAAAATGGCGTCGAATTCGGGGAAATAAGCTATCAGCCATCAGCTAAACCAAACATACCTACTCCCCACTTCTGCAGCCTCAGGTTTGGCTGAAAGCTGACGGCTAAAAGCTGACAGCTAAAAGCTGACAGCTGCTTACTTTCGTTCTATTCCCCTTAGTGACCGACGGGTACCTCGCCCGCGCCTCAACTCCTCACTACACTGTCGATGGAGACATCTGTGACCACCGACGAGGAACTGAACGTACTCGACTCGCAACTGCGCCGTTTGAAGATCGAGTACGAGATTTTCTTCAGCAATCCGAACAAAAGGCCGCCCACCGATATTGAGTGGAAGGTTCTAAGCCTTTTGCGGAAGTTTTCCGACGGCGGCCGCATGAACTTCTCGCAGCGCTACCGTTACAACGAAATGGCCCAGCGCTACGCGGTTTACAGTGACTTGTGGCGCAAGAAGTCGCGCATTCGCGAAGAGGGCTACCGGCGTCCCCAGGACGCTTTGCTCGGGGTTCAGGGAGTCCGAACCACAGAGGAAGATCACAAGCACCATCATCAGGTTTATGGCGTAAGTCATGCGGTTGCGGCGGCTGCGGGCGCCACTTCTTCTCCCCACTTCACTCTGCACAGCGTGGACCAGGCGGAACGGGAGAAGGTCGAGCGACTCTATAACACCCTGGTAGCGGCCAAGAAGAAGGCAGGCGAGAAAGTTTCGGGCGACTTCGATTCCTTCACTACCTTCGTGCAGAAAAAAACTGATCAGATCCGCAAGCAATATCACTGCGAGAACGTAGAGTACTCAGTGGAACTCGCCAACGGCCACGTGAAACTGAAAGCCAAAGCGAAGACGTAAAGGAGCAACGATATGACGATCCTTCGACGAATTGTGGTCACGCCTATTATCACCTGCGCGGTCATCCTCGCGAGCGGATACTGGATCGCACCCATCGCTCTTTCCTTTTATGCGGCAAACAGAGTTCCCGCCAGCGCGAGAATTGTTCCGACGGACCTGCAAGATCACTCCGTTTCCCAAGCGTCCGGGCTGCGACTCTCCTATGTCGGCTATGACTTTGAAGTTCCATGGAGCGATCTCGAGGATGCCAAGACCAGGCTGTATCCTAAAGACAAAGCTGACAAGACCGAGGTCGTACTTGGCTTTCGCTCCGGGTTACGGTTGGTGGTAACGACGATTCCCGCAAGACAATTCGTCCATGTGTTCTCTCCTGACTTCACCATGTCCCCGAATCAGATCGATGCAGTCTATGGAGAGGGCGCTGCCACCTCCGACTATGCTTTTGCCAGTAACGTCTACAACTTCAGCCCGGACAAGATGCATTACTGGTCGCTGAAATCAGAGGATCACTACCGCGATGACGCGATGTTAAACATGAAGTCCATCTTGCCGGCAGAGCCCGCGGCCACGGGAATCTTCCGCATTCAAAACGGAAATTACAAGGGTTTTCAGCAGGGCAATCCGAAAATTCGGCAGGATAATCTTTTAGTTAGTCTTTACTCAGACGACGGTAGCGTGCAGATCAAATTTTGTCAAAAGACCTACCGCAATTCGGCCGGCGTTACACAGGCTGAGATCAACCGGATCATTCAATCGCTCCAGCATAAAGCTGAGAATCCCAACGCGATTGCGCAGTCTGAAAAATAAAGTTTACGTCTATACACCCGCCACAGGTCGAGGCGTGCGGTTGGTTTGCCGCAGCAGAGAAGCGACACCCTGCGATCCTGCTAAAATCTTTTTCTGATCTCCCAAACGACACGCCTCATGTCCAAAGTTCAACGCGCCATCCTCAGCGTCACCGACAAAACCGGACTGGTCGACTTCGCCCGCAAGCTGTCCGCCCTTGGCATCGAACTAATCTCGACCGGCGGCACGGCCAAGCTGTTGCGGGACTCCAATGTGCCCGTGAAAGACATCTCCGAGTTCACCGGATTTCCTGAAATGCTCGACGGTCGGGTCAAGACTTTGCATCCCAAAGTCCACGGCGGGATTTTGCATCGCCGCGAAGATCCAAAGCACGTTGCCGCTGTGGCCGAGCACGGCATCGCTCCCATCGACATGGTGGTCGTGAACCTCTACCCCTTTGAGAAGACCGCCGCCAAACCGGGCGTGGCGTTTGAAGAACTGATCGAGAACATCGACATCGGGGGTCCGTCGATGATTCGCTCCGCCGCCAAGAATTTTCACGACGTCGCCATCGTGACCTCTCCGGCGGACTACAACTCTGTGGCGGAGGAACTGTCCCGCTCCGGCGGCGGGCTATCGGTCGAAACCAAGTGGCGGCTGGCGCAGAAAGCCTTTGCCACCACTGCTGCTTACGATTCCGCGATCGTCTCTACGCTGGAACGTATCAGCGCGGACACGTTTAAGGTGCAATCGGAGAACGGCGCGTTCCCCTCAACCTTGCGTTTTACCTTTCAGAAAACGCTTGACCTGCGCTACGGCGAAAATCCTCATCAAAAAGCCGCCATGTACTCCGACGGTTCGGACGTGGGCGTGGCCAATGCCCGGCAACTGCAGGGCAAGGAACTGTCCTACAACAACATCGTCGACCTGCAAGCCGCATGGGATCTGGCGCAAGAATTTGAAGAGCCCATTGTCGCCATCATCAAGCACACTAATCCTTGCGGAACCGCCACCGGCAAGACTCTTGCGGAAGCTTACAAGCGTGCTTTGGAATGTGATCCGGTCTCGGCCTTCGGCGGCGTGATCGGCGTGAATCGCCCCATCGACGCCGAAGCGGCCGAAGAGATGCACAAGCTGTTCCTGGAAGTCATCGCTGCGCCCGCCTTCGACGAAGCGGCCAAGACAAAGTTCGCTTCAAAGAACAATCTACGCCTGGTGCAGGTGACCCCGGCCGGGCAGAAATGGGTTTTGAAGAATATTTCAGGCGGTATGCTGGTGCAGGACGCTGACGTCCGTCCCTTGCAGGGTACTGATCTCAAGGTCGTTACCAAACGGGCTCCGACTCATGAAGAAACGCGCGCCTTGCTATTCGCGTGGAAAGTTTGCAAGCACGTGAAATCGAATGCCATCGTTTACGCGCGCGACGGCCAGACGGTTGGAGTAGGGGCCGGCCAAATGAGCCGCGTGGATTCCGCCAAGATTGGCGCGATGAAGGCGCAACTTCCTTTGCAGGGCACAGTCGCGGCCTCCGACGCGTTCTTTCCCTTCCCGGACGGCGTTGAAGAAATTGCGAAGGCCGGAGCAACTGCCATCATCCAGCCCGGCGGCTCGCAACGTGATCCGGAGGTAATCGCCGCCGCCGACCGACTCGGACTGGCGATGCTTTTTACTGGAGTCCGGCATTTCCGCCACTAAGAAACCCGACCTTGAAGCTTAGTCCTCCGACCTTGGACCTTGGACCTCAGTGGGTATACTGCGAGGCCGGGTCGGCCTCGCGACAGCCGGCGGGACGCCGGCACTACATTTTTGGCCCGAGGTCGGAGGTCCAATCCCCACCGGTCCCTGACCTTCCGGTTGTTCCAGCGCTGGTGACATAGGGCGTGTTTTCTCCCATCATTGCCGGGGGTCGGGTTAGAATAAAAGGCACCTTTCCCCCCACGGCTTTGCATCCAAATAAGCTGAGGTTTCGGAAACGCGCTTCCAGCGCAGTCAGGGCAAGCATGAATCGTATTTTTTGCGCACTTTTGATGATCTCGGTGGCCGCTACCGCCGCGGTGAGCCAAATCACCTCCGCTTCACCGTCGGAATCAAATCCGACCGATGCCAAGGCCCAGCCTGCGCCGCGCAAAGTCGATCATGCAGCGGCCTACTATCACTACACGCTGGCGCATATGTACGAAGAAATGGTCACGGCCTATGGCCGCAGTGACTTGGCCACCAAGGCGACCGAGGAATACCGGCTCGCGATTGAGGCCGATCCTTCGTCCGAATTTCTCACATCAGGTCTTGCTGAACTCTATGTCAAGACCGGACGCATCGCTGATGCCGTCAAAGAAGCGCAAGACATTATCAAGCGCGATCCCAAAAATCTGGAAGCCCACAAACTGCTCGGCCGCATTTATCTGCGTTCCCTCGGCGACATGCCTGGCGGCTCCGGGTCCGACAATATTCTGAAGCTGGCGATCGACCAGTACGAGCAAATTGTGAAGCTCGATCCCGACAGTGTTGACGATCATCTGCTGCTCGGGCGCCTCTACCGCCTGAACAATGATCTTCAGAAGGCGGAAAGCGAACTCAAGACCGCGATCAAACTCGACCCAAGTTCGGAAGAAGCCGTGACCACGCTGGCCATGCTTTATACCGACGAGGGCGACACCGCGCACGCTCTGAAGGTTCTGGCTTCCATTCCCGACTCGGCGCGCTCGGCCAAGCTTTATGCCGCGCTCGGTGCGGCCTATGAACAGCGCAAGGATTACAAGAGTGCAGTCGACGCTTTCCGCCATGCGATCACGCTCGATCGCGATAATCTCGACGCCATCCGCGGCTTGGCCGAAAACCTGGCGAACGACGGCCAACTCGATGCTGCTCTCGAGCAGTACAAAGTGATTGCCGATTCCAACCCGGAAGATGCGCAGACTTATGTCCGCATGGCCGAGATTTATCGCCGCCAGGCCAAGTACGATCTCGCGCTGGAAAATTTGAAGCGCGCCGACACGCTGGTTCCCGATACCATGGACGTTCCGTACAGCATGGCTGCGGTTTACCAGGCGCAGGGCCGCTACGACGACGCTATCCAACTGCTACAGGGATTGCTGAAGAAAACGGAAAAGAGCGAGACCGGATCGAGCCAGGCCGACCGCAACAATCGCGCCATCTTCATCGAGCGCCTGGGAATGGTTTATCGCGAGCAGGAAAACTACCCCGCCGCGATCGATACCTTCCGCAAAATGTTGCCCCTGGGCGATGAAAACGCCCGCAGCGGCTATCAAGAAATCATTGATACGTATCGCGACGCCAAGCAGTGGTCGCAAGCCACGGCCGTGGCCAAAGAAGCGGTGCAGAAGATGCCCGACGACCGTGACCTGCGGATGGTTCTCGACGCGCAGTTGGCGGATACCGGTGAGTTCGACAAGGCGATCGCCGACGTTCGCTCGCTATTGAAGGGCGGCCCCGAGGATCGCGAAGTCTATCTCCGGATGGGAATCATCTATACACGGGCGAAGCGCTGGAATGACGCTCTGGAAGCTCTCGCCAAGGCTCAGCAGCTATCGACCAAGTCGGAAGAAAAGGCCTACGTCGACTTTTTGCGCGGCGATCTCTATCAGCGGCAAAAGATGTTTGACCAGGCCGAAGGCGAATTCAAGAAAGTGTTGGCTGTGACTGCGCCTACGGACCCGCAGGCTGCCGCAACGCTGAACTATCTCGGTTACATGAACGCCGATCGAGGCGTGAAGCTCGACGAGTCGCTCAACTTCATCAAGCAAGCTTTGACGCTTGACCCCAACAACGGCGCCTATCTGGACTCGCTGGGCTGGGTTTACTTCAAGTTGGGCAAGTACGATCTGGCGGAAGAAAATCTGACCAAAGCCGAAGCGCACATGGGAACGGACCCCACGGTGCAGGAGCATCTGGGCGATCTGTACCAGAAAATCGGCCGCTTGAAACTTGCCGCGGCCCACTGGGATCGCGCCGTCCAGGAATGGAATAAGACCGTTCCGGCCGAGCAGGACAGTGAAGCCTTCGCCAAAGTCCAACAGAAGTTGGACGCGGCGAAAGTAAGACTGGCCAAGGAAGAATCCGACAAGCACTAAAACCGATTGCAGATTGATAATTGTTGATTGCTGATTGAGAGCCTCGCGCTTTGCTTTTCAATCAACAATCGATAATTATCATGCAATGAACCTGAACATCACCATACGCGAGGCCTCTCTCGCCAACATTCCTGAAATTCTTCGCCAGCGTTGTGCGATGTATGAAGACATGGGCGCCAAAGATCCAGATGCCCTGAACGCAATGGCGAAGGTGTCCGCTGACTACCTGGAACGAGCGATGGCCGACGGCTCGTTTCGGGCATGGCTCGCTTGCGACGGAGACCGTGTGGTCGCCGGAGGCGCCGTGATCATCACTCCCTGGCTGGCCCATCCTTATGATCTCGAATGCCGTCGCGCCACGATCCTCAACGTCTATACCAACCCTGAATACCGTCGGCGCGGCCTCGCGCGCAAAATTATGCAGACCATCATTGACTGGTGCAAGGCCGAAGAATTCGCCCGCGTAACGCTTCACGCCAGCGAGGATGGGCGGCACTTGTACGAGTCTCTCGGATTCGAATCGAGCAACGAAATGCGCCTCAAGCTGCGGTGAGAGAAATTGTGGATTGGTGAAGGAGGCCTCGGCTTCTCAATCAACAATCAGAAATCATCCATCAACAATGCTATTCTCTTCCCATGTTGGCCGGCTACGCGGTGCATGTCGAAGACTCCCGCGGACGCCGTTTCCCTGAAGCCGCGCATCCCTACCGCAACGACTTTCAGCGCGATCGCGACCGTGTCATTCACGCCCGCGCCTTCCGCCGCCTCGAAGCCAAGACTCAGGTTTTTACTCGCCGCTACTCTGACCACTTTCGCAACCGGCTCACTCATACTCTCGAAGTCTCGCAAGTTTCACGCACCATCGCCGGAGCTTTGGGCCTGAACGTTGACTTAGCCGAGGCGTTAGCTCTGGTTCATGACATCGGACATCCACCGTTCGGCCACGCTGGCGAAAAAGCGCTCAACACCGCCATGCGCGAGCACGGTTTCAGCTTCGACCACAACCTGCACGCCCTGCGCACTGTCGAAGATTTCGAGCAGCGCTATGCCGCCTTCCGCGGCTTGAATCTGACCTTCGAGGTCCGCGAAGGCATCATCAAGCACTCACACGACTACGAAATGAAGGAACATCCCGAACTCGCGGAATATCTGCTCGACCAGCGGCCTCCGCTCGAAGCCCAACTGATCGACCTGACCGACGAAATTGCTTACAACACCGCCGACCTCGACGACGGATACGAGGCGCATCTGCTATCGCTCGAGGAAATCCGAGAAGGCGCTCCTATCTTCGAAGGCTTTTACCGCGAAGTCGAGCAACTCTATCCCGATGCCCCCGACAAACTGAAATTCAACGAAGCCCTCAAGCGCGTCCTTAATCGCTTCGTGGACGACTTGATCACAAACACGCGGGCGCGTCTGAAGCAAGCCGGAGTTCGCACGCTCGAAGATGTGCGCAATCGTCCCCAACGGCTGGCTGCGTTCAGCCCCGCGGTGGAAGCGGAACGCAAACAGAACAAGGATTTTCTTTATGAAAATCTCTATTACAGTCCGTCGCTGGCCGGCGAGAAAGAGGACGCGGAGCGGGTGGTCAAGGAGCTCTTCGCGTTCTGGATGGAGCATCCGGCGGCTCTTCCCCATAACTACCAGGAAAAAGCGAAAGAAGATTCTCTGCCACGCGTCGTTTGCGACTACATCGCCGGTATGACCGACAACTTCATCTTCGAGCAATACGAGAAACACTGCGGGGCCTGAAAGAATTTGATAGCAGCTTTCGGATAGACAATTTCCTGCGGAGTTCGTCAAATACAGTTTCAGAGGAGACGCCGCTTGAGATGATCGTCCGAAGATTGATCTGTGGAATCGTGGCTGCGCTTGGGATGGCGGCCTATCTAGCCTCAGCCCAAGTGTCCGCGCCTGTGCCTTTCCACCAAGCCCTTGACGATGCGTGGTGGACTGGTCCCATGCTTGCGCCCTCGGCTAATACCTTGCCGCGGGGACACATCCTCCTCGAGCCTTATCTTTATGATGTGTCGACGCAGGGTTTCTACAATTCCAGCGGCAAGCGCGTTAGCGCTCCACATTCCAACGGTTTCGGATCGCTCACCTACATGAACTATGGACTCACCAACAAATTTACCGTCGGCCTGATTCCCACGTTCGGCTACAACCAGGTGAGCGACGGGCCCAGCAGCGCGGGCATCGGAGTGGGCGATCTAACGGTGCAGGCGCAGTACCGCATGCATCTGTTTCGCGAGGGCGGCTGGATTCCCACGACTTCGGTGGCCGTGCAGGAAACATTGCCCACCGGCAAATACGATCAGCTGGGCAGCCGCACCAGCGACGGTCTTGGCGCGGGAGCCTTTACCACCACGGTTGCGCTCTACACGCAAACATTTTTCTGGATGCCCAACGGGCGCATTCTACGCATGCGCTTTAACGTTGCGCCGGCATTTTCCAACACCGTGAATCTACACGACGTGAGCGTCTATGGCACCGGCGAAGGATTTCGCGGAAACGCCAAGCCAGGCGCATCCATCTTCATCGATGCGGCCTGGGAATACAGCATGACGCAGCACTGGGTGCTCGCGCTCGACGCCACCTATCGTTACCAGGGGAACACGCCGGTGCGGGGATACAACATTTCCAATCCCAGCGCGCCCTTCTCGCTGAACTCCGGCTCAAGTCAGGCCTTCGGCGTGGCGCCGGCGATCGAATACAACCTGACGAGCAAACTCGGTTTTCTCCTCGGCACGCGCTTGTTTCCAGCTGGTCGCAATACGGCGGTCAGCATTACGCCCGCTGTGGCTGTCAACTACGTGCACTGATCTTGAGATCAAACAGACTGGAGAACGCACACCCCGTACGGCTCCAGGGAGACAGTCCCGGAGCGTGTGGATCCCGTAAGCAGTTCCTTGCTCGTTCCAGCAATCTGGATCGACTGAGGCGCGTTCGTGTGATTCAACACAAACGTGATTATGTCGCGATCGGTCCGCCGCCTGGTGACCTCGATTCCGGCTGGCACTTCAAGTGGACTCTTGACGCCTGCGGTTGCTATGAGCGTCAGCAAGACGCGAGCAAGGTCGGCGGGATCCAGGTGAGCGCCGAGGTAGATGGCCCTGCCCCTGCCGAGAGAATGCGAAGTAGTGGCAGCTTTACCAGCGTACGGGTTGCCGGTATAGGTCGCGAGGACCTCGGCTTGCCCCGGGTCGAGGATGTCGGCCCACAGGTGACACTCGGCATCCCTTCCGGCAAGCGATTTGCTGAACCGCAGACCTTGTTTCTCGGAGTAGATCGGCTGGTAATCCAAAACCGTAACTCCCATGACATCGCGAAGCAGTCCGGGCAGCGGAGCGTCGACAATCCGGCTGTGTTCGTCCTTGACTCCCAGACGGAATCCGGCGATGAAGGTTCCGCCACGCTTAACAAAGTCTCGGATTTTGCTCGCTTGCTCTTGCGAGACGACATACATTACCGGCGCAAATAAGATCTTGTAGGGCGAAAGGTCTTGCGTGGCATCGACGATGTCCACACCAGCATGGGACGCTGCAATCGAACCGTACCAGGTCAGGAGTTCTGAGAGGTACTTGAGTTTGGGCTGGCCGGGCTGGATCGCGAGTGCCCAGTCGGAAACCGGATCGAAGCAGAGAGCCAATTCCGCGGAATAGCGGGCGTTGAGGACATCGCTGCCCAGTGATTTCAGCTCGCGGATCGTGCGCTGCACTTCATCGAAGGCAGGGCTGTGAGATCGATCGTGATTCAGCAAGCCATGCCAGTACTCTTCGGCACCAAAGTCGGCTGTGTCCCAACGGAAATAGTTGATGCCCATGGCGCCGTGGGCGATTGCCTGGAAGGTCCAGAGCCGAACCTGCCCCGGTTCGGGCTGAGGCGAGAAGAAAGGCTGGCCGGACTTTCCTACTTGTTCTTCCATCACTAAGAATGGCTGACCGTCTTTGATACTGCGGGCGGCGTCATGTGTGAAAGAAACGATCGGCGCTACGGCGTCGCTCCCTAAGCTGGTGCCGGAATCAGAACCATTCATGACTATGGAAATAAAGCCGGGATAATTGTCGGCCGAAAAGAAATCCAGCTTGCGGTAGAGATCGCGCAGGTTAATGGTGTCGACCACGCCGACATTATTTGTGGTGACAAATTGTGTGGGACAAAGCTGCCGCAGGATTGTGAGCTGCTCGTCGAGGAATGTGACATTTGCGTGGCTCTGATACCGGTCATAGTCCAGGGCGAGGCCAGGATTCACCGGTGCGCCCGACGGAAGAGGCACGGGAATTTGCGCGAAGTCAGTGTAGGTCTGACTCCAGAAGACCGTGCCCCAGGCTTTGTTCAGAGGTGGAAGCGCGCCATAGCTCTCCTGCAACCACTGTTGAAAGCCTTCGCGGCAGAAGCGGCAATAGCATCGTGGGCTCTCGCCCAGAGTGAATTCGTTGTCAATTTGCCAGCCAATCACGCCGGGCGTGGAGGCGAAGGCCCGTGCCATCTCAGTGGTCACTCGCGCGGAAAGACGCCGGTAGGTCCGGTTGGTGGGGCAGGTGAAACGGCGTGCTCCTGGGTTCAAGGTCTGGCCATGATCGTTGACCAGCAGGACCTCGGGATATTTTTGAGTCAGCCATGGAGGCGGCGCGGCCGATGGCGTGCCAATGATTATGGCTATCTCATGTTCGTTGAGCAGCTTGATGCAACGTTGCAGCCAGGAGAAATCGAAGCTGCCCTCCTGCGGCTCGAGCAGCGCCCACGCGAATTCGGCGAGGCGCACGTTTGTAATCCCCATCTGTGCCATGGCAACAACATCCTGCTGCCACGACGATTCCGGCGTCTGATCGGGGTAATAGTCCGTGCCGAAAAGCAGGAGGCGACTTGATGATGAAAGGTTTTTTCTGCCGCCCACTTCATTTGCCTGCGCCGCCAACAACCTGGGACCGCAGGCAAGCGTTGCACCTGCTGTGATTAAGAATCGACGTCGGCTGATCATAGCGTACGCTGTATAGCACTGTTTGTGGCTAGGTGCAATCTGTTCCAGCGACTTCGCGGCGAACGCCATTCCCGTTTAGAAAATCAGCCTAACCCGATGCGCTGCAATCCCGAACCTTAGGGTGGCAGGGCTCACCTGCCGGCGACCGCCGCGACGACATCAAATAAAACTCTGGGCCCCCGCCGCACTTCTTCCACTCGAATTCGCTCATCGTTCCCGTGCTCGGTGTGCCCTTCTTCCTCGGTAGCAGTGTAGGGATTGAACCCGTAGGCATTGATCCCCAGCGGCCGGTACATCTGGTTCTCGGTATAGCCGCTGGTGATGTGCGGCACCACCGGCGCTTCGGGAAAATACTTTGCGGAGACTTCGCGGATCCCAGCGAACAGCGCATTGTCCGTTCCAGAGTAATTGGCGACCCGAAACCCGCCCTTCCACGGTTCCACGGTTACGTTCGGATCGTTCACTACATGCTGCACTTCTGCCAGCAGCGCCTTGGGATCGCCTCCTGGCAGAATGCGCACATCCAGGTTCGCCCATGCCTCGGGAGGAATTACATTGGTCTGCTCCGATCCTCCGATCATGGTCAGCGAAATGGTGTCGCGTAGAAGAAAGTTCAGCGACTCGTCCTTCTCCACTTCATCTTGAAATTTCTTATCCTCGATCGCCTTGCGAATATTGCGATATTGCGCCGCCCGCTCCGGCGGTTCCTGGGGTGCCATATCGCGCAAGAATTCTTCGACTACCGGCAGGACTCGCATCGGCGTCCGATAGGCAATGATGCGGTTCAGGGCTCGCACCAGACGGTTCGGTGCCGAATCCTGGTTGGGCCGCGATCCATGCCCCGGCCGGCCATGCGCCACCACATGCAGCCAGTATGTGGTTTTCTCACCGACGTCCACGCCAACGTATTTGACCTTACCGCTCTCCAGCAGATTCTCTCCACCTTCGTTGATCAGGAACT
>Ga0307474_10000652_pt1 | contig 24744 bp, 23 predicted proteins | sample atmos_gasesECM1C_2_FD_203312 | JGI IMG/M metagenome (GOLD analysis project Ga0307474, IMG submission 203312) | Hardwood forest soil microbial communities from Morgan-Monroe State Forest, Indiana, United States - atmos_gasesECM1C_05 | ecosystem: Environmental > Terrestrial > Soil > Temperate... | reverse complement strand
ACTTGCTGTTTGGTCATCGATGGCAACCCAGTTCGCCTTACGTCGCAGTCCTCGGTTTTCTCGTCCTGCTGCAAGTGCCGCGCATGGCATTTACGCCCTTGTTGACGGCTCTTGGAAAGCCGCGGGATTCCCTGGTGGCATCGTTTGCCGAATTGGTTTTCATGTTGGCGGCGGTCTGGTTGTCGGGCGTGCCCTCGCTGCCCTGGGCCATCGGCATCTGGGCTGCAAGCGAAGGCGTGTTGGTTCTGGTTTCTTGCTGGGTGTTGAGGCGGGCGACCGGCTACAGCGCTTTCGAACAGTTTCACGGCGTTCTAAAACCACTTCTCGCTTCCGTGTTAATGGCCGCTGTGGTGAAAGAGACCGGAATGAAGCTTCCCACCGAATTCGGTCCGGTTTTGCGGCTTACGGCGCTAATACCGCTTGGCGCGGTTATCTATACCGCTGCGATCCTCCTGCTCGATCGGAAGCTCGTCAAAAATTTCTTGGAATTCGTGCAAACCGCTTTCGAAGGCCGCGGCAAGAATCCTGAGGTTCCCTAAACATCATTGCGCACCTTGAGCGAGCGCCGCAGCGCACGCGCCGACGGGGGCGAAAAGCCATGTATGGCCCAATTGAGTTGCAGCTTGCGGCGCGCCCGAGTCCAGAGGTTGCGCAGGGACGGCTGTCGCCAGCGCGAAATCGGCGCCGAGAAACGGCCTTCCCCGATAGAGGATCGCTGATACCGCTCGTAAACCGGGAACGGATATACGGCGAGATTCAGCAGCCCATGATCCCAGGTGCGATCCATGTAGACGTCCACCGGCGCTTCGATGTTCGAACCATGACAGATGAGGCGCTCTGCACCGGTCTTGGAGAGAACGTAAGCTTGGGTGCCCAGTGCATATCCGGTAAAGCGGATGAGATGGCGGTATTGGTCGAAGTATGGCGAGGCGATGAATCTCCAGGGGGCCGGCATCTTCGCAAAGAGCCGCAGATACTCTATACCGCGGCCGGCCATTTCTATCGCGCTGATGTCGCGAATGAACTCCCAGTCCACGACGACATCATCCTCGAGTACGATGAGCTGTTCGCAATCGGCCTGCACCAACCACCGCCACAGGTCGAAATGACTTGAATAGCAGCCGAGTTCACCCGGGTGCAGCTTGCGGCCATAAATGCCGGTGACCCGCTTCTCGTCGTAGCTGAGTCCGTGCATGGGCGTTGTGTGGGCGTCGAAGAACTCCCAGTCGCAGCCCGCTTCCACAGCAGAGCGCGCGAAAGCCTGACGCCGTTCGGGCGCTGCCGACAGACTGATGACTCTGATCGCCGTATGTGGCCGCGTTGACATGGTGCTCATGCTTTCCGCAGATAGATGCCGGCCAACGTCCTCAGAGTCCGCAGATGCAACCCCATGCGGATGAACGCCAGCAGCTCGAGAGGACCCGGCTTGTTGCCGTAATGTCTGAAAGTCTGCAGATACAGGCCCTGTCGCATGGATCGCGGGCAGTCCTGCCATTTCGCAGCGAGCGTGCGATAGGCGCGGAGAATTCTGGCATTCGATCCGACGGAGATCCTGTCAAGCCGCGGATCCATGTTCATGTGGTAGAGCACGGCATCGACCAGCTTCGCAGGGCCCGAGTGCTTCAGAACACGGATGAACAGGTCGAGATCCTGCCAGGCCGGCATTTCCTGATCGAATAGCCCGGCCGCGATCAGTGTCTCGCGACGTGTGAAGATCTGATTGCCGATGACATTGCAGAAGAACAGATCCTCCCAACCGACAGAACCCGCGCGGACACTCGCGAACCGCTCGCTGCCACGCTCCGTCACATCCTGGGAGAACAGGCAGGAAAAGCGCTCACCGATCCGTTCGTGAAGCTGCCATTCGCCGACGAAGGCCGCGATGCGCTGCGGATGAAAGTAATCATCGTCGTCGAGCCCGGTAATGAACTCGCCCCGTGCATCGCGGATGGCCAGGTTGCGCGAGAGCGGTGCACCGAGCGATGTCTCGTTGCGGATGACCCGGACACGGCTGTCCGCGGTTCGGACTGTGTCGAGATAACCGCGCGTGCCGTCGGTCGAACCATCATCCACGACGATGAGTTCGAGTGTTGTATAGGATTGCGTCAGCACCGACTCGACCGCCCGTCGCAGCAACGCTTCGCGATTCTTCGTCGGCAGATAAATACTGACCAGCATTGCGGGAGCCCCCTCTATCTCGCCACCGAGGCAGGGTGCGCGAACCGTCGCGTGTTCCGCCGGCTGATGGCGGTCCGTTCAGCGTTATGAGGTAATATTTTCAACGGGCGTTCTTCACAACTGCAATATTGGCGGTCACAATTTTGGTCTGTCTTTTCCTGGTCGGATCTCCGCGCAATGGCCGGGCTCTTGCGGTCGCGGACGGCGAGGGTGGATTTCCCGTGCTGCCTTATTTTTGCTGCGGTTCGGTTCATTCGAGTCGCTGAATACAGTACCATGCGAACCATGGCAGCGATGCCATTTCCTCACAGCGCTGCAGCATAGTCAGAACTCGAAACGTGGCAATAATTGGAAATGAGCAAGTGACGCGGTGAAAAACGTCCGCTCGCGCCTTTTAAAGGGCGCTGCCTGGCTCAGCGGTGCGCGACTGGCGTCCAATATTCTGGCGACCTTGAGCACCCTCGTCCTTGCCAGGCTGTTGCTCCCGGCCGATTTCGGCCTGGTTGCCCTGGGCACCTCCACCCTCAACATCCTGGCGTCCATAACGACCATCTCGCTCTCGGAAGCGCTGGTCCAGCACCGCGATCCATCGAACCTCCATTTTCATACGGCATGGACGCTCAATTTGCTGAGGGGTGTTCTCATCGGGTTGGTCTTTGCCGTGATCGCGGTTCCAGTGGCGCGATATTACGGCGACCACCGCCTTGAGAATGTCATGTTCGCGCTCAGCGGGAGCGCGATTCTGAATGGCCTGGAAAACCCGCGGGCCATCATGCTGACCAAACAGCTCATATTCTGGCAGCAGTTCATGCTGCAGGTGTCGCAAAAACTCGTCACCCTGATCGCGTCCGTATTGATTGCCGTGATCTATCACAGCTATTGGGCCCTGATCGGCGGCATTCTATTGGGGCAGTTCGTCGGCGTTCTTGTTTCTTATACAGTATTGCCTTTCCGTCCAGCCTTTTCGATTGCGCATGCGCGCGAGCTGTTTTCCTTTTCGATTTGGCTCACCCTTTCGAATGCAATAAACGCGATTAACTGGAATTTCGACCCATTGCTGGTCGGCAAGTTCATCGGAAAGACCACACTCGGATATTATTCCGTCGGCAACAGCCTGGCCGCCATGCCCTCGCGGGAAGCAACGGCGCCCCTGACCGGCACACTGTTTCCCGCATTTTCGAACCTGGCGCATGATCCGGTGCGGCTGGCGGCCGCCTATCGGCGTGCGCAGACGCTGGTAACGGCGGTGGCACTGCCGGCGGGCGTGGGAATGGCGCTGATCGCCGATCCTCTTGTTCGGCTGGCCATGGGGGAGAAGTGGCTGCCGGCGATTTTCGTGATCCGGATACTCGCGGCGGTCTTTGCGGTTCAGAGCTTGGCCACTCTGGCGCAACCCCTGGCAATGGCGGCCGGCAAAACGCGGCTTCTGTTCAAGCGTGACTTGCAGGGTTTTTTGTTGCGCGTGCCGCTGGTGGTTGTTGGCCTGTATTTTGGCGGATTTGCCGGCGTTCTCTATGCAAGGGCCATCATTGGAACGACGGGACTGCTGTTCAACGCCAATGTCGTAACCAAGGTGACGGGGCTCTCCCTGTGGCAACAGATACGGCCGAACATGCGTGCGATCGCGAGCGTATTGCTGATGGCGGCCGTGCTGGTGCCCATGGATGCCTTTGCGGATAAAGGCTCCGATCACTGGACAATTGCCCTGAACCTGGGAGCCCTGATTGCCGCCGGCGCCGTGGTCTATGGTGTCGCCACCTTCATGCTCTGGCGCGCGATGGGCCGTCCGGAAGGGCCCGAGACGGAACTTGTGCAGGTCGCGTCGAAAGTCTGGCGCAGCTTCGTGCCGGTGTAGAGATCAGCGATAGTCGAGGCTATAAGTCTCTATGGCCCGGTCAATATCGTCCAATTTGACGGCTGATTTTGGCTTGAATACGGCCATCCGGCCCTGCATCGAAGCAAGCTCCGCGTATTTTTCGATCTCCCGGTATTCGGCCCGATCGCGGTAGTCATCGACCAGAATCTCGAACGATATTTTATTGGTCAGATATTTTATCGTCGTGAGCGCGCACGCCACGCGGAAACGCCCGTCGATCAACACCAGGTCCGGTAAGAACGATGGATCGTGGTTGAGCCAGGGTGCGAGCGGATAGCGTTTCCAACGATTGCGTCTCGCCGCCGACAGGCGTTTGAAAACCGGTATGCCCCATAGCTCCGTCATGCCGATATTGCAGTAAATAAAATCTCCATTGGCGCTGCCGAATTCGCTGGTGACCTTGTTCTCAACCGCACGAAGGAAAAATGGATCGCTGTCGACGCTTTTGAAGCACACTCGGGATTTCGCCGCAACAATCGTCGATCCACCGCTGCCGTACTCGAGATAAATCCGCGCCGCCGGCATGCGTGCGGCGAAATATCGGTCACCCTCGGCATCAAACGTCGGTGTATCGGGTATCCGTGGTTTGGAAAATCGCTGCCGGTAAAGAAACGCGATTAAATGCCATCTATCGAGTACTGGCCCGGGCAGATGGGCCCGCCCGAATTGCTTGATTTCGTCTGGAATGGATGGCATAACGTCCCGCTAAATTGGCCCGGTGAGATAAAAAAGCTTTCGAAATTTTTGAATAGGGTCATCATCAGAAATTGCTGAAAGCATGTTTACGACAGAGTATTTCGCCCTGAGATAATTAATCTGCTCATTCTGTTGGAGAGCAGACCCGTTGGTCTCGAACAGCATGGACTTCGATTTCGAATGGGCAAAGTCGATGACTTGTTGCCAGTTCTTCAGCCACATGCAAACCGACAGAAGGAAACAGATATCGGCCTTCCGGTCGGGCATGAAGTCACTGATGAGTTCGAGCGGATCGTTTTGCAGGTCAAGAATGTAAAAACTGATATTTTCCGACGCGTTCACACTCTTGATGCGATTGGCAGCGTTGATCATGCGTGGATCGTAGTCTATTCCAACGCCCCATTTAATCAGTGATCGGATTTCGTGAATCATGCCGCCTTGGTTGCAACCGAGGTCCAGAACGGTCAGGCCGTGAAAGTCGATCGGTACGGATGCCAGACGCATTGATGGATCGCGCTGGCCCGGAACCTGCCGGCCGTTTACATTTATGGAGTGGTAGGCGGCTGGGAACTGTTCTGCCGAGTAGTAAGAGTTGCTGGTTTTCGTGAAATTCAATAAGTTCTGAATTTGTCGAAACACACGTTCATCGGCATTCGTGCAATTTTCTGTTTCGATGCGCGAAAAGGCATATTTTCGTGAATATTTGAGTTTTAGATCTCTGGCCAATGTGCCGATTACGGGCGTTGATTTGACGACTCTCTTCGAGGCGGAAAGCAAGTTCTGGGCAAGACCTTTGAAAAGGACCATTGGCACCAGAGTCACCATCTCCTTCATTACGTACAGGCTGATGTGGATCGATCCGCGGACTACCGGCTGTTCTTGGGTTGCACCCAGCTCCTTGCCCAAGCGAACTGTACGGCTGGAATACAACTTGTACGAATAAAACCAACGGCGTCTTCCGGTCCACAACAACGCCCAAATGAAGCGCTCGAAAGAATGCAGCTCTCCGATCTGCGCTCTGCACATCCGCAGCGTAACAGCGTCGCCGTTCTTTAAGTCGAGGCGCCCGCGCAGGTAAACAGATGAAAGGATTTCTACAACGTGAAGCGGGGATTCGCGCCACCTGTAAATCCAAACATTTATCCCGCCGAGCGAAGCCGGCCACAAAGTCCTGTAACCGCGATCGAACGCAAATCCAGCCGTGTCCAGCAGGCGCATGGGACGATTCAATACAATGTTCAAGGATCCCGGGCAGAGCGGTACGTTGACTATGGCCTGCACCTGATCGCTTAAGGTGACGAGTTCAGGTGCCGCCAGACCGCGTCCGCAAACGACTTGGCCCTCCAAGGCAACCTCGGCAGAGTCCAGGCACGAAGACTCTTCTATGACGGTGTTCACGGCCTAATCTTGTAAGTCACGCTCGCGGTGGCCAGTGTGTCGTTGAACTGAAATTGCGCCTGGTCTGAAGCGCGCTTGTCGTAGCGACCGGTCAGATTGAATATTAGGAAGTCCCTGGGGGCGTAAATCAGTCCCCCCTGTGCCGACGTCAACCTGTCGCGCCGCGTGACAAAGGTAATGGCGCTCGGGCTCGAGCCGATGTAGTCGTGATTCTCCCGGGATATTGTCAAGGATAGCTTGAGCGTTTGCGTCGCGATCCATGTCGGCTTGAGGCTCACGCCTTTCGACACGAAGTAATCCGACTCTGCGTCCACATACGCCGTAAGTTGACGCCAACCGGTCAAAATCAATTGCAACTGATCGGTTGGCTCCCACTGCAGCGCTGCGCGCCATATGTCTCCCGAGAAGCTGGCAAATCTCGACTCCGGATAGTCGCGTTTCAGGTAACCTGCGCTCGCGTCGAGCTCGGTCGCAGCGCTGAATACATATTTGACCAATACTCGCGCGGTCTCCTCGTTGTAGTCGGAGCTGAACGCCGCACCGTTCAAAAAAGCTTCGTTCGGGAATTTGGCATTCGTATATCGATAGTCCAAGCCCACCGTATTTGAGGAGGAGGTCGCGAACTCGATTCCTGCATTTCCAGCCTTGCTGTTGAAGTTGTACAGTTGTTCTGGGACAGCTGTCTGAGAGGTATCAGCGCCAATGAATCCTCCATACAGCGCCCAATGGGGGCCCGCCTGGTAGCGGAAGTTGGCGAAATAGTCCTCCCTCTGCACGACGTCGCGCGCGTAATATGCCGTGCTTGCAAAATCAGCGAGTGCCCGGTAGTAGCTTACACCCGCCTCTCCCGACCAATAGGTCCCCAGGCGCCAATCCCATTCCAAGTTTCCCTTGCCTGAAATATTGTCCATGGAATTGTTGTGGATGAAGTGATTGTCATCCGCGCGGAAATCGAGGGAAAGAGCCTGGATGTCGGAGAACCAGCGGCCATTCCCGCCCAGGGATACCGAATTGAAGCTGTCCGCGCGTGTCGCCAGGGGGCCCGCCGCTGCAGGGATGGCAAAGCTCGAGGGCAATCGGTAGAGATTATCATCGTAGGTAAATTGATCGGCGATGAAAAAATCCAGGGAATTGGGAGAGTTCCTGGTTATCGGAGAGTCGGTCGTCATGCGGAAATCCGGAGCGTCAGCGAACGCCGGCGAGCCCAACGCGACAAGCGCACCGATTATTGCCCCACGACGCGTAACAGGCATGGCTCAGCCCAGCGCTACGCCGGCGCCCGGCAAGTCCGCATCCTGCGGATTGTTGCCGAGCCCGTGACCGTCAGCGGCCCGTTCTCGAATTGCTCCGATCGCCAGCAGGAATCGCTTGCCCCTGATGTTCCAGTCGAATTGCGCCTTGCCGAGCGCGAAGGCACGCTCCTGCATGCGGTTCAACTCATCGGTGCGGTCAATGTGCGAGACAATTTCGCTGACCAGTCCGGCGAGACTGTCGCTCTGCAACATGGCGTGCCGGAGTTCCTCGGGCAGACCGGCAACGGCCTGCGAGACTGTGGCCACAGGCACCCGCCCGAATATGTAGTCCAGAAATTTGAGCTTGAACCCGCCTCCGATGGATTCCGGAACGATGCCAATACGCGCGCGTTCCAGGTACGGCGCAACATCGGTCACGAAGCCGTGAAAATACGTCGCGCGACAACGGGCTCTAAGGGCGGCGAGAAACGCTTTGGGAACATCTCCGACAACGTCCATTTCAATGCCTCGTTTCTCGAAAATAGGATCGGCGATTTCCACAAACCGTGTGAGGTTTTCTTGCTTAACGACCCACTGAAACGAGCCCATGATGATGACCCGACGCGGTGTTGCGGTGGTGATACGCCGCGCGCTGACGACCGGTCCCGTGTAGCCCGGCGTGATGGATAGCGAGCGGCCGCGGGCCACGGCCGCGCCCAAGGTGCTTCGGTCCTCGTCGGTAATTGTGGTCAGCAAATCCACCGCGCGCACGATGCGACGTTCAAGAGTGGCGACCTTGGCCGCGTTACGTCGCAGAGCGAGTCGTTTGAGTGCCGATCCGCGGGCCTCGCGGCCCATGGAAGCCCACAACATCTCTTCGTTGTTGTGAGATACGTGTACGAGAACGGGTCGACGCGTGCCTCGATCCCTGCAATGCGCGACGCAACGATCGAGCGCCCATCCTGTTCCATAGCCGTCCAAGACGATTGCATCCCACGATTCTTGCAACTCCGTCTCGAGCATCAGCCGGTAAGTTTTCGTGGCGTCGATGGCCGCCGCAAAAGGTAACGCGTTAAGGGCGGCCACGGCCGCGCTGCGCTTCCTGCCCGGTACGGCCAACCATTCAACGCCTGCGGCCGATTCCGGCACCGCGGCGGCGCTGCCGAGGCCCATAAAACGAACAAACGCTCCTGCTTTCGCCAGTGACAGCGAGAGATTCGCCGAATAGACCTGTGCGCCGCCGTCCATCGGAAAGGGTATATAGCGGGAGATCCAAAGGCAGCGGATTCCCGTACCCGGCGATTCCTCGGATTTCATGGACTGAGTCATTTGCGGATCGAGGCTGCCGGGGTCCAGGTCTGGTATCGCTCGCCGCGGATCGACCGCCAGACTCCCCAGCCGGTGCCGGCAAAGGCCGCGACAATCCCGGCGATTTGCGCGAATGGTTTCACCGAGGACATACAACCGAGCAGCAAGGCCGCAGCACCGCCAACCAGCAGCGCAAGCGCGACGCGCGGATAGCCGCCCACGATCAATGCAGCCTCAAAGGACACAACCACCATCGCCAGGAGATAAATCGTGAACCAACGGATCAATTTGTGCGAAACATATTTATAGATCGTGATTCCATCCATCTTGCGCAGCCGCGGCCATAGCAAGCGGTGAACGTTGAACGATTGACAGGCGATGCGAATCTTGCGGTTGAACTCTTCGTGTGCCGACACAACCGATTCTTCGAAGGCCAAAGCGTCGTTCGCCTGAATGACCCTATGTCCTGCGCACAAGATCATCAGCGAAACGTATATGTCGTCGATGATGTGGTCCGGCGGTGCGACATGCAAAGAGCGCCTGATCGCGAACAGCGAGCCGTCCGCGCCAATCATCGATCCGCTTTCCATCTCCAACTTCTTGATAACTTGTTCAAACCGCCAGTAGGCGGAGCCCGATGAGGCGGTCGCCGAGGTTCCACCGTTTGTATATATCAGGTTGCCGCAAACGCAGCCGATCTCGGGGTCGGAGAAATAGCGCCGGAAATCGCTGACGCAGTCCAAATCCATCAGCACGTTGGCGTCTGTAAAGATGAGTATCGAGGCCTGCGCCTTGGAGGCCAAAAGGTTCATGCCGTGCGTCTTGCCGCGGCGTTCGGTGGAGATGTGCAGGTCTATTTGTGAGGCGTACTGCTGCAGGATTTCCGCGGTGCGATCCGCCGCGCCATCCACATAAACGAGAATCTCGAGGCCGGGTTCACGCGCGCGTAACGCCAGCAGGTTCTGCATCTTGCGTTCAATGCCGCGCTCCTCGTTGTACGCGCAAACGCAAATCGCACAACTCAGATCCGCTTGCGGAATTTCGTTCAGGTGTGATCGCTTGACGGGGCGCAGCGCTTGAAGAACGATCAATGACCAAGGATAGGTAATGAAGGGATGGCTTGCCGCGAGCAAACACAAAAATCCGAAGATGAGGAGCGCCGTTACCATGCGCGGATCCCCCGCGGCACAGGTAAAGTAGCAGCCGAGACTGCTTGGCGCGGCCGCTTGCGAGCAGACACCCATGGCCACACGCCACCGCCAGGGGCCGAATCCCACAACAGCAAGCTCAATGCCAGGCCATGCGCAAATGGAACATATATGCCGTTCAAGAAGTAGGTGATGCCCACCGCAAGTATCAAAAGGCGTGGGGCAGAAGAACAGTAGAGACAACTGAATAAAAACCCGAAATACGCGATTGCGCCGACCACACCAAACTCGAACACGATCTTGAATAGCGCCATTTCGGCGGCGGCGTAATCGTGAACGCCGGCTGCGTAAGTTGCGTATGAACCGGCCCCGTAGCCGAATAACGCTCGCCACGGATCCCCCCAAAGAAATTTGTCGAACAGACCAAATCCGCCGACAAACCGCATGTAGGCGCTGGATTGTTCGGAGTCAAACTCGCCAATTCTCGAGAGCAGTCCTCTCCCATGCGAATACAGTTGGAAGCCGATAATCACGGCCAGAGCGAGCAATCCCAAGACCAGCAGGCCCCAGCGGCGCTGCGCAACGAGGCACAGCGGCAGGCAGACGGCAAGCACAATGAGCCCTGTGCCGGAGTACGAAACGATGAGCGCGAGCCCGAATAGCCCGAGGCGGCTCAACCTGCCAAGAGTACACAACTCGGCGACGATGCCCACAGCGAGCACCTGGCTGAAAAAGGATGGCTCAAGTAGAAATACGCCATTGGCCCGATATTCGTGTGAGCCGTAGCCCATGTTTGCTTGAGTGTGGAATTGCTGGACGATGAAGCCGCGTGGCGTGAAGTTTTCGATGGGAAAAAGAAAGCGCGGATCGACGAAGTACTGAAGGCAGGACTGGGCAATGCCGCAGAACGCAAAGATCGTGACGATTCCCAGAAAGAATTTGATGATGCGGTCTTTGTCATCGCTACCGGGGATGGAAAAAATGTACGGCAGATGTACTGCGATCAGCAGCAACAGAGATGAGGGTGAGAAAGAATTCGGTTGGAAGATTTGAATCAGGCCCAAAATTCCGATCATCGCCGTGAACAGCGCCAATCTGCGCGGTTCGATGCTCACGCCCCCGAGGACTGAGCCTGCGGCGAGCGCCCCCAAAAGAAAGAAAATGGAAATACCGATGCCGATCGAAGTTAATGGAGGGAAACCAAACTTCGAAATAAACGTGGCGCCGATGAGCGGCGCCGTAAGCAAAGCAAAACGCAGCCATCTCGGCGTCGACTCTGTAGCGGCTTGAAGTTGCGCGCTGGAATATGCCATCGCGCTCTAGCCGTCGATCACTGCGCCGATTAAAGAAGCCCCAGCGGCTTCGAGCAGCGTTTTGATGCGAACTACCTCGGTGAGCCGCGTAGCGTGGCGCCTGGTCGCCAACACCGCGCCGCCGGCACGGGCCGCGATGAGCTGGGCGTCAGCGCACTGCAGCATCGGCGGCGAAGCAACGATAACGACGCCGAATTTGGCCGCCGCAGTCTCCATGAGGTACGCGAATGAAACGTGGCCCAGCAGTTCTTGCGGATTTGGAGGCACTGCGCCGGCAAGCATCACCGATAAACAGCTGAATCCGGGCACCTTTACGGCGGCACTGTCCAGACTTTCGCGGCCTCTGATGAACTCGACCATGCCGACATCGGATTTAAGGCCAAAGTATTCTTGTTGCGATGGTGCTCGCAGATTCGCATCAATCAGAAGAGTGCGCTCGCCCAGCTGGGCGAAGCTGACGGCAAGATTTGCAGCGAGTACGCCGCCGCCGTCGCCTGGGCGCGCCTCGACGATCGCCAAGGCTCGATGGCCCCGGCCGAACCAACGGAGACCTAGCTCGCTGCGAAGGGTGCGCAGCTCCTCGGCACGAGCGCTGGCGGGCTGATACGCCGTGATCAGCTCCGGACTCAAAGTGGACTCGCCGGGCACCGCCAACGGAAATTCCGCCTGGCGCGCGAGCGCATGCTGAACATCCTGCTCTTTCACCAATCCCAATCGCGAGGCAACCTCGCCAAACCGCTCACCCAAGAGGCGCTGGGCAGCCATGATGTCGCGGACGTCTTGTTCCGTGAGTGTGCCGTCGTGCTGCAGGAGCTCGCCGAGCCGCGCGTCGGCGGGGCTGGGAGTTGCGGCAGCGCGCTGCGCGGAATTTTTGGCTGGCGTCACTGGATCTGTCTCCACTTATGCGGGCTCCACCCGCGGTTCTTTGTAGCTGATTCGTTGCTTGCGGGCATTTCTATGACGGCGCATGGAGATTCGTGCTCGGGGCAATTCCGCGAGTACGGCAAGTTCCGCCCCCTCCAACAGATCGACGCGCGAATGAACTCGTGGGTCAAAGCGCTCTTTGATCAGGCTGGCGCTGACCGCGAGCATTGAGCCGAATACGATGGCCAAGGCAAGGTTCAGAAGCAGTCGCGGCGAGGAGGCCTTCATGGGCGGATATGCATAATTCAAGATTGCGGTGTTGGTGTTGTTGAGCCGGCTCTCCAGTCGAGTCTCGCCGCCGCGCTGTAAGGACGAGTCGTAAGCGGCGCGGGCGCTTTCCACGTCGCGCTTGAGCACTGTGTACTCGTCCTGGTTGTGCTGAAGGTCGAGAATGCGTTTGCGTTGCTGCTCCATCGCACGCTGTAAATCAGTCATGTTTTGCCTGGCGATCTGCGCCTCTCTCGCCACCGTGCCGACGGCATTGCTGATTTCCCCGGCCACTTTTTCCCGCAGCGATTCCAGCTCCGCCTGGGCGCTCATGTATTGGGGATGATTGTGATCGAAGCGCTGCGACACATCGGCAAATCTGGCTTCCGACCGCGCCAACTCGGTTTTCAAGTTTTGCAGCAGTGGATTCTGAAGTACGGTCACAGACTCGCTGGAGCGACCCTTTGTCAGCGCATCGCTCATCTGCTTTTGGCGCGTCTCAGCGTCGTACATGGCCGCCTGCGCTGCGACCATGTGATTGGATATTTCCGTCAGCCGCGCGGTCTCCGCGTCCAGCCGGTTGCTGCTGTCGTCATTCCCTATGACGCCGTGCTGACCCTGATAGGCGGAGAGCTTTTGCTGCGCCGTTTCCAGCGCGCCGCGAAGATCGTTGACTTGTTGATCGAACCAACCGGCCTGACGCCGTGCGGGATCAACCTTGAGTTCAAGGCTGGCCGTAATGTAGTTGTCGGCGAACGAGTTGGCGATGTCGGCCGCCACTTGCGGCGTTTTGTCGGCGAACTGCAGAAAGATCACGTTGCTTTCGCGCGCCGGCTTGACGCTCAGCGATTTCAGCAGCTCTTCGGCCTCCCAATCGCGAATGCTGCCCACTCCGCCGGTTTTGTTCTTGAATTTCTCGATGACTTCTGGATCCATCACCAACTTCATTCGATCGACAACTTTGAGGGCGACATTGTGGCTCTCAATGACGTCCACCTGGGTCGCCACAAAGTTTGCCGCCAGCGGCACCGGGGCGCCTTGCTGCGCCGCCAGCGGATCGATTCCGCGCTCATCGACGACGACCGCGGCTTCGCCCGTGTATTTCTTCGGCAGCAAAAAACTTGCGGCCAGCGCGAGTGCGAGCGTGGCGAGGAAGATGCCAAAGCACATCCCCCTGTGCACCCAGAGAATCCGAATAAATTGTGATAGGCGCATAACGTTCTCGAGTTTCAGAACAAACTGGCTTTGATCATAAGCACATCGTTGGGCTGCAATACATCCTCATCCTTCACGGAAATCTTGTGCTCCTTGCCCTTCGCGTCCACGCGTTTGACGATGGCGCCTCGCTGTGTGCCGCGCGGCGTGAGACCGCCGCCGATGGAGATGGCCTGCGAAATGGACGTGTTGCGCACGAGCTTGTATTGCCCGGGATGCTGCACTTGACCGTAAATATAGAATTGCGGCGCATGCGCCACAAACACGGTATCGCCGTCTTGGACGACGAGATTCGCGGCCGGATCCCCGTCAAATAGTTTCTGCAGATCAATGACGATGCGGCTGCCGTCGGCGCGTACCAATGTCACATCGTCTGCGGCCGTATCGTTCAGCACGCCGCCCGCCAATGCCAAGGCATCCAGAACCTTCTTCGAGGCATCGAGCGGATATTGTCCGGGCTTGGCCACCTGACCCATGACGGACACCTTCTGGCTCTGGTATTCCGAGACGAGAACCGAGACCTGAGGCTGTTTTACGAAGCCGCCTTCGATCAAGCGCCGCGCTAGAAGCAGCTCTGCGTCGCGAGTGGACAACCCCGCCACCTGCACCTGGCCCACCAAGGGAAATGTGATGTTCCCCGACTGACTGATGCGGGCGTCGACCGAGAGCTCATCATGGTCGAACACGGCGATTCTCAGCAAGTCACCGGCTCCGAGTCGATAGTCCTCGGGCTTCGCACCGGCCTGTGTCATTGCCAACAGAGATATGGCGAACGCCATGACGCATGCACGCATGAAATTAATACGCATGGCGGTCGCTCAAGAGTACCCAGATCGTCCGCACGAGGATGCGCAGGTCGAACCACAACGACCAGTTCTTGAGGTATTCCAAATCGCACTCGATGCGCTTGGTCATCGTGGGCAAATCATCGCCTCCTCTGTAACCATTGACCTGCGCCCAACCGGTTATGCCCGGTTTGACCTTGTGCCGCAGCATGTAGCTGGGAATCAGGCGCCGATAGTGTTCATTGACTGCGATGGCGTGCGGGCGCGGCCCTACGATGCTCATGCTGCCGTCGAGCACATTGATCAGCTGCGGCAGTTCATCCAACGAAGTGCGGCGAATGAACGCACCGAACGGCGTGACGCGGCTGTCCTCCCGCGTCACTTGCGTATAGTTGGACGCGCCGTCTTCGGTCACTGTCATGGATCGGAACTTGTAGATCATGATTTCGCGGCCGTCCAAACCGTAACGGCGCTGCCTGAACAAAATCGGCCCCGGGGATGAGCGCCTGACACCAATGGCCACCGCCAGAAGTACCGGCGTGGCGAAGATCAGCAAGACGGTCGATAACACGATGTCGCTGACACGTTTGGCCAGGGACCGCACGCCGAAGAAGGGCGACTCGTACACGGAGAACATCGGCATGCCGTGCACTACATCGACTCGAGCCTGAATGATGTTGAGCGCGTGAAGATCCGGAACGAAGTAAACGGACGCGACGGTGTCGCGCAGGCCGTCCAAGAGCTGCAAAATGCGGGGGTGCGGCGAAACTGGCAACGTGATGTAAACCACGTTGACGCCGCAAATGCGTACGAATTCAGGTACGTCGGCCACCTGGCCCAGCAGGGAGTCGCTGCGGCGCGCATGATCGCCTGATTCGCGGTCTTCAAAAAACCCCAGCAGTTTGATGCGCAGCAGCGGCTGTTGGGCAATTCTCTCCTCCAACAGAAAACCCAGCCTGTTGGCGCCGATGATTACGGCACGCCGCTCTTCCATGTGATTGATGCCGACATACAGCAATAGGTGCCTGACTCCTATTGTTCCACTCCACAGCACAAAGGGCGTGAGCACAAACCAGATGAGCAAAACGTTGTCGGTCGGACGGACCAGCAATCCCGAGAGATACAAAATGAGCGCAACGAACATGCCGACGGCAATCCAGCGCGCGACGAGGTCCAAGAACCAGCGCAGTTCCAGCGCGGTGTCCGGCTCAACGTGATCGATGCGAGAATCCCCCAAAAGCTCCGCGGCGCCGGCAAAAACCAGTACCGCCATCAGGAAATGCGTGCCTGAAAACGAGCGGTGTCCCAACCACAGGCAAAGTGCCAAAAACGCAACCACCGTCACGGGATAAAACAGCGCCTTGACGAGAAATACGGCACCGGAGTCGAATGAAGTTACGTCGTGGGATATATGCGAGCGGGCGCGCGCGCGCGCCATGCGTGCCCCCAGCGAGTGCTGGGTAATCACTTCAATACTCGATGTTCGGGGCTCATAATTGGATTTGACGGGACGGTCATTGAAATTCTTCTCTCCCAAAAGCGGTTCGCAAATTCAGGACTCATGCATAGGGAGCTATCTGCCGTTGCGGCAAGGATTTGTGTTTGCGTCGTAGTTGCAGGACGATCATCCCGATTGCCGCCAGCAGCATCAACTTGCGGTCGACACTTTCTTCTTTGACCACGTTCTCTTTCACAAACGCCTTGGTGGCTCGCATCTCTTTGACCACGGTGCCCCTGAAGCCGTCCAAATTGCTCTGCGCCCGCGGCGCGCTTTGTTTACCGTGCACGCGTTGCGCAGTCGGCGCGGGACCCTCGAGCGCGGGCGCGCTGAGCGCGTTGTCCGCCGTTGGGCCGATTGACGGGTGGCCGATCGCGGCAGTACTACATGGGCTGGAGACTGCAGCAATGCATATCAAAAGGAGAAGGGTCTTCATATCTGCATGTCCTTGCGTATCCTAGCCGTCACTACGCGTATCCTACGATCTTGAGTTCTCAACAACACCTCGGTGCGGCTTAATAGCAACCCGATCACATTAATGGTAGCAAGCGGCATGCCACTGTCTATAGCGTCGCCCCGCACCGACATGTGGTGCAAGTGCTACACGTGTTTCTGGCTACCTAGTGGCTGTCGCAGCGCCGGGCAATAAATTTAAATCGAGAATTCTTCAAGTCGTAACCCGGTGAATTGACGCACCATATTGGTATTAATTGTCCGCTTCCCCGACCTGTTTTGGAGCGCAATAGGGTGTCAGGCTTATCTTACAAGATTATTGTTGTAAGAATGTTCCTACAGTTGCGCCGAGGAATTCTGGTCCAATAATAACCGACCGGAGACCCTTCATCACCGCTTCTCATTGACCATATTGCATGGCATTGCGTGGGTGAGTTGGCAAGCCGGAGATATATATCGAACGGACTCGCTGCCGAGAGTCCTGTCTCTTTCGACATTGTGCTCAAACCGGTTGTCGCGGCGAGCGTCAAGCTCGGCTCGCGCGTCGAGGGGTGTCGAGGTCAGGTATCTTCCTGATGATGCAATCCGCTCTTTCCCTGTAAATTATCGAAAAGAGAGGGGGAGAAGGCTCCTTCGGACCAAGTAGCGGCCTAGGAGTTACACTCATGTCCTCGAATAAGCGATCTGCCGACCAAGAACAAAGAACCGCGGCGCAGTCGACCGAGTTGCTGCAAGAACTCGTGGCGCACCTGCGTCAGAACCGCACCCAGTTACGCGAGGAGTGGGCCAACCGAATCACTGAAGCGCGGCTTCTGACCGCAATGACCAAGGACGAGCTGTTCGCCGAAGCAACGTCCGTGTACGACAACTACGTCGAGGCGCTGGCGACCGGAACGTTCGAAGCCCTGCAGTCGTATGCGCGCAATCTGTCCGAAAGAATCATCCCCCGCGGAGTGGAAACCCACGAAGTTGTCGGGATCGTGCTATTGCTGCGCGACGTGTTGGCGAGGTCATTGTTCGCCAAGTATCAAGGTGATTTCACGATGCTGAACCGCATCTTGGACGCTTATGAGCCTGCAGCCAATCGTATCGCCAATACCGTGGCGGTCGGTTTCGTGCAGGAACGGGAACGCGTCATCCGGCAGCAGCAGGAAGCAATTCGCGAACTCTCGACACCGGTATTGCAGGTCCGGGAGCGGCTGCTCATTTTGCCGATCATCGGCGTCATCGATGCGCAGCGAGCGCGTCAATTGACGGAGCAGTTGCTGCGCGGCATACGTATGAACCGCGCCAAGGTGGTGGTGATCGACATCACCGGCGTGGCGGCAATGGATGCCACTGTCGCCAATCACTTGGTGCAAACCGTGGAAGCTTCACGGCTGCTGGGTGCCACTGTGATCGTCACCGGTCTGTCTCCCGAAATTGCGCAGACCATTGTTACCATCGGCGTTGATCTCGGGAAGATGAATACGGTCGGCGATCTGCAAGGCGGCATCGAGCAAGCCGAGCGGCTGCTCGGCTACAAGGTGATCCCGGTTGCGGATACGGCCTCGTCGTAGGGCCAAGTGTGGAAGTCCCAATTCTAAAACAGGGACGGTTTCTCATAGCCACCATCCAGGCTGCGCTCTCCGATGCGGATCTCTTGCAGCTGCGCAGGGCATTGATCGACAAGGTGATTCACTTCCGATCGAATGGCGTGATTATCGACGTCACCGCGCTGGATGTAATGGATTCATTCGCGACCCGGACATTGCGCGACATCACCAACATGATACGTCTGCGCGGCGCGGATACGGTCATCGTCGGCATCCAGCCGGAGGTTGCATTTGCCATGGTGCAGCTTGGCCTGACGATGGAAGGCGTGGCAACCGCGCTCGATTTGGAGGAGGGTCTCGCGCACCTGCAACAACGAGCTGCCGGCAAATCCTGAGAGCGAATGCCTGCGCTACAAGACATTGTGGTAGCCATCCGCTCAGACGGAGACATCGTATCGGCACGGCAGCAGGGAAGATCATTGGCCACAGCGATCGGGTTCAGCGCAACGGACGCCACTTTGATTGCCACGGCGATTTCCGAGCTGGCGCGAAACATTGTCATGTATGCGGGACGGGGCGAAGTGATGGTACGCAGCGCGGAAATCTTGCATAGGAAGGGTATCGTGATCATTGCCCGCGACGACGGTCCGGGCATTCGCAGCATTGAGGACGTGTTGCGCGATGGCTATTCGACGTCCGGCGGCTTGGGCCTCGGACTGCCCGGCGTGAAGCGATTGATGGACGAGTTCGCGATCGACTCGGAGTTGGGGCAGGGAACGATGGTCACGATCAAGAAGTGGCATAAATGAAAGCGGCAGGCGTCGAATGGAGCACCGCCGCCGCCACGATGCCGGGAGAAACGGTTTCAGGTGACCGGCATTGGGCCGGTCCCGTTGCGAATGGAATGATCTTTGCCGTCATCGACGGATTGGGACACGGCCGAGCGGCCGCTGCGGCATCCAAGATCGCAGTGGAGATGCTGCAGCAATATGCCGGCGATCCGCTCATTGAGTTGCTGCATCGCTGCCACGAGTCGTTGCGCGCAACGCGCGGAGTGGCAATGAGTCTTGCCGAATTCAATACCGCGGACTCAGTGCTTACGTGGATCGGCGTCGGCAATGTCGAGGGCGCCTTACTGCACCGGGAACCAGATCTGCCGTGCGACAAACTATTGCTGCGCAGCGGCGTGGTCGGCAGCCACTTGCCCACGCTTCGCGCCGAGGAACTGCCCATTCGACCCGGCGATATTTTGACGATGCTCACCGACGGCATCATCACGGAACTTCCGCTGCGCGTCGCCATGGACGCCAAAATCGAGTCGGTGGCGCAGGGAATACTCTCAAGCGCCTGCAAAGGCAACGATGACGCGCTGGTCCTGGTTGCGCGATACCGAGGTACTCAGCCGTGACGGATGTTGCCGCCGCCTATCCGGCGTCATTGCAGGATTATCTGGGCGGTGCAGGTGAATCGGCCCTGCAGCAGGCGTATCAAATCGGGCGTGGGGCCCTGGAGGCAGGCACGAGCTTGGTCGCAATTGCCGAGATTCACCATGCTTGTCTGCGCAAGCTGTTGGCACATGAGGTGGCACCTGCCAAATGTGATCGGATACTGACGGGCGCTGCACAATTTTTTGCTGAGTGCGTCTCACCCTATGAGATGACGTACGGCGGATTTCGCGAAGCCAATACGGCGCTGCGCCACTTTAACGAGGTGTTCGAGCAGGAAGCGAAGAGAATCGCCAAGGTACTGCACGACGAGGCCGGCCAATTGCTGGTGGCGGTGTACATCGCTCTGCAAAACCTGTCGGACGAGGTGCCGGCAGTTCAACCGCATGTCATCAAGGTGACACAGCTGCTCGATCAGATCGAATCTCAGTTGCGCCGGCTGTCGCATGAGCTGGTACCCGCATTGTTGAACGACCTGGGGTTGGTTCCGGCCCTGCGGTATTTATTCGAGGGACTCTCGCAGCGATCCCAGCTGACGATAAGCATCGACGCCGTGCCGGAGCAGCGATTGCCAAGGCGCATCGAGACGACCCTGTACCACATCGCGAAAGAAGCCTTGCACAACGTGGTGAAGCACGCGCAGGCGACGACGGTATGGATCGGATTTCACCGAACAGCCGATTCGATTCGTTGTTGCATACGCGACAATGGCAGGGGATTTAACCCGGTATTGACCGGCGTCCTGCAAGCCGAACAAGGTTTTGGCCTGATCGGCATTCGCGAGCGACTGAGTGTCCTAGGCGGACACTTGCAGATCAACTCAGGCGCAGGCCACGGGACTGAATTGGTGATATCCATTCCAATGGAGAAATGAATGCCGATTCGCGTGATTCTTGCGGATGACCATCTCATTGTCCGTCAGGGCTTGAGAATGGTGCTGGAGAAGGAACAAATTGAGGTGTTGGGCGAAGCCTCCGATGGAATCGAGGCGATTCGCTTGATCCGGGAATTGCTCCCGGAGATCGCCGTGCTTGATCTGGATATGCCAGGACTTGATGGGCTCGCCGTATTGCGCGAAGCGGCGCGGCTCAGCCCGCAAACGCGCGCGATCATTCTTACCCGTCATATGGAAGAGCCTTATGCGGTGGAGGCATTGCGCATCGGCGCACGCGGTTACGTGCTCAAAACCCAGGCGAGCACTGATTTGGTGGCGGCAATCCGCCATGTGGATCGTGGTGAGGTGTACTTGAGCCCCAAGATTTCAAAGGCCGTCGTCCGAGCCTATCTGAACAATACCGAAGGGCCGAACGCTCAACTGAGCGTGCGTGAGCGGCAAGTGTTGCAGCTGGTGGGCGAAGGACATTCGACCAAGAAAATCGCGTCGTTGCTCGGTATTAGCGTTAAAACGGCGGATACGCACCGCACCAAGGTCATGGAAAAGCTCGACATTCATCAGACCGCCGGACTTGTGCGCTATGCGATCCGCAATGGTTTGCTGGAGCCATGATCGGAGCCACGATTCACCGCGCCCTTCACTCCGGGCATCCGGGTTTTTCCATCTGGTCCATCGATAATTCACCTGATTGTATCCGTTGATACGCGGTTTATGCTGTCGAGCAGTCAGTCGGCAAATCGGGTCGAAAAAGGGATATGAAACAAAAGCTACCTACGGCACTCGTTGTATTGGACAGCCGGGAAAACTCCTGGTTTTTAAACGGGAGTTCTCATGAGTCGCTCGACTGCCACGTGCTGGATGTCAAGGGCCTGCGGGTGGACGTGGAGGATTTCGACCGCGCTCTGCTCATGATCGCTGAGAAATTACCCGATGTTTTGCTCCTGGATTCAACTCTGGCGCGCAATTTTGCGTTGTGCCTGATGATTCAGTTGCGCGACAAGATTCCGACCCTGCCTGTAGTTTTGCTGCCTGACATTCATCGGGCACTGGAGGCGCAGGGTTCGAACCGCCCGGGCGACGGTACCGACGATGTCCTCGACGGTGCTCTGGCGGCGTCCGACGCCATTGCGCGAGCCATACGCTTCACCCACGGCCAAGTAGGGTTGCAGCGTTCACTGCTGCAGATGATATGGCGGGACGATCTGACCGGCCTGCATAACCGCCGCGGATTTATGGCGCTTGCGACTCGGCATCTCAGATGTGCCTGCGACATGGGCCAGCCCATGGTGATGTTCTTCGCGGATGTGGACGGGCTCAAATCGATCAACGACCGCTTTGGCCATGGCGAGGGTGATCGGGCGCTGGCGAGCGCTGCGGCATGCATCAAACAAACTTTTCGCAAATTTGACCTGACCGCCCGTTTGAGCGGCGATGAATTCGTGGCCTTGACTGTCGAGGTACCCGGCCGCAGCACTGAAGCGATCTGCAGGCGCCTGCAATCGAAGCTGGCTCACCGCTCGGGCGCCGAATACAAATTGTCCTTGAGTGTGGGCGTGGCGCACTTCGATCCAAGCCATCCCGTGACCCTGCAAGAGCTGATGAGGCAGGCCGATGTCGCGCTGTATCGGCACAAGCGCAGGGACCGGCGGATGTCCGAGAGCACTGCTGCGCTCCCGCTGATCCCGCACGCCTCCGTGATTCAACCCGCAATCCCAGGGGGGTGAGTGTCATGCAAACCGGGCGAACCGAGCACCGCATGGCCACCAATACGGTGGCGAGTCTCCAGGTCACTGAGGAGGCTGGTTTCAATGAGACCGTGGTTCTGGTAAACATCAGCGAACACGGAGCGCGTCTTATTTCACGCCGCAGCTGGCCGGTGGGCAAACGGGTCGTCGTCAGCGACGCGCTGCTGAACTATCGGACGACGGCCGAAGTGGTGTATTGCACGCCCCATAGTTCGCGTCGGTTTGCCGTCGGCGTAAAATTCAATTAGCCGCACCGGTTCCAGTAGGGTCGCGGTCAAATGAGCAGAAATGACACACCCGGCACCCATCGCGATCAACGTTGAGCGGCTGATCGCACGCATCGACAGTCTTGCCGACATGGAGCGCAGGGACGACGGTTCGTCCAGCCGACTGGCGTTGACCGATGCCGACCGCCGCGGCCGCGACCAAGTGATCCAGTGGATGCACGAGGCAGGCCTTACGGTGCGGATCGACCAGATCGGCAACATTACAGGTTTACGCTCCGGCCGGTCGGCTGTCCGTCCTGTGATGACCGGTTCGCATATTGACACGGTGGCCAACGGTGGCCGCTATGACGGCATTTATGGGGTGATCGCTGGACTTGAAGCGCTGCAGAGCCTTCGGGATGCCGACCAGGTCACCGAACGGCCACTCGCCGTGACGGTGTTCACCAACGAGGAAGGGGTACGCTTCCAGCCGGATATGATGGGCTCCTTGGTGTATTCGGGCGGCCTGACTCTGGACGAGGCGCTGAATGCGAAGGCGAAGGACGGTGTGACCGTTGGCGACGAGCTCAACCGGATCGGATATGCAGGAACTGAGCGATGCGGCGAACCGGTTCCGCACGCATTCATAGAGCTTCACATCGAACAGGGACCGATCCTCGACCGAGAGTCCGGTTTGCTGGGCGCCGTTGAAAATCTTCAGGGCATATCCTGGCAAGAAGTCACGATCCGTGGCGTGTCAAACCATGCGGGCACGACCCCTATGCAGCTGCGGCGCGACGCCGGCTATTGTGCTGCGAGAGTCGGGGTGTTTGTGCGTGAACTTGCCAAGCGCATGGGCGGCTCTCAGGTCGGCACGGTGGGGAGCATCCGTCTGTCACCCGACCTCATCAATGTCATAGCCAATCAAGCGGTGGTTTCCGTCGATCTGCGCAACACCGACGATGCCTTGCTCAGTGCAGCCGAGAGGGAGTTCAATGCATTCCTCGCGGCCCTCGCGCGGGAAGAGGTCGTGACGATTGAAACACGTACCTTGGCGCGGACAGAGCCGGTGGTGTTTGATTCGAAAGTGCTACAGGCAATCGAAACGGTGGCGGCGGAACTCGGGCTGCCGATCCGGCGCATGACCTCGGGCGCCGGCCATGATGCGCAAATGATGGCCCGAATCTGCTCGAGTGCGATGATCTTCGTGCCGAGTGTCGGAGGTGTCAGCCACAATCCTCGCGAGTTCACCGCGCGCCGACACCTGCAGATTGGTGCCGATGCGCTTCTGCGCACCATGCTGCGGCTGGCCGCGAGTTAGACTGCAAAGCGAATCGGCCGAGCCAAGTCAAAACCTGTACCGGACTCCGACGGTTGGATTGATGTTGGTCGTATAGAGGTAGCCGCTCGCCGCGCCGTCGTGCACGCCGCTGTACATGGCGCCGACGTAGGCATCGAAGTGTATGTTGAACCTATAGTCAGCATCGATGGAATAGGCCTCAAGGCTGCCGCTGCAAACGCTGTGCGCAGCGGTTGTGCAACCCGCTTGGCTGGAGGTGCCGTAGGCATTCTGACGATAACCGTAGTAGGCCGCTGTCACGTCGAGGTTCGCAATGACGGTATGGCGAACACCGGTCCAAAACACCTGCACCGTCTTTGATTTGTTGAAGGCGTTGTTCGTGACGAATGCCAGCACGTAATCGCCGACGTCGTTGAATCCAGCGCTCAGCGGCGTGTCTGGATTGGCATATTTGATGTGCATGTAGCCGGCAAAGAACTTCAGCGGGTCGAACTTGTACAACGCCATGGCGGAATAGGTCGTATTGTCGGATATGGTCGCCGCCAGAGACTTCGATGCTGAATACCCCAACGCCGGGAGTGCCGCGACCTGAGCGGCCGTCAAGGGGGTCGCGGTGATCGCGCTGTTGACCTTCGAATAATAGGCATCGATCGATACGCCGTCGCATTCGCCGCCTATGTCGGCCTGAACGGCGGTGTTGGCCGAGCCATTGGAGCCGTTGAACTTGTACAAGGCGGCGACGTGAACGAGATCGCTGAAGCTCAGATAGTACTTCGCCGTCGAATCGAGACGGTTATCTTCGCTGCTGCCGCCGCCGGAATACGTGTTTGACGCTCCGAGCAGGCCAAATGCCGTGGCGTTGTAATTAGGGTCGTACTTGATGGTACCTTCCGATAGCAACGTTACCTGGCGGCCGAACGTAAGGGTGCCGAACCGCATGGATTTCACGCCAACATAGGCGGTTTGGAAGGCCTGACCCGCTGAGCTGCCATCGACCCCGATGCTCTGAGCGGTGAGAGCCCGGCCGTTGTCCACGGTCAACGACTTGAGTGAATCGGCGATTTCTCCAGACTGTGGATTGAAGAACGTCTCGATCTGGAATACGGCCGAGAATTCGTCGTTTAGCGGCTCGATCCCCTGCAGGCCAACTCGCGACTGTCCCATATTGCTGGGGGTAAGGCCGATGACCGACTGATCGTCATTTTGCCGGACGATATTACCGCTGGCGGCCGGACGATAGGGCGTGAAGGGTGCGCTGTGCGTATCGTATTGGACACCGACGTCGATCACGCCGTAGAGCGTAATGCCATGCCATGTGAGGCTATCGTCCCCGGTGATGCCGGGTCCGGTCTTCTGCTGCGCGTGGGCGGAAAACCCAGCAACGAGG
>Ga0307474_10000650_pt1 | contig 24757 bp, 23 predicted proteins | sample atmos_gasesECM1C_2_FD_203312 | JGI IMG/M metagenome (GOLD analysis project Ga0307474, IMG submission 203312) | Hardwood forest soil microbial communities from Morgan-Monroe State Forest, Indiana, United States - atmos_gasesECM1C_05 | ecosystem: Environmental > Terrestrial > Soil > Temperate... | reverse complement strand
CGGAGACCTGGCGCACGATGCCGAGGTTGTGGCTGATGAACAGGAGCGTCAGGCCCAGGTCGGACTGCAGGTCCATCAGCAGGTTCACCACCTGCGCCTGGACCGAGACGTCCAGCGACGAGGTGATCTCGTCGCAGACTATGAAGTCCGGCGTCGTCACCAGGGCCCGGGCGATGGCGACTCGCTGGCGCTGGCCGCCGCTGAGCTGATGCGGATACCTGTGCATGACGGCCGCGGGCAGCGACACCTTGTCCAGCGTCTCGGCGATCAGATCGTCGGCGTCCCGGCGCGGGGCGATGCCATGCGCGATGATCGGCATCTGGATGATGCGGCGCACCGTCATCCGCGGGTCGAGGCTGGCGGCCGGGTTCTGAAACACCATTTGCATGCGCCGCCGCAGGAGACGCATCTGACTGGCGTGCAATCCCAGGATTTCCTGGCCGTCGAAGACCACGCTGCCGGTGGCCGCGACCAGGTTTAGTATCGCCAGCCCGACGGATGTCTTGCCCGACCCCGACTCGCCGACGAGGCCGAGGGTCTGCCCGCGAGGCACCTCGAGCGCCACGTCCCTGACCGCACTTGGCTGGTTGCGGCCATAGCTGACCGTCAGCTGCCGCGCAGCCAGCAGCGAGGCCGCGCCGGGCCCGGCATGACCGGATGGGGCGCTGTGGAAATCAGCGGGAACAGTCATGGCCCTCCTAGCGCCGCCGGAGCGGGTCCATGGACTCGGAGATCATGTCGCCGGTGATGAGCAGGAGCACCGCCGCGATGGTGATGACCAGGCCAGCGCTGATCGCGTAGAGCGGGTCGGCATGGTAATAGTTCTTCGAATCCAGCAGCAGGCTCCCCCAGGTGATCGCCGGCGGTTGCACGCCGACGCCGAGATAGCTGAGGCCGGCCTCGGCCAGGATCGCGGTGGCCATCAACTGCGGGACCAGCACGAGCAGCGGCCCCGCGATGTTGTGCAGCACGTGCGCGACGACGATCCGCCGTTCGGTCAGCCCGGCGGCTCGGGCGGACAGGATGTACCCGCGTCCGTAGATGGCCATGGTCTGCGCCCGGGCCAGCAGCGTGACTTGCGGGAAGAAGGCGAGGCCGAAGATGACGATCAGGGTCCCGGCCGACGCGCCGAAACTGCCGACCACCAGGAGGGCGAGCAGCACGACCGGGAAGGCGAGGATCCCGCCGGTCAGGCTGGTCAAGATCTCGCTGATCGCGCCTCTCCTCCGGCCGGCCAGGATCCCGAGAGGTACCCCGATCAGGTAGGCGATGGCGACGCTGAACAGCGAGATCTCGGCGTCGAGGCGGGTGCCGTAGATGATGCGGGTGTAGATATCGCCCCCGGCCTCGTCGGTGCCGAGCAGGTGCCTGGCGGACGGGCCGGCCAGGATCGCGTTGGGGTCGATGGTGTTGGGGTTCAGCGACGTGAACGCGTGCGGGTAGACGGCGGCGACGGCGACGGCCACGCCGATGACGATCAGGATGCAGCGGCCGGGGCTGGGCAGTCGCCGGAGGGCGGACCGGCCCGAGGCCGCCGCCCGGCGCGGCCCGGTGAGCCCCCCGGGTGGCTGGCCGGCCAGGCCAGCTTCGCCGGTCAGGCCGGGCTGCGGCTGGCCGGTCATGCGAGCCTCGGATCGGCCCAGCGGGACAGGAGGTCGGCCACGGTGGTGATCACCAGGACGAGGACCGTGATCAGCAGGACTCCGCCCTGAACCAGGGGGTAATCCTTAAGCAGCACGCCCTGCAGCATGAGCTGGCCGATGCCGCCGAGTCCGAACACCTGCTCAACCAGGATCGCCCCGCTGATCAGGCCGGCGAACTGGATGCCGATCATGGCGATCAGCGGGATCAGCGCGTTGCGCAGCGCATAGCGAAACAACACCGCCCATTCGGCGGTGCCCAGCGCCCGCTGGGTCCGGATGTAATCCTGCTCGCAGACCTCGCACATCTCGGTGTAGACGTACCTGGTCAGCACGCCGACCAGGTAGACGACGACCGTGGCCACCGGCAGGATCATGCTGCGGGCGAACTGGCCGACGCTCACCGTCGGCGAGACGTAGCCGGTGGCCGGCAGCACATGCAGCCGGACGGCGAACAGCACGATGAGCAGGATGCCCAGCCAGAACGTCGGCGTCGCCAGCGACAGCGAGGCCAGCGCGCGCACGATCTGGTCGGCGATTCCGGACCGCCGGGCCGCCGCCAGCGTGCCGGTGAGGATCGAGATCGGTATCGCGATGACCAGCGAGATCCCGATGAGGAACAGCGTGGGAGGCGCGGCGCCGAATAGCAGGCCGGCCACGGAGGCTCCGTTCTGGTTCGAATGGCCGAGATTCCCGGTCACGATGCCCTTCAGCCAGATCAGGTACTGGACCGGCAGCGGCTCGTTGAGCCCCATCTGCCGGTGCAGGGCCGCGATCTCGGCCTGGTAGCCGGGTTGTCCCTGCGCCTGGGGACCCAGCAGCAGCGCCGCCGGGTCCCCGGGCGTCAGGCGGAGCGCCAGGAACACCATGATCGAGATGACGACCAGAATCGCGGCGGTCCGCGCCAGCCGGATCCCGATGGTGCCTGGCCGCAGCCGCGGAGTCCGCATTTAGCCGACCTTCACCCCGGTGAACAGGCCCCAACCGAGGGGGTTCACGGCGTAACCCGACACCTTCGTGCTGGCCGCCGACAGGATCGGGGTGCGCATCACGACCATGACCGGAAGCTGGCTGACCAAGGTGTCCTGCAATTGCTTATAGATCGCCGCCCGGGCGGACTGGCTGGTGACTGACACGCCCTGGGTGATCTGGTTGAAGAACTGGGCGTTGTGGAAGTCCTTCTCATGCCTGGGCATGATGATGGAGAAGAAGGAGTTCGGGTCGGCGCTGGCGTTGAACGTGTTCCACGTCATGTCGTAGTCGACGGCCAGGTACTTGGTCAGCCAGGTTGACAGCGGCAGGTCCTCGACCTTCAGCGTGACGCCGATCTGGCTGAGCGAATCCTGCCAGACCCGGCCCAGCTGCTGGGCGTCAGGGTAGCCGGTCGGCATGATCAGCGACAGCGTGAGGTGCGACTCGCCCGCCTGCGCCAGCAGCGACTTGGCCTTGGCCAGGTCGTAGGTGTACCCGGCCTCGTCGGCGTAGGCGAACGACGAGGGCGCGATCGGGGTCCAGGTGAGGGTGCCCAGGCTGTTATAGGCGATCTTGTTCAGTGCGGGCCGGTCGAGCGCATAGGCCATGGCCTGCCGGACCAGCGGGTTGGCCAGATGCCCGGTCGAGTTGAACTCGATGAGCTCAAGCGCGTTCGAGGTCGGCGGCTTTACCACCTTGGCCTCGGAGGAGCTGATCTGGCTGACGGCGCTCGTGGGCACGCCGGCATCGATGTCGACGTTGCCCGCGGACAGGTCGGTCAGCGCGACGGTGGGATCGGTCACCGGCTTGAACACCAGCGACTTGTAGGCCGGCTTGGCGCCGAAATAAGAGTTGTTTCTGGCCAGGACGATCTGGCTGTTCGGAGTCCAGGAGACGAATTTGAACGGACCGGTGCCCACCGGCGTCTTCTTGGCCGTGGACAGCGTGTTGGGGGCGACCATCGCGATCTCAGCGAGCCCGTCGAGGAAGGCCGCGTACGGCGCGCTGAGCGTGATCACCAGCTTGTCCGGCGACGGCGCGGAGTAGCTCTTCACCGTGGCCAGCGGGGCCGCGAAGATGCTCTTGACGGCGACCGCTGCCTTCAGCGACGCGATGGCGGCTGAGGCGTTGAATGCCTCACCGTCGGTGAACTTCACGCCGTGCCGCAGGTTGAACGTCCAGACGGTGGCGTTGGCGTTGGAGGAATAAGAGGCCGCGAGGGCGGGCGTGAGCCCGAGCGTGGGCGTGTACCGGACCAGCGGGTCGAAGACGGTGTTGTAAATGACGTACCGGTACTCGATCAGGTCGTCGGTGAACGGATTGAAGTCGGTGATGTCGCCCGGTACGGCCACCGTCACGGTCTGGGCCGCCGAGTTGCCGGCCGTCGTGGAAGGGCCGCTGCTTCCGCTGCTGCCGCACGCCGCGGCCAGCATGACGGAGGCCAGCGCCAACGGCGCAGCCCACCGTCGGGAAATTATCCGCATGTAAGTGCCTCCTAACTATTGGTTTCACTTGCGAGAGGCACGCCGTCTCTGGCTGAGCCCGGGGGTACCGAGGGCGCCGCGGTGCGGGCGGCGTCCGCCCGCGCGGATGGCCCGGCGCACTCGGTGGTGATGTGACTACTGATGCGAGGGAGCCAATCAAGCATGGCCGCGGGCGCGGTGGCCCAGTTGTAGAAGGCGAACTGGGTCACGCCAGCCGCCAGCGCCAGATCGACCTTGGATCGAAGGTCGTCGTAAGAGCGCAGGTAGTTATGCCAGAGCAGCGTCGTTACGGTGAGCTTTTCCGGCGGGAGCACGCTGAGTGCGTAGTCGAGGTCCCGCGCGATCTCGCCCGCCGACGGGTAGTAGCACTCAAGGATCACGCGGTCCACCAGACGGCCCGCGGCCGCCAGGTCGACGCCCTCCATCCAGTTAAACGGCGCGGGCCGCGCCCAGATGGCTGCGCTCAGGTGGGTCCGCGCGGCGTGCTCGCTGGCCACTGCGGCCAGCCGGCCGACCAGGCCGGTCACCACGTCGCAGCGCATGGCCGTCCACGCGGCCACGCCGGGGTTGGTGGCCAGCATCGACGCGAGTTCGCCGCCCTCATCGTCGGCCCGGGCCGGCCCGAGCGGGCCGTTCCAGCTACGGCGCAGTTCCGCCGCCGCCCAGGCGCGCACCGGCTCGCCGTCGATGCCGCGGCGCCGGCCCTCATCGAGACACGACGGGCAGAAGCAGAGTGAGGCGAGATAGCGGCGGGCCGGGTCCAGGCGCGCCCCGTGCAGCTCGTGCGGATGGCCGTGGCCCAGCAGGCCGTATGAGACACCCTCGAGGAACACGCTGTCGAACAGCTCCGTAGACAATGTGGCGGCCAGCAACTCCTCCAGGTAACGGGCGCTGGCCGGGTTCGCCGGGCAGAGGAAGTGAGCCGAGGAGTCCCCGAAGCAATTCACCAGGGCCGCATCGGGGTACGCCGCCGCCAGGCCTGATCCGTGCAGGCCGACCACCCAGGCCGAGATGCCGAGGTCGTCCCGCCGCCCGGCCGCCGCCAGCTCGCGGAACGGGGCCGCGTCCCCGCGGCCCGCCGCCAGGCGCGGCGGCGCGATGCCGGTGAAGGCCCCGGGCGGCAGCGGCAGGTGATAGCCGTACTCGTCGGCCGTATGCACGACGCCCGCCTCGCGCCGGGGCATGAGAACCTCCGCGCTGTGATACCGGGTGGCGAGGTAGACCCGGTCGATCCCGCGGCCTTTGACCGCGGATGCGAAGGCGTCGGCACGCGTGACATCCCACGGGTACGCGAACAACGCGACCTCTGGCATACCGGTTACCTCCGTGAAGGGCGCAAACCTATCAGCGCCGTTCATTATTCACAAGTCAGCTTTCACTACATGAAAGCGCGGTCATCTCGCATCTCGGTGAGGACCTGCCGCGCCGCGTCGAGCGTCTGGTCGATGTCCTCGGCCGTGTGACTGGCCGAGACGTGGTTGCGCTTGAGCGCCAGCGGGAGCATGAGGAACCCCCGGTCGGTCATGCGCCGGTGAAATTCGTAGTAAGCGTGGTCGTTGTTACGCAGCAGGTCCTGGTAGCCGCGGGCCGGCTCGTCCAGGAAGTACATAACGAAGACCGAGCCCAGCCCGGTTACCGTGGCCCGGATGCCCAGGTCGGCCGCGATGTCGCGCAGGCCCGCCCGCATCCGGTCTCCGAGCGCGAATATCCGGCTGTACACGTCCGACGTCCGCAGCCGGGCGATGGTCGCCAGGGCCGCCGCCGCGCTCACCGGGTGCCCGGTGAAGGTGCCGGCCAGGAGAACCGAGCCTCCCGGCCGGAGGCTGGTCATCAGGTCACGGCGGCCGACCAGTGCGGCGACCGGGTACCCGTTGCCCATTGCCTTGCCGACCGTGGTGAGATCCGGCCGCACGCCGCACAGCTCCTGGTAACCGCCGATCGAATGCCGAAATCCGGTGATTATCTCGTCGAAGATCAGCACGGCGCCCTCACGGGCGGTCAGCTCACGAAGCCCCTGGAGGAAGTCGTCCGCCGGGAGCAGCGCCCCGACATTGTGCGGGATCGGCTCGACGATGACCGCGGCCACCTGGCCGGGAAGCGCGTCGAATTGCTTGGCCACCGAGCCGAGGTCGTTGAATTCGGCGATGAGCGTGGCCTGCAGGGCATCGGGCAGGATCCCGAAAGACAATGGATCCCATTCATAGGCGTTCTCCGGGGCCGAGATCACGTTCCGCGCCACCGGGTCGTGCCAGCCGTGGAAGCCGCCCTGCACCTTGATCAGGTACCGTCGGCCGGTCGCCGCCCGGGCCAGTCGCACGGCCAGGGCCACCGCCTCGCTGCCGCTGGTGCACAGCACCGCCTGCTCGGCCGAGGGGATGACGTCGACCAGCGTCTCGGCCAGCGTGGTCTCGACCTCGGTGACGCCGATGCCGAGCAGGTCGATGTCACCGAGCACGCTGCTGACGGCCGCGTTCACGCCGGGATCGTTGTGGCCGAGCAGTATCGCGCCGAAAGCGGCGTGGTAGTCGACGTAGCGGTTCCCGTCGGCATCCCACACGAACTGACCCTGCGAACGCGCGAACGCGTACGGCGCGCCGATGTACCTGGTGGCCGAATTCACCCCGCCCGGGATGATCCGTGCTGCCCTATCGTGCAGCTCACGCCCCAGGCGATGCGCGCCGTCTGGTGACACAATACCCCTTAGCTGTTAACATGAAACGATGTTTCACGTTACTGTAGGATCAGCGCAATCGCCCGTCAAGAGCGGTTTCTTGCGGCGTGGCCGAGAATCACACCGTGACTGATAACTTCTACGGGCGCAGCGCCGAGGCGGTCGCGTGATCCGGGCCGAGGGCACCACGGCCGCCGACATCGAGGGCCGGACCGGGCGTACCTATCACGTCGCCGCGCTGGCCCGTGGGCTGGCCGTACTTACCGAACTGGCGGCCATGGGGGCGCCGGCCACGCTGGTCACGCTGTCTGAGCGGACGCACGTGCCCAAGAGCACGCTGGTGCGCCTGCTCAGCGTGATGACCGAGCTGAACTACGTCACCCGCACCGACGCCCGGCCCGCGTTCTGGCTCGGCCCGGCGGTAATGCCGCTGGGCCGCGCCTACGCCGCGTCGCTCGACATCACGGCCGTGGCCAGGCCCGTGCTCGCCGGCCTGGCCGCCGAGTCGGGGCAGACGGCGAACCTGGGAATCCTGGACGGCACCGAGATCGTGCACCTGTGCGTGGTCGAGCCGGACCGGCCGATCCGCTTCCTGGCCGCACCGGGCTCGCGCGACGGCACCTACCACACCGGGCTGGGCAAGCTCCTGCTGGCCTATCTCGACCCAGCCGACGTCCCAGCCCACGTGCCACCCGAGCCGTACCCGGCCCGGACCAGTCGCACGATCCGGCACCACGCCGGCCTGGCCGCCGCTCTGGCGGAGATCCGCCGGGCCGGCTATGCCTTCGATGACCAGGAAGGCGATCTCGGCGTTCGCTGCCTGGCCGTGCCGGTGCGGGTCGGCGGCCAGGTCATCGCCGCGCTGAGCATCTCCGGCCCGACCGGGGAACTGGAGCCGGGCGCGCATCCCGGCTTCGTGGCGCTGCTGCACGCGGCCGCGGCCGGGCTGGCGGAAAGCGAGCAGTTCCGGTTCCTGCTCGGCGAGGCGCTCCATGCCCTGCCGTAGGACTCCGCGGCGTCCCCTGGCACGCCGTCGTCAACCTGGAGATGGGGGATGCCCGTGACCGTCGACGTCCATACCCACGTCATGCACGCCGATGACTGGCACGATGAGTGGACCGAGCACTGGCAGCCGGTGTACGGCCACCCGTGGCGGGACGTGGCCCCGGCCGACTATGACGACGCGATGCGCGGGGTCGACGCCGCCATCGTGTTCGGGATGCGGGCGACGGCGGCTGGGGTCGGCACGCCGCACGAGACCGTCGCCAAGTTCTGCGCCGCGACCAGGACCCCGACCGTCGGCTTCATGGCCCTGGATCCGACCGACGACGACCCGCTGGCCGACATGCGACACGGCGCGGCGCTCGGGCTCCGGGGCATCAAGCTGTACCCGGTACTGGCCGGATTCGACCCGTCCGACCCGGGCTTCGATCCCTTCTACGCCGAAGCACAGCGGCTGGACCTGGTCGTCTTGTGGCACGTGGGCGCGACGCCGAGCCCGGTCGGCCACCTGAGATTCTCCGTGCCGCTGCTGATCGACGAGGTAGCGCGGCGGCACCCCGGGCTGCGTCAGATCATGGCGCACATGGGACATCCGTGGCAGCGGGAAACCATCACCGTCGTCCGCAAGAACCGGAACGTTTTCACCGACATCTCGGGCATCTGGGCGCGGCCGTTCGACGGGTTCAGTGCCCTGGTCCGCGCCCAGGAATGGGGGGTCGTGGACAAGCTGCTGTTCGGGTCGGACTACCCGCTGTGGCGGCCGGCCGACGCGATCGCTGAGCTCAGGAAGCTGGCCGAGATCCGCGCGGGCGGGCTGCCGCACGTGAAGGCCGAGACCATCGACCGCATCCTGGCTCAGGACGCGCTCGCCCTGCTAGGCCTGCGGCCATGACGGCGCCACTGAGCTCCCGGGCCGCCCAGGGCCCGAACGCGGCTCTGATCGGCCGTCCCGGGTCCCGCCATCAGCTCGAGACGCCGGCGCTGGTCCTGGACCTCGACGTGCTGACGCGCAACATCGAGGTGATGGCAGAGCACGCGCGGGCGCGCGACTACCTGCTGCGCCCGTGCTTCAAGGTCTACAAATCGGCGGAGATCGCGCGGCAGCAGATAACCGCTGGCGCCGTGGGCATCTGCTGCGCGACCCTGGCCGAGGCGGAGGCCGCGGTCCTGGCCGGTATCGGGTCGGTGCTGCTGTTCACCACGGTGGTCACCCCGGGCAAGCTCGAGCGGCTGGCCGCGCTCAACGCCGCAGCCGAGGAACTGATCGTGGCGACCGACGAACCAGGCAATGTCTCGGACCTGGCCGCGGCGGCGCGCACGTCCGGGCGCCCGCTGAAGGTCATGGCCGACTTTGACATGGACGGCGGCCGTACCGGGGCGCGCGGCGTGGCGGCGACCGTGGCGCTGGCCAGGCTGATCGCGGACACGCCGGGGCTGCACTACGCCGGGCTGCAGGCGTACAACGGCCAGATCCTCTGCATCCCCGACTACGCCGAGCGGCGTCGGGCGTCCTTGGAGTGCCTGGCTCCGGTCCGTGCGGTGATCGCCCGGCTGACCGCGGAAGGACTGGCTCCGCAGATCGTGTCGGGCGGCGGCACCGGCACCCACGACATCGACCCGGACGCGGCCGTGTTCACCGAAGTCCAGGCCGGCACCTACGTGCTCATGGACGTCAACTACGGCCAGGTCCAGCTGTGGCCCGAACGGCCGGGACCGTTCGGCCAGGCCGTGACGGTATGCGCGTCGGTGGTCAGTGCTCCCGGCGGCGGCTACGTGATCACTGACGGCGGCGCCAAGGAGATCGACGGCGTGTTCGCCGCACTGCAGCCAGTGATAGTAACCGGGGCGCCGGAGGGCTCACGGTATTCGATTGTGGGAGACGACCTGGGCCGGATCGATCTTCCCCCCGGCGGCGAGGTCCCCCGGGTCGGCGACCGGATCAGCCTCATCCCCCCGCACGCCTGGCAGACCGTGCCCATGTACCGCGTCTATCACTGCGTTTCAGGTGACACGCTGGTCGACATCTGGCCAGTGGATGGGTTGTCGAACTGGTAGGGGGCCATGAATCCGGTAACCGAAGAGAACGCCAAGGACGGTACCTCGGCGTGGCTTCCCGACCGGCCGGCGCCGGTGACGGCGGCCACCCGGGCCACGCCGATCGAAGGGTACTGCTCGGCCACCAGCGTCCGGGCGGGCGATACCCTCGCCCTTTACGTCAGCACCGACCCGGCCGCCGAGTGGTCACTAGAGATCTTCAGGTCCGGCTACTACGGCGGCCTCGGCGCTCGCCTGGTCGCGAGCTACGGGCCGTACCGCGGCTCGGTCCAGCCCACGCCGGAGGTGGGCCCGTACCGGATAAGAGCCTGCGACTGGGCGGAATCGCTGTCGATCGACATTCCGGCCGACTGGGTCAGCGGAGTTTACCTGGGCAAGCTGACCGAGCACGGCTCCGGGTACCAGAGCTATGTCATATTCGTGGTCGCCGATGATCGCGACTGCGACCTTATCGTTCAATGCTCCGACCTGACGTGGCAGGCCTATAACCGCTGGCCCGACGTGCATTCCATCTACGACGACGGATACGACAACGGAATGTACTGGGGTCCCGGCGTCGGCGTCAGCTTCCAGCGCCCGTACGGCAAATACCGGCAGCTGGTGGATTCCGCGCTGTCCACGGGGTCGGGCGAATGGTTCCTGTGGGAATTCCCGTTTTCCTTCTGGGCCGAACGCAGCGGGTACGACGTGTCATACATCAGCACGCTCGACCTGCACGCCGGGCCGGAAACCCTGCGCCGCGCCCGGGGGTTCATCTCGGTCGGGCACGATGAGTACTACACCGCCGACATGTTCCGGCACCTCAGCCAGGCCGTCGACGGCGGGCTCAATGTCGCGTTCCTGTCGGGAAATGCCGTCTACGGCCAGGCCACACCGGTGCCTCATCCCCCGCGCTCGGTGATAAGGACCGACGTGTTCGCGGCACGCGAGCCGGACATGTTCCGGATCATCCCCACCCTGGCCTACCTGCCATATGACGCGCCAGATGGGAAGGACCTGCTCGGCAGCCGGTCCACGTATCCATGCATGGGCGGCGGGGACTGGACCTGCGTGCTGCCCGACCACTGGGTCTTCGCCGGCACCGGGATGAAGTACGGAGACGCCATCCCGGGCCTGGTCGGCTGGGAGACGCATGGCCTGGTGACCGAGGCGCGCCCGGTCGAGGTCATCGCGGCCGGGACGGTCAGCAGCCACTGGGGCACCGGGCCGTACGCGGCCACCGTCTACTCGGCGAGCCGCGGCAACGTCGTTTTCAACGCGGCCACGATTTACTGGTCCGAGGCTCTCGCCGCGCCACCGGGGCACATCCGGCCGGATCAGTACCTGCCGAGGAACGGTCCCGATCCTCGCGTCCAGGCGATCACCCGCAATCTGCTCCTTCGGTTCATCCAGTCGCCGCGCCTACGTGACCACGAGCAAACCGGATGAGCTTTCAGCTGCCGCCACGGCTGGCCGAGCAGTTGCTGGCGCTGCGCGAGCGCCCGGTCGAGCCGACCGACAAGGGGTTCGGCCTGCTCGCCGACGAAGCGGCGCGTCCGACGGCGGCCAGCCTGGCCGCGGCTCAGCCACGGCTGCACGCGGCCGGCTTCAGCTACCCCCTGCTCACCCTGCGCGAGACGGCCCTGACCGGAAACCTGGAGGCGATGGCCACCTACTGTGCCAAGACCGGGGTCGCGCTGGCCCCGCACGGCAAGACCTACATGTCTCCTGAGCTGGCCGCCAGGCAGCTGGCTCACGGCGCCTGGGGCATCACCGTGGCCACCATTGGCCAGCTGCGCAACTACCGGACGTTCGGCTTCCCGCGGCTGCTGCTCGCCAACCAACTGGTGGACGAGGGCGGCATCGCCTGGCTGGCCGCCGAACTCGCCGCCGATCCTGACTTTGCCACGTATTGCTACGTAGACAGCACGGACGGGGTGGCCATCCTCGACCGGGTGCTCACCCGCTATCCGGCGGGCCGCAGGCTCCCGGTTCTGGTCGAGGTCGGCCAGCCGGGCGGGCGCACCGGTTGCCGCACCCATGAGCAGGCGCTGGCCGTAGCCAAGGCGGCCGCCGGTACCAGCACGCTCACCGTGGCTGGCGCGGCCGGCTACGAGGGCACTATCGAAGCAAACCAGGGGGCGCTGCCCTTCTTGGTGGCATCGTTCTGCCGACGGGTCGCGAACCTGGCCGTCGGCCTGGCCGACCTGGTCCGCGGGGATCTCATCGTCACGGCGGGCGGCAGCGCGTACTTCGACGTCGTCGCCAGGGAGCTGACCGAAGGCGCCCCGGCCGGCACCACCGTAATCCTGCGCAGCGGCGGATACCTCACCCTCGACCACGGCTTGTATCAGGCCGTCACCCCCGCAGCACGAGGCGCAATCGGCGCGCCTGTGCTGTGGCCCGCCCTCGAACTGTGGGCCCAGGTGCTGTCTCGGCCCGAGCCGGACCTCGCGCTGCTCGGCGCGGGCCGCCGGGACGTGGGCTTCGACTTGGGCATGCCGGTACCGCTGCGCGTGACCGGTCGCGACGGGACTGCCCCCATCCACGGCGAGGTCACTCAACTCAACGACCATCACGCGTTCTTGCAGGTGGATCCGGGCAGTGCCGTCGCGCCCGGCGACCTGGTGTGCCTGGGCATCTCGCATCCGTGCACCACGCTGGACAAATGGCGACTGATACCGGTGCTGGACGACGAGGACCGCGTGATCGACGTCGTCCACACATTTTTCTGATCGGACGATGCCGCGAGCGCTGGCGGGCCGGGCTCATCAAACTACTCGCCGGTGTATCGGAATTCTGCCTGCCATGGACCGTCCACGTGGACAACCTCCCAGTAGCGTTCGGCGATGCGCTCCGGGTCAAAGGAAGTACCTGCAGCTATCTGCCCGGCGATCGTCAGTGTGGCCACACGGATGCCGTCCGGTGCCAGGTCAGCGCCGAGCATTGTCGCGGCCGACCGGAGAGCCGCCTTGCCGAGGGAAACGGTCGCAAGGGCCGGGATCGGGTGGTCGGCGAACCCGCCCCCGGTGACGAGGATGGTCCCGGAGCCTGCGGCCCGCATGGCGGGGGCGGCCATCTGCGCGACAACGATGGCGCCGATGACATCTACTGAATACGCCGCCTGGAGGTGGGCGGCAGTTGAGCTCAGCAGCCGGTCCGGAGGTCGCCGAGGCGGTCCGCGCTTTGCGCCACCAGGGTTAGCCGGTAGCCGCCCACGGCGAAGCGACGGGCCACGGCCATTCCGAGGCCAGGCCCCGCGCCGACCAGTAGCAGGTGACGGCCATCGACTGATCCTTGGGCGTCGTCCGCCATCAGATCGAGACCAGGTCGCAGACGAAGATGAGGGTCTCGCCCGGTGCGATCACGCGCCCGGCACCCCGGTCCCCGTAGGCCAGACCCGGAGGAATGATCAGTTGGCGGCGGCCGCCGACCTTCATGCCCTGCACGCCCTGGTCCCAGCCGACGATGACCCGCCCAGCGCCGAGCTCGAACTGCAGGGGGTCGCCCCGGTCCCAGCTCGCGTCGAATTCTTCGCCCGTGGAGAACGCGACCCCGACATAGTGAACCTTGACTATGTCACCCGGGTTCGCCACGGGCCCATCGCCTTCCCAGATGTCGGTGATCTCCAGCTCGGTCGGCGGTTCGCCGCCGGGAAAATCGACCTCTGGCTTGCTGACGCTCATACTCGCCTCTCTCTCTGTAGCTTTTCGACCGGAGCGCGCTGGTCGCGGCCAGGCAGCCATGCGTCGCATTCTGGGCGAGGCTTCTTCGCCTCGCGTAAGGTTATGCCGCCCCGGGTCCGCCCCGTCGGCAACCTCAGGGAGCCACGACCCTCGCCGACGCTGGTCCTACGCTAGAGCGCATGACGCTCCCATCCGGCATCCCGATCGACGAGCTCGATCCCGGCATCCGCCCGCAAGACGACCTGTTCCGGCACGTCAACGGCCGGTGGCTGGCGCGGACCGAGATCCCCGCCGACCGGGCGCGCGACGGTGCGTTCCGGATTCTGGCCGAAGACGCTGAGAACGCGGTGCGCGAGATAGTGCAAGAGGCAGCGTCGGCACCAGAAGGCAGCGAGGAGCGGAAGTTCGGCGACCTGTACGCCAGTTTCATGGACGCGGACCGAGCAGAGCGGCTCGGCTCGCAGCCCATCAGTCAGGCGCTCGCGGCGGCTCGGGCCGTCAGCTCCATTCCGGAGCTGCTGGAGACGCTCGGGCGGCTGGAGCGACTGGGAATCGCCGGTCTGTACCGGCTCTTTGTTGACACCGACCCGGGCAATCCGGAGCGTTACCTGGTGTTTTTCAATCAGGCTGCTATCTCGCTGCCGGACGAGAGCTATTACCGTGAGGAGCGGTTCACTGAGGTCCGCAACGAGTTCGCTGGTCATGTGCAGCGCATGTTCGAGCTGGCCGGCTTGCCGGACGCCCACCGGGCCGCCAGGCGGGTGTTCGCGCTGGAGACGGCGGTGGCCGGGCACCACTGGGACAACATCGCGAGCCGCGACAGCGAGAAGACGTACAACCTGTTCACCTGGGACGGAGTGTTGTCTGAGGGGCCGGATCTGCGCGGGTGGCTGGCGGCCCTGGACCCGCCCGCTGGCGCCTTCGACGAGATCGTGCTCCGCCAGCCGAGTTTCAGCACCGGGCTGGCGTCGTTGCTCACCGACGAACGCGTTCCGGCTTGGCGGGACTGGCTGTGCTGGCGAGTGATCCACAGCGCTGCCGGGTACCTGTCCGAGGCGTTCGTCCAGGAAGACTTCGACTTTTACGGCCGCACCTTGAGCGGCACCCCCGAGCTGCGTGAGCGCTGGAAGCGGGGGGTCTCGCTGGTCGAGCGGGCGATGGGGGAAGCCGTCGGCCGGGCCTACGTCGGCCGGCACTTCCCGCCAGGCGCCCGGGAGCGAATGGATGTCCTGGTGGCCAACCTCCTCGAGGCCTACCGCCAGAGCATCGAGAAGCTCGAATGGATGGGGGCAGACACCCGCCGGCGGGCCTTGGACAAGCTGGGGAAGTTCACGCCGAAGATCGGCTACCCGGTTAGATGGCGGGACTACTCCAGCCTGAGGATCGACCCGGCGGATCTCATGGCCAACGTGCGGGCCGCCCATGCTTTCGAGTTCCACCGCCAGCTAAACAAGATCGGCAAACCGGTCGACCGCGACGAATGGCTCATGATCCCCCAGATGGTCAACGCCTACTACAACGCGGGCATGAACGAGATCGTGTTCCCGGCCGCGATCTTGCAGGATCCGTTCTTCAATCCCGGTCGCGACGACGCGGCCAATTACGGAGCGATCGGCGCGGTTATCGGTCACGAGATCGGCCACGGCTTTGACGACCAGGGTTCCAAGTACGACGGTGACGGGCGGCTCACCGACTGGTGGAGCGCAGAGGACCGGAAAGCGTTCGAAACCCGGACCCGGTCGTTGATCGAGCAGTACAACGCCCTGGCGCCGAAGCAGACTCCTGACCAGCACGTGAACGGAGCTCTGACGATCGGGGAGAACATCGGGGACCTCGGAGGCCTCGGCATCGCGTGGCAGGCCTATCTGGTGTCGTTGCACGGCGAACAGGCACCGGTAATCGACGGTTTGACGGGCGCACAGCGCTTCTTCCTGTCGTGGGCTCGTATCTGGCAGCTAAAAGCCCGCGACGAGGAAGTCATCCGGCTGCTCACCGTCGACCGGCACTCCCCCAGCGAATTCCGCTGCAACCAGATCGTGCGGAACCTCGACGAGTTCTACGGCGCGTTTGATGTCGGCGCCACAGACGAGCTGTGGCTGGAGCCCGCCGCCCGGGTCCGTATCTGGTAGCCAGACCGTCGCGCCGGCACCGTTCCCGGCGGGCCGGCGCCACGGGATGGCTTGGTTGCGGCCCGGCTCATAGCGGCTCATATCGGCCCATATGACCTTGCCGACCTGCACCGCCAGGTGCCGGCGCGCCCGGCGCCGGGTACAGCCATCCCAAGGTAACCGAGCCCGCGCATGCGCCGGCCCCGGCAGCGTTCGCGGAGTTCACAGAGGCGGAGGGCCAGCATGCCATTGGCGCTAAGACGGACTACCCGCCTGGCGACGGCCTTTCTGGCTGGGGTGTTGACCGCTCCCGCCTGGCTGCCCGCAGGTGCGGCGCTTGCCGCCCCCGCCCAGGCCAGGCTGCCTGCAGCCACCCAGGCAGCAAGCCCGAAGACCGTGGTGACGTTCACCTGGGGCGGCGGCCTGGCCGGGCAGATGCAATCGCTGCCGATGTTCCGCAAGTACGGAATGCATGCGACGTACTTCGTCGCCTCGGGTCTGGTGTGCACGCTCGGCCAGGCCGAGTGCCAGAAGTCCTCGCCGTACCTGACGCTCGGCGACATCCGCAAGATAGCCGCCAATGGCAATGAGATTGGCGGTCTCGGTGTCACGCACCGGCAACTGACCACGATGCCCGTTGCCGAGGCCAAGCGGGAGATCTGCGACGACCGGTCGACTCTGTTCCGGTGGGGCTTCCGGCCGACCGACTTCGCCTACCCGTTCGCGCTGGTGAACCCGACCATCGAGGCGCTCACCCGCGCGTGCGGCTACAACGCGGGACTCGGCACGGGAACCCTCAGAGGGGCCGGGCGCTGTACGACGTGCGGCTGGGCAGAGACTATTCCGCCAGCGAACCCTTATAACGTGCGGACTCCCGTCGAGGTGAACTCCGTCGGCACGACCTGGATCCCCCGCACCTACGAATCCATCGTGACGAACGCGCAGAAACACGGCGGCGGATGGATCATCTTCACCCTGCACGACATCTGCAAGACGAACTGCAACCTCGGAACCTCGCCGGCCATACTCGGCGCGGTGCTCAAGTGGCTGCATGGCCAGGAAGCCCACAACACCGTGGTGGAAACGATGAAGCAGGTGATCGCCGGGCCAGTTCGGCCGGCGGTAGCCGGTCCAAAGGAAGCTGGGCCTGCTGGGCCACGAGCCAAGCCTTCCCAGCATCCGCGTGCCGGCGGCTAGCGCAGCTGGCGGAGCTTGTCTGTGGTCGCTTGGTCGGCTGGGAGCATCACGATGAGGTGCTGCTGGCCGTCGCTGGCGGCGGCGAGCTTGATGTAGTCGAGGCAGAGCAGGCCCGCGGCCGGGTGCTGGTAGCCCTTGCGGTAGCTGCGAAATCGCGCGGCCCCGTGCTCCTGCCAGAGTTCGGCGAACTTGGGACTGGCCGCGGTGAGCGCGGCGACGAGCTCAGGGCCGCGGGGATCACCGGGGTGCTGGGCCAGGTGCGCGCGGAGCTGGCCGACGAGCTGGCGGGCCTCGTCGGCCCAGTTGACGATCAGGTAACGGGCCGGGGCGGCGGTGAAAAACAGCCACAGCACGTTGCGCTCGGCGGGCCGGAGGCCGTCAAGGCCGCCATGCAGGGCGGAGTAGGCGTGGTTGTAGGCGAGCAGGTCCCACCAGGGGTTGACGACGAGGGCGGGATTCGGGTCGATCGTCTCGACGAGGCGTCGTAGCGTGTCGTCGACTTCCGGCGGGCCGGCGGTCTGCGCGGGCAGGGCGAGGCCGGCCACGGTGAACAAATGCTCGCGTTCGGGAGAGGTCATCCGCAGCACCCGGGCCAGGCTCTCGATCACCTCGCGGCTGACGCTGATGTGGCGACCCTGCTCCAGCCAGGTGTACCAGGTGACGCTGATCCCGGACAGCTGCGCCAGTTCCTCCCGGCGCAGGCCGGGAGTGCGCCGCCGGGGCCCCGGCCGCAGGCCGACGCTGACCGGATCGGTGGCCTCGCGTCGTGACCGCAGGAACGATGCGAGCTCTTCTCGCTGGACCATATCCGCCATCAGATCACCTCGGCTGACGTCATACCTGGTGGCCTTGGTACCAGTATAAATGCTTGTCTGTACCAGGCTGAGGAACGGCGGCAGCCTGGTCGCCATGAACAACCAACAGTCGAAGTGGCTGGTGTTCGCCTGCGTGGCGATCGCTCAGTTCATGGTCATCCTGGACGTCACGGTCACCAACGTCGCGCTGCCCGTCATCAAAGTGCAGCTGCACTTCGGCAACGCCGCGATCGGCTGGGTGGTCACCGCGTACGTGCTGGCGTTCGGCGGGTTCCTGCTGCTCGGGGGGCGGGCGGCCGACCTGTTCGGGCGGCGCCGGATGCTGCTGGCCGGCATGGTGGCGTTCACCGCCTGCTCGCTCCTCGCCGGGATCAGCCCGGATCCGGCGCTGCTGGTCGTGCTGCGCGGCGCGCAGGGCATGTCCGCCGCGCTGATGTCGCCGGCCGCGCTGTCGATCGTGCTGGCGACCTTCGGCGAAGGACCTCAGCGCAACCAGGCCCTCGGTTACTGGTCGATGATCGCCTCCGGGGGCGGGGCGGCCGGCCTGCTGCTCGGCGGCGTGCTGACCTCGTACGCGGGCTGGCGGTGGAACTTCTTCATCAACGTGCCGGTCGGCGTGGTGATGAGCGTAATGATCGCCCGGGTGGTGCCGGCCCACGAGCGCGGGGCGACCCGGGCCAGCGAGCAGCGGGCGCCCAGCCCGCTCGTGCCGCTGGCCATCTTCAGGAACCGGAACGTCTCCGGGGCCAACGCGGCGATGGCCGCGATCTTCGCGGGCAACCTGGGGATGTTCTTCCTGATCACGCTCTATCTGCAGCTCGTCGAGCACTATAGCCCGATCGGGACCGGGATCGCCTTCCTCCCGGTCCCGGTGATCCTGGGCCTGGTGGCCGCCCAGTCGCGCCGGCTGATCGCCAGGCACGGGTACCAGCGGTACCTCATCCTCGGCCCGGCCCTGGTGGCCGCCGGCATGGCCTGGGTCTGCTTCCTGCCCGTGCACGGAAACTACGCCCTGCACCTGCTGCCGGGCCTGCTCGTGATGCCGGCCGGCTACGGCCTGAGCTTCCCGTCGGCGTACGCGGCCGCCACCTCCGGCGTGCCGGCGCGCCAGGCCGGCCTGGCCTCCGGGCTGATCACCACCTCGCAGCAGGTGGGCGGCGCGGTCGGCTTGGCCGTCATCTCCGCCGCCGCGGCCAGCTACACTGCGTCGCTGCCCCAGGACTCCGGTCCGCAGGCGCTGACGTCCGGTTACAACCTGGCCATGGCCGTGGCGGCCGGGATCACCCTGCTGGCCTCGGTCATCGCGGCCACCGTCATCCGGGTCAGGCAGCCCGCCCCCGCGGCCAGGCCGCTGACGCCGCCAGCGCCCAGAGATACGGAGCACCACCCACTAGGCAGTACCGGCACACGGTGAGGAGTGCAGAGCCATGCGAGTAGCGCTTGCGAAGGAGCTGAGCGGGGTCGACTGCGTGGAACTGGGTGATCGGCCAGATCCGGCACCTGCCGCGCAACAGGCGCTGATCAGGGTGCACGGCGCGGGGGTCGGCCCCTGGGACGTCGGCTTCCTCAGCGGCGGCTTCCCAGGGCTTGCCCTGCCCTTCGTCCCGGGTCAGGAAATCGCCGGCGTCGTCGAAGCGGCCGGCGACGATGCCGGCGTCCACCCGGGCGAGCGGGTGTACGCGAGCCTGTTCCCGGCCGGGGGCGGGTTCGCCGAACTGGCGCTGGCATCGGCCGGCCGCCTGGCCCCCATGCCCGGCCAGGTGAGCTTCCAGGAGGCGGCCGGACTAGTGATCGGCGCCGGGACCGCCCACGAGGGCCTGGCCGACCGGGGGCGGCTCCAGCCGGCCGAAACCGTGCTCATCACCGCCGCGGCGGGAGGCGTGGGCAGCGCCGCCGTGCAGATCGCGGCGGCCATGGGCGCCCGCCCCCTCGGCGTGGCCAGCCCGTCCAATCATGACTATTTGCGGGACCTGGGCGCCAGCGAGGTCTTCGACTACCACGCCGCCGACTGGGTCCAGCAGGTGCGTGCCGCGGTTCCCGGCGGCGTGGACCTGCTGTTCGACTGCGCTGGCGGCCGTACCCGCGACCACGCCATCCGCGCGGTCCGCGACGGCGGCCGGGCGATCTCCATAGTCTTCCCAGGTCCTCGCGCCCAGCTGGAGCGCGGCATCACCGGCGAATCGTTGACCGCTCATGTCACCAGGCAGCGGCTGGAGGCATTGCGCCGCCTAGTCGATATGGGCAGGCTGCGCCCTCAGGTCCAGGCGGTGCTGCCGCTGGATCAGGCGCGCCAGGCGCTGGCGCTGGTCGCGGGCCGGCATACACGCGGAAAGATCGTGCTGCAAATCGGGCAGTAACGGCGGCACCAGTGAGCTAGGCCGCCCGGCGCACGGGCTTGCGGGCCAGCCAGACCGTACGGCTGGTGCGGACCGTCAGGTCGTCGCGGGCGGACAGGGCGGGGGCCAGGGCATCGAGTTCGGCGATGTCACCGGCACTGAGCTTGTCCTGCAGGCCGTGCCGGGCGCGGCCGAAGGTGGCCATGGCGTAGCGGGTCACGGAGGCGGCCATCGGCGAGTCCGGCGGCGGTTGCAGCGTGATCACGAAGCAGCGTTCGGACTCGACCGCGAACCCGGCTTCGGCGAAACGGGCAGGCCAGTCCTCATGCATGTGCATGCCGGCCTCGTCACGACCCCGCGCCATGGCGGCGTGAATCCGCTCCTCGAGCGCCCCGCCCGCCGCGTCGGTGAGAAAACGCGGGAACGACTCCAGCTCCGTGACCGCGAGCAGTCCTCCTGGGCGCAGCATCTGGTAGATCTGCGCGACCGCCCGTGCGGGATCGCCCATGTGGTGCAGCGAGTTGGCCGCCCACACCAGGTCAGCGGTCTCCAGGCCATCAGGCCATGCCTGATCGAGGTCGGCTTGGACGGTGCGGATCCGGTCGGCGAGCCCGGACGCTAGGGCCTTGTCCTGGATGTGCGTCAGCATCTCCTCGTTGACGTCCAGCGCGATCACCTGAGCGTCCGGCAACTGCCTGGCCAGCGCCAGGGTGCCGGTGCCCGTGCCGGCACCCACGTCGACGACGCGGGCTCGTTCTGTGAGGTGTGCCGAGACCCATTCGGCTACCTCGCGGTGGTACTCGCTGAGGACTTCGGCGTCGAGGTCGAGCAGGTCAGCCAGGTGTTCGTGGGCCATGTCCTCGACGGTATCGCCGGCTTGCCGTTACGGCATACGCTCTTGCGTATGAAGCAAGACACCGATCTAGACGCTCTTGTCCGGCAGCGCATCCGGGGTCTGCGCACGTCGCTGGGCTGGTCGCTGGACGAGCTGGCGGCCCGGAGCTACCTGAGCCCGTCCACGCTGAGCCGCATCGAGACCGGTCACCGGCGAATTGCCCTGGATCAGCTCACGCCGATCGCCAGGGCCCTCGGCACCACGCTTGACCAGCTGGTGGAGTCCGACGACGACGCCGACGTGGTGATCAGGCCGCTCCGGGACGAGGCACGGGGCATGACAACGTGGCTGCTGTCGCGGCCCGGTGCGCCGCAGGGCATGACGATCGCGAAGCTGCGGGTGACCAGGAGGGTGCCCGGCAGGCTGCGCGTCCACCCGGGCCGGGACTGGTTCACCGTCCTGTCCGGCGCCATCGTCCTGCGGCTGGGCGAGCGGACCATCCTCGTCCGGGCCGGCGAGGCGGCCGAGTTCTCCACGATGGAGCCGCACGCGTTTGGTGTGCGGGAGGAAGCCGCGGAGATGCTGTGCATCCTCGACCACGACGGCTCCCGTACCCACCTGGGGCCGGGCGGCCCCTTCCCCGAGACCGGCCCCGAGGCGGCCTGACCGGCCCGGAGCGCCGCCGGGCTGGCCACACTGGTTGGATACCTGACGTCAATGACCGGCCCAGCTGGCCCGCGGTGCGCTATCGACGAATGGCTAGCCAACGAGACCGGGTTTATGCTCATTTCCACTTAGAAATCCATAAATCCGTAAGCCGACCGTCTACCATGACGCCATGGGTCTCTTTCGCCGCAGGGCTAAGAAGGATCACGGGAAGGCGGCGGCCGAATTTCCCCGGGAGCAGAGCAGGACGGCCGAGGCACAGCCGGAGGTAGCACCCCGGGAAGCGACCGCCGAGGCGCGTCCCGACCCGGACCAGCCAGGATGGGGCGAGACCATCGGCCAGCAAATCGGCAAGGCTCGCGAGGAACGCGCCAGCCAAGACTGAGCAACCTGCCTCGCGCCACATCATCGCCGACTGCGGCCTGAGGGAGTACGGCCAATTGACTCAAGCGCCTCCGACAGGGCGCGAACGTCGTCGTCGCTGTTGTAGACGTGGAGTGAGACACGGATGCCACCGCCGCGTGAACTGGTGATGATCTTGTGCTTCTCCGCGAGCGCGGCCTGGACTTCCTCCACCGCGGCCGTCGGATGCCTGAGCGAGACAATATGCCCGCTTGCGGACTGGTCGCTCAGGGGCCGGTAAGGGGTCCAGCCAAGCGGCGTGGTCCGCTCGACGAGGCTAGCCGCCAGGCGGTCAGCGTGCTCGCGTATCGAATTCAGCCCGATTCCGGATAGCAGCTTGATGGAAGCGAGCAGCCCTGAGGCTGCGCTATACGACATCGTGGACAATTCAAATCGCCGGGCGTCCGCGGCGAGCGAGAGTTCCTGCGGCTTAAAGTCAAACGGTGTAGCACTGCCTTTCCACCCAACGACCGGGGGAATGGCGGCGGCAAGGTCCTCGGTTACCGCGAGCAACGCAACGCCGCCAGGGGCGGACAACCACTTGTACCCGCTGCACACCAGTGCGTCGGCCCCCCAGGCGCTCATCGTGACCGGGAGTGCACCAGCCATCTGAGTGACATCAACCACGACCCGTGCTCCGGCACTCCGGGCCCGCGCCACCAGAGCTGCGACATCGACAAGGGAACCGGTCGAGAACTGCACTGCGCTGACGCATACGACCGTTGTTCGCTCACTGATGGCGTCGGCCAGCGACTGCGTAAGGTCCCGGGCCGCAACGTCGGGAACCCAGCGGACGCGCATGCCCAAACGCTCATGAGCGGCCAGCCAAGGGTAGGTCACACTCGGGAAGTCGCTCGGCACCAAGATCACCTCACCGTCCGGGCCGGACAGCATTGCGGCAATCTGGCCCAGGCCTTCACTTGCCCCGCCCACTACCGCAACGGACGTCACCGATGCGCCGAGCAGCCCGGCAGCCGCGGCCCGCACCGAGTCGAGAATTTCAGCCTCGGCCTGGTCCGACAAGCGGAGATTGCCATGCTGGGCAATATCGGTCAGGAATCGGACGCTCGCCTCCAGCGAGGCGCGAGGTATCAGGCCGAGAGAGGCCTGGTTCAGGTATGTGCAGCCGGCAAGACCGGAATACTCCCGACGGTCGATCAACGGATCCATGTGCCGGTATTCCCGAGGAGTGTCGGCCCGTGGTGTACCGTCGTCAGCCGACCGCTCCCTCCATTTGCAGTTCGATCAGCCGGTTGAGCTCGAGGGCGTACTCCATCGGCAGTTCGCGGGCGATGGGCTCGACGAAGCCTCGGACGATGGTGGCCGCGGCCTCGTTCTCGGTCATGCCGCGGCTCATGAGGTAGAACAGCTGGTCCTCGGAGATTTTGGAGACGCTGGCCTCGTGCCCCATCTCCACGTCGTCCTCGCGGACATCCACGTAGGGGTAGGTGTCGGACCGGCTGACCGTGTCCACTAGCAGTGCGTCGCATCTGACCGTGGATTTGGAGTGGGCCGCGCCCTCCTGCACCTGGACCAGGCCCCGGTAGGACGTGCGGCCGCCGGCTCTGGCCACGGACTTGGAGATGATCTGGGAGGAGGTGTCCGGCGCGCAGTGCACCATCTTCGCGCCGGCGTCCTGGTGCTGGCCGGTGCCGGCGAACGCGACGGACAGGGTCTCGCCCCGTGCGTGCTCGCCCATCAGGTAGACGGCTGGGTACTTCATCGTGACCTTGGACCCGATGTTGCCGTCGATCCACTCCATGCTCGCGCCGGCCTGGGCCACGGCCCGCTTGGTGACCAGGTTGTACACGTTGTTCGACCAGTTCTGGATCGTGGTGTAGCGGCAGTGGGCGTCTTTCTTCACGATGATCTCCACGACCGCAGAGTGCAGCGAGTCGGACGAGTAGACCGGCGCGGTGCAGCCCTCCACGTAGTGCACGCTGCCGCCTTCGTCGACGATGATCAGGGTCCGCTCGAACTGGCCCATGTTCTCGGTGTTGATCCGGAAGTAGGCCTGCAGCGGGATCTCCACCTGCACGCCCTTCGGCACGTAGATGAAGCTGCCACCGGACCAGACCGCGGTGTTCAGTGCGGCGAACTTGTTGTCGCCGACCGGGATGATGCTGGCGAAGTACTCCTGGAAAAGTTCCGGGTGCTGCTTGAGCGCGGTGTCGGTGTCTTCGAAGATGACGCCTTTGTCCTGCAGGTCCTCCCGGATCTTGTGGTAGACGACTTCGCTTTCGTATTGCGCGGCGACGCCGGCGATCAGCCGCTGCTTCTCCGCCTCGGGGATGCCGAGCCTGTCGTAGGTGCTCTTGATGTCCGCGGGCAGGTCGTCCCAGCTGGCGGCCTGCTTCTCGGTGGAGCGGACGAAGTATTTGATGTTGTCGAAATCGATGCCGGTCAGGTCCGCGCCCCAGCCGGGCATCGGCTTGGTCCGGAACAGCTTGAGGCCCCTCAGCCGCAGGTCCAGCATCCACTGCGGCTCGTCCTTCAGCGCCGAGATGTCCCGGACGACATCCTCGGACAGGCCGCGGCGCGCGGACTCGCCCGCCGCGTCCGAGTCGGACCAGCCGAACTTGTACCGCTCCAGCCCGTCAAGCTCTGGGCGCGCGATGGTCGTCATGGGGGACCTGCCTCCGGACTCAGTTGGTTGTGTCGGCGGCGGTCGTGGTACCGCGGGTATCCACCAGCGATGGCGCGGTGCCGTGCCTCTCTAAATATTATCACAAATTCTAGAAACACATTGCTGGTTTCCTGCTGCCTGCGTGCGGCGAGGACACGGCGCCGGGCTGACCGGCAGAACCGCCTACTGTGCGGTTATGACCGGGCTGAGCCGTACGAGCCGCACCGGGTTTGTCTCGTCGAGTTCGGCGACGGCTTCTCGTGACTTCACGAAATCCGAGAAT